>JAEEGL014596920.1_pt1 | contig 12831 bp, 11 predicted proteins | sample 9134231 | NCBI WGS metagenome assembly JAEEGL01 (sample SAMN16246548, study PRJNA631951) | gut metagenome | biome: gut microbiome; feature: rumen; material: fiber-attached | host: Bos | place: Iran: Karaj | collected 2018-10
AATGTGCAGCAAAGTGTCCAAGGGCCGCACTTTGTCATCTTCCGAAGCATGGTAGAACCAACCGGGACGGATGGAGGTATCCACTTCTGCCGGATACCAGATGAAGGCGGGTTCCTGCGCCATCAGCTCCCGGCTGCCAAGGTCTTCGTCCTGGTTCGTCAGGCGCTTGCGGAAAGCATCGGAATCCTCCTGCTGAGAACGTTCCGCGACATAACGTTGTGACATGAGACGTTCCGGCACGACACTCCATTCCGACGTACGGCAGTCACCTGCCTCATTACCGCACCAACGCACGTCCGGCCCGCAGATCGAAATGACAGCCTCCGGCTGCAGGCGGCGGATCAGTGCATAGTAGCGCTTCCAGTCGTAGACCTGTTTCTTGCCGTTCGGACCTTCTCCATTGGCGCCGTCGAACCAGACCGTATAGATCGGGCCATACTGGGTCAATAACTCTGTCAGCTGGTTGCAGAAATAATCATCATAGGCTTTGCCTTGGCCATAAGTCGCTTCATGACGATCCCAAGGCGACAGATAGACGCCCATCTTCAGTCCGTATTTCGCGCACGATTCTGAAACTTTCCGTACGATATCGACTTTGCAAGGTGTGTGCATGACGGAGTGCTCCGTATACTTCGTATCCCAGAGGCAGAATCCATCATGATGCTTAGCCGTGATGATGCAGGCACGGATCCCCGCACTGACCAAAGCGGCGCACCACTGATCCGTATCCAGATCCGTAGGGTCGAAAAGCGAGATGTCGTCCTGTCCGGTCCCCCACTCCCGATCCGTGAACGTGTTGATGCCAAAATGCAGGAACGCAGTGAATTCCAGCGCCTGCCAGGCCGCCTGCCGTCCAGAGGGTATTGTCTGGACCAAGCGTTCCGATAAAGAAATATCTTTCATAGCAGCTCCTTGTTTTGAAAAAGGCCCGCTTATATAAGCAGGCCTTTTTTTCACTTTTTGAAGATCAGATCTTCTGATCCGTGAATTCCTCGCCGCCATGCAGCTGCGGGAAGTAGGATGCAAAGACGTACTTCGGCTCTTCATCGAATTCCATATCGAATACGGTGATGCCGCAGATCTTGTCCGGGATCTCCTTCGGCAGGTTCTTGAGGATGATGCGGTGGCCTCTATGCTCGAATTCCACGGGTGTACCATCACGCAGCAGTGTGATCTTCTTCGGCGCATTCAGGTAGCCGCCGATCGCCATCGTGCCTTCCTTCGGCCAGATGCAGTTCCACAGGTAGACATGGCCTTCACGAGCGGAGGACCAGCAAACGCCGTTGCCGCCGAACTTGCCATGACCCCAGCTGCCGCCCTTGATGAGCTTGCCATAGACCGCATCCCCATTCTCTTTCAGCCATTCGCCGACCTTGGTCAACGGTTCGATGGCTTCTTCCGGTACGGAACCATCCGGTGTCGGACCGATGTTCAGCAGCAGATTGCCGCCGTTGGCCGCGCAGGTGTTGAGCATCTTGATGATCTGCTGTGCGCTGTAACTGTAGGGTCTGACCTGCTCAGAATCCACATAACCCCAAGACAGGCCGTTGAACGTCATGCAGGCTTCCCAGTCACGGTCGCCCGGTGTCACATGCTCTTCCGGTGTTCCGAAGTCCTCCGGCAAACGGCTGCGGTCATTGATGATGATGTCGGGCTGGATCTCACGCAGCTTCTGGTTGCGGACCAGAGAATCCCAGCCTTCCCAGCTCTCCATCGGCGCCGGCACGTCATACCACAGGATATCGATCTTACCATACTGCGTCAGCAGCTCGGTATTGATATCCAGGAGGAATTTGCAATAGCGTTTCCTGGCTTCATTGTCCCAGGCAGCGATGCCGGAATCCGGATGATGCCATTCCATGCAGGTCGAATAGAAACCGATCTTCAGATCGAACTCACGGCAGGCATCGACGAATTCACGTACGATGTCCCTGTGCGGTCCATAATTGACAGAGTTATAGGGGTTCGCTTTGGAATCCCACAAAGAGAAACCTTCATGATGTCTGGTGATCATGACCATATACTTCATGCCGGCAGCCTTGGCCAGTTTCGCCCACTCACGCGGTGCACCGGGCTTCGGATTGAACTGATCAGCGATCTTCTCATACTCCTCGACCGGGAAGTTCTCTTGTACCATAGCCCATTCGTGCCGTCCCAGGGCAGAGAACAGACCATAATGTACGAACATGCCAAAACGGGCTTTGCGCCACCAATCCATACGCTGATCACGCGTCTGTGCTGTCCAACGCTCATACTCCGGTTTGCTAAGGATCTTACTCATATACGATCTCCCTTCCAGATTGTTCATGATCCAGACGGCAGCGGATCATAACCGCCCCGTCTTTCACAGAATATCATACAATTTGTAAAAAAGGAAGATAGTTTTAAACTATTTTTTTAGTACTTTTTCACTTAATATGGTTTCAATCTTAGCTTTTTCCACTTTTCGATCCCCAACAGCAGCGCCAAGGCCGACAGCCCGATCCCCGCTGGGATCTTCCACACGAATGGATCTGTACCGGTCGGAACGATCTCCTCCAATGTATTGACGCAGTGGACCTGTACGCCTTCCGGTGTCAGGACGCCCTCCGGATGATCGAACTCCGTCACATAAGGCCCATTGTCTTCCGTGATCTCGTAGGTCGTATGCACCGGCAGATCCATGATCGTGATCGACTGCCCATGCCACAGCAGAAAACCGGCCGTACCGTTTTCAAAGGCCACCGGTCCCACGACCGTCCCGTCTTGATCAAAGGCGGTGAAGACACCTTCCAGCGGCTGCCCTTTATAACTCATATGCAGCGTGAAGCTAAAGGCCTTCGTTTTGCTGCCGCCGCTGCCTTGTACAGTTTTCGTCACCGTAAGATCTGTCATCCGCTCCTGGACGTGGATCGTCTGATCCGCATCTTCGAGATCCGTATGGAACGCCAGACCCACGTTACCCATCATCAGCAGTTCATACACCACCAGGTCGCTTCCTCCCAGGTCGGAAGCGTCAAAGGTGATGACCACGTCCTGTGTTCCATCCGTCGTCTGTGGTGTGAACTCGACCGACCGCATCAAAGCCTCTCCATGTTCGGCCACCATTTCCTCCGCATCCTTGCGGATCAGCATCGCCTGCAGCGTATAGGTCTCCCCAGGCTTCAGATTGCGATAGGCGACCGTATCGATGATCGTCACCTCTTCCTCTGCCAGGATCGTCCTTTCGTCACTGCCCTCCAGATGAGCCGAAGTGCGGATCGAAGGGAACTGTACCGTCTGTTCCTCATCCTCCGGGTCATCATGTGACGCAATCACTTCGCCATTCCAGAGCAGATCTTCACAGGCCGTGACCTTCATTCCATCCAGGTTGCTGCCATCAAACAGGAACCACATTTCTACCATGCCTGATCCTTCTCCCTCCTGTATCGTAAACGGTTCCGAGACCGCAGTCACCTCCTGGCCGCCGGCATCCAGGTACGGTTCTCCGCTTCCACTGACGACCAGTTTCCCCTGGATCTCATACGTCTGCCCCGGCGTCAGATTCTCATACCGGACCGTATCTTTGATCCTGACTTCCGTTCCGGCGGCACCGATATGTCCGCCCGTATCCTCACTGACGGCGCTCGTCCGGATCTGTGGCTTGCGGTCTTCCTCATTATCTACAGACGCAGTCATCGCATCGAACGACAGGGCACCTTCCGCCGCACCGACCCAAGCAAACGCAGCATCGGTTTTCTTGCGGTTGACCTTGATGGAACCGAAAAACTCCTGGTCCGTCGCAAGATAACCCTCCGGTGCCTGGACTTCGCGCACCCGGATCGTACCTAATGGCAGCACGATGCTTCCAGACGTATCCGTAAACAGGCCGTCACTTTCGACTCCCGCGAAGGACCCCACCAGACGGTCCGTATTACGCAGTTCCAGGACGCCTTGATCCGTCGCGAAAAACCAGGTGCGGTCCGGTTCCATTTTCGCCTCTTCCATGACGGTTCCTGCCTCCGCAGCAAAATAATCCACCCGGAAGATGGCCTGACCCTTTTCGACCAGTGCACCTCCGCTCGTTTTCCGGATCTGTACATCGGCGGTGGAAGCGATCGGTGCGTCCTGAGCCTTGATCTTCTTGGTCTTACCCTTTCCTACTGTAAAGGAGACCGGCGTCTTCGCTGAAGTGTCTTTCAGATATCCGGTCCCTGCCTTGATTTCAGAATACCAATATGTCCGGCCTGCTTCCAAAGTGACGTGCTCCGTGGTTCCGTCCGCGTCCACCGTCAGTTTAGCCACTTCATTGCTATGGGCGATCGCATCCGCCTCCGTCAGATAGATCCCATATTGGGTCCCTTGCAGCACGTACTGGCTGTTACCTTCCGTGACCTCCGTTTCAGCGGAGGACTTTACCACATACGCTTCCCCTGTATTGATCGTGAAGTCCACAGATAAGGCGATCTGCTCCTGCTGTTTGATGACACCCGTATAAATGATCAGTCCGGCATGCCGGTTCGTGGGGCTCTTCAACGCTTTGGCCATGGCCGTATTCACGGAGGAAACGATGCCGTCCCAGTATTTGCCGATCGTAGCGGAAGATGCATCGACACCCATTTTTGTCGTCGCATTCTTGCGAATTTTGGCCATATGTGATGCGTCATCCCAATATCCCTTCGCATTTGCCCATATCAAAAGCTGTGTCACCCCATATTTCCACATCGGCGTATCGCTGCTCTCCAGCTCTTGCTCCACGGACGAAGCGGTGTTGCCATATCCATATTCCAGGATGAAGGCCGCCCGATACTTCCGGTCCAGATCATCCAACCATTCCAGGCCGTCAATGGCAGAAGCACTGGACGCGGATGTTTTCGACATGTTCGTATCCCGATCTGTGGAGAAGGATTTTTCCTGATTGCCGCAGTACGTCAGGTTTCCATCTTTTTTATCATAGAAGATCGATGCCCGGGAACTGTATCCATCCGCCAGCCAATCTACCTTATCCCCATAAGACCACCAGTACACGACACCGATATTCGCGTTCTTATTCGTCTTCTGTGGGTTCGCCGCCAGTACCTCTCCCCCACCTGCGAGATCCAGCAGAAGGATCACCGCTGTCAGAAACGCCGTCAGTCTTCGGATCCATTGCTTCATCTTATCTTCCGCCTTCCTGTCATCGTGATCCAAAGTCCACCTGCAGACATCATGAGCAGACCCGCATAGTTCCGCGTCCTGCCTGGATCCCCGGTCTTTGGAACCGTCTCATTCTCCGGTATATTGTGAAAAACGATGGAATCACGTTTTTTTCCATCACAGGAAATCACCTTTATGCAGACTTCCTGCATCTCCTCATCAAGACAGGAGACTACCGTGACCTCATAGACCCGTTCATCATACTGTGCTTTTTGCGCGCCTTTGATCTGTCGGATCCGAAACCTGCATTCCGACAAAGAGACCGGCTGCAACCGGAACATATGCTCCATACCGCCGCCGATCAGTGCCCGGTCCACTTCGTTCCCCTCCGCATCTTCAACGATCACGGTCCCGGCCGGGCCATCCACGCACACCGGCAGATCCACGCCTGCTTCCCTGCCGCGGACCGATCCGCTGCACAGAATCAGACTGATCAGCGTCCATAGTAAGATTTTTACATTTTTCATCATATTTCCTCGATCGTCCCTACGACCAGAAACCGCGCGGATCTCTCCGCTCCCATACAAGTAGATAATGCGACGATCCGCCCCTCATCCGGCGCCTCGTACCATAAACTGCTTTCCTGAAGTGCTTCCAGCGCCTCCGTCCGCGAAAGCGGCCGAAACAGACCCGACGACGTTGCATCCGCTTCCACCGTACAAAAAATGCGGAAAGCGTAACAGGTCTGCCGGGTCGTGATCCGTCCTTCCCTGTGTTTCAGAATGAAACTTTCACTGCGGAAGTCATCCAACGCTCCGAACATCAGCCCATGCTCCATATGGTGTCCATATACGATCGAATATGGATCCGACAGATCCGCCGCATTCCGGCAGTCCAGAAATATGGAACCACTCATCGAATCCTCTCCATAGGGGTCCATCTGCAGATACTTGATGTTATCGGTGCTTTGCATCACCGGGAAGTCGACACCGGTCCCCTCGATGGTGATCCATGCCACCTGTTCCGGTCCGATCTGCCGCTCCTCCTGCAGAGCCATACTCTCTTCCGGTCGGTACGTTTTGAGTGTTGGGTCCTGTGCGTGCCGCATCAGTGTAAGCGTATCATAGACCAAATAGCCTCCGGTCAGGAACATCGCCGCGGAGCACAGCACCATCATCCGCTCCAGCCACCGCCGCAAGGCCTTCGGCCGCTTATCGGTCTGCATGGGTCCTTCGTTTCAGAAGCAGCAGCAGGCCGATCAGCCCTAAAGCCATCACAGACAAGTACGGCACCAAATGCATCGTTATTCCCGTGGGGATGACGCCTGTCTTGTCATTCGTGAAAGCCGCAACTGCATCGGCTTTGATCGCATCATCCGCGCAAGCGGCGCTTTCCGATGCAGTTCCCTCTTCCCCTTCGGTCAGGACATAGGACGGCCGATACTCTTCCGGCGTTTCCGTGATGGTATACGCAGCGCCTTCCGGGAGTCCCAGGATACGGATCGACTGCCCATGCTGCAGCCAGAAGGAAGCCTCCACACCGCCATTGGTATCCGTAGTGAGATGTGCAGGGTTTTCATGCGCCTCCGGACTATAGGGATTGATCTCTGTCACTGTGTCCGCCTGTGAAAGGTCCACATCGAAGACCGTGCCCGGTATATCGCTCTTGATCTTTACGTTAAAGAGGAAATACTGATCGCGGGACCCCTGGTTGCCTGTGACCGTTTTGGAGATCGTCAGATCATGCGTCACATATTCGTTGATAAATCCGATACTCTTGCCTTGCGCAGGTTCCTCCGCCGTACCTTCGGTGACCGGGGTGAAACTCTGATCCTTGTGCAGAACGTAGCCCTGTATGACCAGGCTGCCTTCCTGATCGATGACGTACACGTCCAAGTACCGCTCCGTATCCGCATCGTTGGTGATGCCCAGCGCCGTCACTGCTTCTTCCCGGATCACCCAGCGGTACACGCCTGGTTCGGAAAAAGCAACACCGGAGAAATCCACCTGAACCGCCTTTTTGGCATACTTCTGTCCGGGTTCCAGCTCCACCGGATCCTTCCGTTGGGTTGCTGCCTGCGTCCCATGCGTCTCCAGATCCTGCGGCGCAGTGTATGTCGCATCCCCGGCACGGAAGACCGCCTGATCCCTTGCGATCGTCGGTGCACCGGACACGCTGTCCGCATTACCAGCCTGTACCGCCAGCCGCGGATCTTCCGCTTCCAAAGCTGCACCTGATGCGATGGTGAACTGGAAGGTCTGGTTCGGTACATGGGCCGACGCATCCATGACCAGGTATTTATCAAAAGAGATGGTCTTCCCGTAGACCGCTTCATAGCGAAACGCTGCTGCCGCGGCATGATCCGCTGCTGCAAAGAACAAAACGAGTCCCAGGATACAAGCTACTGATCTTTTCCACTTCATGTTGTGGACCTCCTTTTATACGATTGTCTGCCATTTCTGACTGACACGTACATACAGGCTTTTTCCATGCGGCTGTACAGTGGATCAGAGAAACTTTACAAATCGTTCCAGGGTCTGGTACCTTTCACGCACCCTAAAGTTCGATTCCGTAAGGCCTGATCACTTCCATTTCTGCCAACAAAAATAACAGGAAGGCACAAAACCCTCCTGTTTCACACTTTTCACCACTTCTGGTCGTAAGAATGTGTCATCCGCTTCCCTCTGTCTCAAGGATCTGGCGGTTGTCATTCCTTTCGGGCTATGGTATAATACACCACGTCAAATTATCCCTAAAAGGAGTGATCCCATGCGGTTTTTAGATAAAATGGAACGTAAGATCGGACGGTACGCCATTCCGAACCTGATGCGTTACGTCATCATCGGTACGGCAGTCGCCTATGTACTGTATCTGATCAATCCGCAATATCTCAGCTACCTCTATTTGGATCCGCAGTTGGTCCTGAAGGGGCAGGTATGGCGGCTGATCACGTTCATCTTCATCCCGACCAACGTCGGCAATCCACTGTTCCTGCTTATTTCGCTGTATTTCTACTACTTTATCGGCAGGATGCTGGAAGAGCGCTGGGGCGCCTTCCGTTTCAACATCTTCTATTTCACCGGTATCCTTTGCGCGATCCTGGCTTCCTTTATTCTGGGCATCTACGGTGTACCGGACTATCTGAATGAAACCCTGTTCCTGGCTTTCGCCACCCTGTTCCCCGAGATCACAGTGCTCATCTTCTTCATCCTCCCGGTGAAGGTCAAGTGGCTGGGCTGGCTGTCCGCCGTCATGCTCCTGGTCCAGTTCATCACTGGTGCGGGTTGGCGATATCGCGTGTATATCCTGTTTTCACTGTTCAACTACTTCCTGTTCTTCGGGCCGGAACTGTACCGTATCATCCGCAGCTGGATCCGCCGCGAATCATATTATAAGAAAAGCAAGCTGTACCAGCGGCCGCAGCCGGGCAGACCCACGACCGGCAATGTGACCCGCGTCGCTTTCCATCGCTGCCATATCTGCGGCAAGACCGAGTTGGACGATCCTAATATGGAATTCCGTTACTGCTCTCAGTGCGGCGGTAATTATGAATACTGTATGGATCACCTGTATAATCACGAGCACATCAAATAATGGGAGAAGACTATGCCCACTGTCATTTTTGATATGGACGGTGTCCTGCTGGATACCGAACGTCTGATGAAGGGTTTCTGGCAGCGAGAGGCCGATGCTCTCGGTTTTGGAGACATCACTCCTGTCTATATGCGATGCGTTGGCATCACCGATGCCCTGTGCAAGGAACTGTTTGAACAGGATTATCCGGAATTATGCCCTTTCGAAGCATTCCAGGCCCGGGCGACCGCCAACCTTCGGGCACATATGCAGGCCCATGGCGTACCGGTCAAGCCCGGTGCGCAGGAACTTTTAGCTGCATTGAAAGACGCCGGCTGGACCATCGGCCTGGCCTCCTCTACCTACATCGACAGCGTACGCAAAGAACTATCATCGACCGGATTGCTGCCATATTTCGACGTGGTCATTGGCGGAGATACCGTGCGGCACTCCAAGCCCGCACCGGACATCTACCTGCTGGCCTGTGAAAAGGCCGGCGCCGTCCCTTCCGAAACTTACGCGGTCGAGGATTCCCACAACGGGATCCGTTCCGCGCATGCCGCCGGTATGAAACCCCTGATGGTCCCGGATCTTTTACCGGCAGATCCGTCCATCCATTCTCTGTGCACAGCCGTCCTTCCGGATCTTAAAGCTGTGCAGGCTTATCTATTATCATAGGATCCACAGCTGTACCATGATTTCATCATCCTCCAAGCCGCGCCTTCGGGCGGCTGACAAAGACATGACGCAGGGAACGCCCTGGAAACTGATCCTGGGCTTCTTTTTCCCGCTCTTTTTAGGCAACTGCTTCCAACAGGTCTACAATCTGGTCGATACCATCATCGTCGGAAAAGGGATCGGCGACCAGGCCCTCGCGGCTGTCGGGTCGACCGGATCCCTGCATTTTTTCATCTTCGGTTTTGTGGTCGGCCTGACCAACGGCGCCTCGATCCCCATTGCCCAAGCCTACGGCGCAAAGGATCCGGCCCGTTTGAAGAAAGTCGTCGGCCAAAGCGGCCTGACCTGCATCAGCATCGGTCTCCTCTTTTCGGTCCTCAGCGTAGCTTTGACCGTGCCGCTGCTGCAATTGCTCAAGACCCCGGAAGATATCTTCCCGGAGGCCAGGCTTTACATGCAGATCTTCTGCGCCGGTCTTTTCATCACGACGATGTACAATTACGCGTCCTGCGTCCTGCGCGCGATCGGTGACAGCCGTACGCCGCTCTGGTCCATCGTCATCTCCTCGCTGACCAACGTCGTGCTGGATATCCTGTTCGTGGTCGTCTGGCACTGGGGCGTGGCCGGCGCCGCCATCGCCACTGTACTGGCACAGATCCTGTCCGTGGTATTCTGTGCGCTGCGCCTGCGCAAAGCCACGATCATCATTCCCGGCCGTGCCGATCTGAAGCCGGACTTCAAAGCGATGCTCGGGCTGATCCGCCTGGGTTTGCCCGTTGGTTTCATGAATTCCATCACCGCCTGCGGCGGCATGCTCCTGCAGTATTTCGTCAATGGGATGGGATCGGTCTACACCGCTGCATATGCAGTCTGTCAGCGCTTCTTCGCTTTCTTCGAACAACCCGGCATGGCCATCGGCCTGTCGATCTCCACGTATGTCGGACAGAACTATGGTGCCAAAAACCTGAAGCGGATCCGCATTGGCGTAGTCTCCGCCTGCATCATGACACTGATCATCGGTCTCGCACTGGGGTCGTTGGAATTCTTCTTCCCGGACACGCTGACCGGACTCATGCTGTCGGACCGGGCTACGATCCGCCTTTGCCGACAGCTCCTGCCCTATGGCGGTATGCTGCTGTGGCTGCTCAACTTCCTGTTCGTCTACCGCTACGCCTGTCTGGCCATGAGCTTTACCGCCATGCCCATGCTTTCCGGCATCCTGGAACTGGTCTGCCGCGTTTCCTTCTGTCTGCTGCTGGCTAAGCCCATGGGCTTTCCCGGCATCACCATCGCGGAGATGTCCGCCTGGGTCGGGGCTGCTCTTTTCCTCTGCGGCTACTATCATTTCATCATGCGCCGTCTTTCCAAAGCGCAAAAACAAGGAGCTTGATCGATGGATGCTCTCAAACGATATCTGGCACGCGTGGGCACAAGGCGTCTGATCGGCCTGGTGCTGGGCAATCTCATCCTTGGCATCGGCTGCGGGGCTTTCAAATGGGCTGCTGTCGGCAACGATCCGTTTTCCGCTAGTTCCATGGCCCTGGCCGCTTTTCTGCATATCCCTTATGGGTATTTCAATGTGCTGTATAATATCCTGTTTTTCACCTTCCAGATCTTCTGGGGACGCAAATACATCGGTATCGGCACGATCATCAACTGGTTCTGCTTAGGCTTTACCATCCAAGGTGCCTTCGACCTGATGTCCAAACTGGGCATGCCGGATACCTGGCCTAAGAAGATCCTGGTCATGGCCATCGGCATCTTAGTGATCTGTCTGGGACTTTCCTTGTACCAGACCTCCGACACCGGCCTGGCACCTTTCGACAGCATCTCCGTGATGATGCACGATTATTGGAGGATCCCATATTTTTGGTGCCGCATCATTACCGATAGCTTCTGTGCGCTGGTCACATTCCTGACCGGCGGCCTGCTGGGCGTCGGCACTCTCGTCTGCGCTTTTGGCCTGGGACCCATCATCCAATTCTTCAACACTCATGTTTCAGAAAAAGCATTGCGGCACAAAATCGGACAAACAGAATAAAACCCACTCTTGCGAGTGGGTTTTCGTTGAAAGTGATGCGTTAGTTCTTATTGGCGGGCTTTTACGATCTGCTCGATCAGATCGACCGTACCATCCACACCCAGCAGCGCGCTGTTGATGGTCAGGTCGTATCCACGAGAATCGCCCCACTTATGATGACAATAGTAATTGTGATAGAATTTACGTTCACGGTCCATCTTCTTCATAAGTGACAGGGCTTTATCTTCAGAAAGGGAATACTTCTCCATAATACGGGCCTTCTTGGCTTCCGTGGTAGAACGGATGAAGATGCTGATGAGGGCTTCCTGATCCGCCAGGATATCTTCAGCACAGCGTCCGACGACGATAAAGCTCATGCCTTCTTTGGCATCCCGACGCAGCACTTCGAACTGTGCCTGCGCGATATTTTCCGAAGCCGAGCTGGTATAACCATTGATGCTGCGGGCGAAAAGGATGCTGGTCCCCTTCTCGTCGAACTGCCGGATCGCATCCTCAGAATAGCCTTTTTCTTCCGCGACCCGCTGGATCAGATTCTTGTCCAGCAGTGGAATGCCCAGGCGTTCCGACAGCTGCTCCGCGATATAATGTCCACCGCTTCCGAATTCACGGCCGATACTGATGATGATCTGCTTACTCATGGCCACAGTGCTCCTTCCACACGATCTGTTAACTTTATTATACTGCATTTTTTTGAGTTTGACAACTGAAAGCGAGGTTTCTTATGATCCTTTTCATTGATTGCGGTGATACTTTATGCGATGAATCGACGGAAGTCCGACTTGTGCCCGGCGGCGTGGTGCAGAAAGCAAGTCTCTTTCCAGGAGCTGCGGAAACGATCGAACAGATCCACGCCCTTGGTATCCCCATCTGCCTGGTGGCCGACGGTCTGGACGCTTCGTTCCAGGTCATCCTACGAAACGTGATCGGCTGCTTCGACGGATGGGTCACTTCAGAGGCTGTAGGTGCTGAGAAACCTTCGCCGCTGATGTTCGAAGCTGCGATGAAAGCCATGGAACTGTCGGACAGCGACAAGCCGCAGATCCTTATGGTCGGCAATAATGTACGCAAAGATATCGCCGGCGCCAACCGCTTTGGCATCCTGTCGGTCCTGGCGGACTACTCTCCCAGATACGATATGACGCCCCATGCACCTGACGAGGTCCCGCGCTTCATTCTTCACGACATCTGTGACCTGCCGGCCTTGATCCGGCACTTGGAAACACAAAAAAACTGAGGGCATATGCTCTCAGTTTTTTTATTTTATTGTATTGGCAGCATCGGGTAATCCGGATTGTCGAGCTGGAAGTCCAGCAGCACGTTCTGCGCTTTGCCCACGTTTTTCGCGTCGGTGACGCAGAAGGCCTTGATCACCGGACCGCTGCCGGAACGCATGGTCTTCTGCAGGATCACCTGCTTAAAGCGGCCGACCACGATCGGCGAGCGAT
>JAEEGL015030958.1_pt1 | contig 12831 bp, 13 predicted proteins | sample 9134231 | NCBI WGS metagenome assembly JAEEGL01 (sample SAMN16246548, study PRJNA631951) | gut metagenome | biome: gut microbiome; feature: rumen; material: fiber-attached | host: Bos | place: Iran: Karaj | collected 2018-10
GAGGTAGCCGTTCGGTGCAACCAGATTCTTGACAGAATTAAGACATTTGAAGATAATGTTAACCGTGTGGGTGGTAGTCTAGAAAACCGTCAGATTCTCGGCAACGATGTTATCGAAACTATCCGTGAGCAAATCAATCAGATTCGCAAGAAGGATAAGGTGGCAATGAAGTATTTCGAGACGGCAGACGGAAAACTTGACAATCTCTTCGAAGAACAGACTAAGTTGATTGATCAACTGAATAAGCGCTACAAAGACGCACTCGTTGAGCACATCGATGGTTTCGAACAAATGCTGAAAGACCAAAAAGATGAACTGAAGAAGCGGCATGAAGAGTTCTTGGAAGAAATGAAACTTGTGGTCAATGTGGAAGAAATTCATAAGGATTTCTCAAATCTTCGCAAGTTGAATGATATTCTTGACCAGCTGAAGCGTCTGACTACTGACCCTGTTAAGGCAGACGAGCTTCACAAGAAACTACAGAAGATACAAGAGGAAATAGCAAAGATTGAAATCAGCGAAACAAAGTCGTCTGGACTCGGTAGTATCTTTGGCGGAGGAGCATCAAATTCTGCAGAAGTTAGTAAATTGAGAACGGAGAACATCCGTTTGCAAGGTGATATTGACCGTCTTACAAGACAAGTCAATAGGCTTATCACCGAGAAACAGTCAGCTCCGTCGCAATCAGCTAGACCCGGCACACAGCAACCTCAGGTTGAGCAGCCCAAGGTAGAACCAACTGAATCAAAAGAGGAAAAACCAGCCGAAGAACAGAAAGGTGGATGGTGGCCATTTGGTAAACGTAACTAAAAAGTATGGACGGTAAAAATAATGGATCTTTCTGGCCTAGCTATGTAGATATTATGACAACGCTGTTTGCCATAACGCTCATCTTGTTTGCCGTTTCGTTTAGTCGTTTCAAGATAAAGGAACGTCAGTTACAGTTGCTCGTAAACGAATACGAAGATATTATCAATGTGTATTCCACAGTGAGTTCCATTGATTCTACAAAGTATTTTGGCTATAACGCTCAATACCTTAAACACCTCTTCACTGTTGATGTAGAATATCAGCAGAAAGAATATCGTATTGACAGATTGAAACTGGACCAAATTAACAAGGTCGGAGCCGACAATAAACGTGACAGCATCCTACAGGCTGGCATGATAGTCAAAGAGACCATCATGAAACTGGAAAGTTCTGATTCCCTAAAAAACAATATCAAGTTCTTGGTTGTAATCGAAGGCCAGTCTTCAAGGGTTAGATATGACGTTGACGACTATCATAATAACTACACGTTGTCATACCTACGTGCACAGTTCTTGAATAAGTTCTGGAAAGATAACGGCATCGACCTCGCGTCTATTCCACGATGTGAGCTAATAATTTCAGGTAGTGGTGAGGATGGAGTGCCTCGTGTTACTCCTTCTATTCCTGTACCGAGAACTCCTGAAGAAACTAAGGCTTGGATAGCAGATGAGAGTAAGAACCAACGATTTCTTATTCATATAGTGCCAGTGATAGGCAATATCGATGTTACAAAGGCTAAGATTGAAAGTATCAAAGGTAGATGAAAGTTAAGGCTGAAGAAATAGACATCAATGAGGAATACGAAAAGCTTGTTCCGCCAACTGAGCGTGAAAGCCTTTTCGACGAGAGCGAGGACTACGAAGGTCTCCGCGAATACATCATGGCTCAGCCTGTCACAATACTTCATAAGCCCAAACTTCCTTTCAGAGATGTAGAACTTTTGGAATATATTCCATATAAGTTCGGTGAGATGGTTAACAAAGCAACTCAGGAGCAGCAGCATTTGTTCTTTATCACACAGTCGGAAAAGGGCCAACCTGAATACTGTAACGCCGCTGGTTATTACAGTAAGATTCTTAAGAAATTCGTTCTTCTGCCGTATAGCTATATTGTTAATCAATCATGTGGAGTAATGCCTTATGCAAACTTAAGGCATGGTAACAATAATTTGAACGGATGCAACCGCTACATTACTTTCCCTCTAACACTGGATGATCCAGAACAAGCCGCCACTTTTGTTCTCGGTCAAAAGGCAGGGCTGGATGAATGGGTGGACAGACGAGGAAAAGGGTTGTTGGAGTATTATCCTGAGCTTGCTGTAAAACCTGAGGTTGATACTGTATTCCCTATTCCTAAGGTGCCGATACCCACGGTTACTTCAAAAGAGAAACATATCTTCCACATATTTGTTAAGGGTATTTGCAAAGCAAGAGGCTACTTTGATGCAGAAAAAGGACATTTCTTCATTTTGAAGGATAGTTTCCTTGCTTTGAATGCCGACCCCGATTATGAGAAATCTGCTTCGGGGATGGCAAGAGGAAGAATGTTGGCTTCTGTATGTACCCGAAATGCGCATTTCTATATCGTCAATAAAGATACAAAATGCAGGTCTGCATCGGCTGCAGCCTCGTATGTCTTAGGAAAAAATTCTTCGTATGTGGAATGGGAGGATGAGAATGGAAAAGGTCTCAAAGACTTTTTCCCTGAACGTTTCTACAGAAAAAAAGATAAGTCACAGACTTTAGACCTTTTTTCTGGAACTGTTCAATCCACAGTAGAAGAGATTCACCTATTCTATATAAATAAACAAGGTGAGCCTGGACGTGAGTGCGATGCAAAAGGATATTATGATACAAAGACAAAGACTTTTATTCTTAAAGAAGGAAGCAAATGGTCAACAGAAGTTACTAAAGGCTACCAATTTACAGCATCGGAATTTGTCAGGCGTAATCACATAAAGCGAAGTTGCAAAATCCAAGGTCCTGACATCATCCAGACGCGTGATATTCTTTGCGACTCACCAAGTGCAGCTGCAAGTTTTGTCCTCGGAAGGTCAGCTAATGGATGGGACGAATGGAAAGATCGATCCGGAAATACATTGAGAGACATCTATAAGGATGCTGGCGCAGAGGATGCGCAAAAAAAAAAGATAATTTCTGAGATCGTAGATTTGCTCCAATCTCCTACAAACAATGTCATCGGTGCATTGCAGAGCTCTGCGAATATACTTCACGGGGTTCTGACAACAATAAGATTATTAAATAGGATATAACTATGGGGCTGATTTTCAGAAGAAGCATTAAAATATTACCAGGTCTGAAGGTTAACTTTGGAAAGAAAGGAACCAGTGTCACCGTGGGAACAAAAGGTGCACACATGACTTATGGAAAGGGACGCAAAACAGCAAGCATCGGCGTTCCCGGAACTGGTGTGTATTATCGTAAAACTATATCAACAAAAGAGAATGCACCCGTTAATACAGCATATAGAAGCCAACAACAGATACCTCAGAGGACAAAAGCCGAAAACCAGACATGGGGCTTCGTCTTTCTTGCTATGGGTATTGTTATTCTACTGTTGGCTTTCTTAGCTTCGTTGCAAACCTTTGGACGCATTGTTATTGGATGCATCGGGGCATTCATGCTTCTATTCTCATTGGTGTACTTTAATGCCGAGTCTTCCGATGAGCCAGCAGATAAAGAATCTACTGAAAAGGAATCAGTGATTCCCAATCCTTTTGCCCTCGGATTCGGCATAATACTTATATTGCTATTTGGTTATCTCTTCTTTGCATCGTTTGGATGGTCATGGCAGGATCAAAGCAAACATAATATACACATCGTATACCATTTCGACTGGCTGAAATGGATATTCTATCCTTTAGATATAGCAGGCATTATCTTCGGCGCACTTTGTGCATACATTGGAATTTCAACTGATGACGATAAAATAAAATAAATATGGCAACAATACAACAACGTGAAGAACTTCACCGCACAATATGGTCGATGGCTGACGAACTACGTGGTGCCATCGGAGGATGGGAATTTAAGGCTTATGTCCTTGGTACGCTCTTCTATCGGTTTATCTCCGAGAACCTGACGGACTACATCAACCGCCTACAAGCGGAAGCTGGTGTCGAGGGGTTCAACTATGCGGATATGTCCGACGAAGATGCTGCACCTGCCAAGGCGCAGATGGTGGAGGAAAAAGGTTTCTTCATTCTGCCCTCACAGCTGTTTTGCAACGTGTGCAAAACATGTGAGCAAGATGAGAACCTGAACATGACCCTCTCGGACATTTTCAAATCGATTGAGGCTTCTGCCATCGGCACTGAGAGCGAGGACGACATGAAGGGGCTTTTCTCTGACTTCAACGTGGATAGCTCGCAGTTGGGTGGTGATGTGAAGACACGCAACAAACTGATTGCAAAGGTACTGCTGAAGGTGCGCGACATGAATCTGGGTGAAGACTTCCAGGAGAATAAGATTGATGCCTTCGGCGATGCCTACGAGTTCCTGATGACAATGTATGCAAGCAATGCCGGCAAGTCGGGTGGAGAGTTCTTCACACCGCAAGAGGTCAGCGAACTGCTGGCACGGCTTACAGCTGCCGACGGCCACGAGATACGTAGCGTCTATGACCCTGCCTGTGGCTCAGGCTCACTGTTGCTGAAGTTTTCAAAGACGATTGGCAAGGATAATCCTGCACTGAAATACTATGGGCAGGAAATTAACCCCACGACATACAACCTCTGTCGTATTAATATGTTCCTGCATAACATCAACTACGACAATTTCGACATCCAACTTGGCGACACACTGCTCAATCCGCTTCATCGTGACTTTGAGCCGTTTGATGCCATCGTCTCAAATCCGCCCTATAGCATCCCATGGGAAGGTTCAAAGAATCCGTTGCTTATTAATGATGACCGCTATTCGGGTCCTGGTGTGTTGGCTCCTGACTCTACAGCCGATCTTGCCTTTACGCTGCACATGTTGCGCTCGCTATCCGAAAGTGGCACGGCGGCTATCGTAGAGTTCCCGGGTGTGCTCTATCGTGGCAACAAGGAGAAGGCCATCCGTCACTGGCTCATCGAGAATAACTATGTTGATACGATAATTCAGCTGCCTTCAAACCTCTTCTTTGGTGTCGGCATCGCTACTTGTATCATTGTGCTGCGCAAGGGCACTCGTCCCGATAACAAAGTGCTGTTCATTGATGCGTCGAAGGAGTTTGTCAAGAACGGCAACAAGAACAAGCTGACTGCCGACAACCAGGATCACATCTTCAATGTGTTCAAGGAGCGCAAGGAGGAGCAATACTTCTCGCGCCTCGTACCTACGGCTGACATTCTGGAGAATGACAGCAACCTCTCCGTCTCTTCTTACGTAGAACAGGAAGACACGCGTGAGGTGATTGACATCAAGGCTGTTAATGCTACGCTGAAACAACTGATTGCTGAAGGCCTTGAGTTGAATGAGAAGATTGATGCCATCGTAAAAGAATTGGGAGGAGAGTAGTATGGTGGAGTGGAAAAAGTTAGGAAGCCTATGTGATATTGGTACTGGGTCTAATAATAGAGAAGACGCCAATGATAATGGTGCATACCCTTTCTTTGTGCGCTCTAAAGAAATCCTTAGAATTGACAAATATCTTTTTGATGAAGAAGCAATACTTATACCTGGAGAAGGAGGAGTCGGCGAAATTTTCCATTATATAAATGGGAAATATGGTCTTCATCAAAGAACTTATAGAGTACACCCTACATCTAACGAAATACTTGGAAGGTATATCTACTTCTATTTATTTGAAAAATTCAAATTCTATATTGAGAGAAAATCCTTTAAGTCCACTGCAACGTCTATTCGTAAGCCTATGCTTACAGACTTCCCAATTGCCATTCCCTCCCTCTCAGAACAAGAGCGGATAGTGGGCATACTGGATACTTTCACGGCAAGCATCGAAAACATAAAGGAGCAAATTGCACAACGTCGCAAGCAATATGCTTGTCTTATAGATGAATGTTTCGGAGGTAATTATAAATCCATGATGGGTAAAGCAGAAGCTGGAGAAATCATAGTGGAACCATTGTCTAAACATGGAACATTCACCAGAGGTCGTCGTTTCGTAAGAACAGACATCGTTGAAGAAGGGCAGCCCTGCATCCATTACGGTGATATGTACACATATTATGGACTTTGTGCAGATAAAGCGAAAACTCACCTACCTTGTGACTTCCCGAAAAAAATGCGATATGCAGAAACTGGTGATGTTGTGATCGTAGGAGCTGGAGAAAACAATGAAGATATTGGTGTAGGTGTTGTTTGGCAGGGTAAAGAGCCTGCTGCTGTTCATGATGCATGTTACATCTATAAAACAGACCTTAACCCCATGTATATTTCATACTTCCTACGTTCTGGAATATATCATTTGCAGATAAAAAGTAACGTTGTCAGGGGAAAGATATGCTCTATATCTTCTGATGGTATAGGACGAGCTTTAATCCCCATCTATCCTATAGAGAAACAACAGAAAATCGTTGAAATGCTGATGCCTTTTGAATCTCTATTGTCAAATCTTCAAGAACAGCTTGAACTTCGCCAAAAACAATATGAATACTATAGGAATAAACTTCTAAACTTTGAATGATATGAAGAATGTTTTTATTGCTATAATTGTTATACTTATTATAATTTCCTGCCTTAGCTCTGTTAGGTTCGGCTTTCCTAATAGCAGGAATCCGGAAGTAACAAAGTGTTGGAGTAATTATGGCTCTCCAAATTATGATTTATTTGATGAAAATGTGGAGTGTTATTGTTCACATAATTGTTTTTGGATTACCAAGCCAGGAACTACTATTGAGCGTAATGACAAATGTGATCGCTGTGGAATGAAATGGAAATGGCATTATAATGTTGATTAAAAGACTCTTATAATATGGATAAGTATAACGTCATAGCTGAACAGGAACATACTACCGTGATGAGCCACTATGAGGCTCTGCCACGGGAGGAAATAGGCTACCAAAGCGAGGCAGCACTTGAAAACGCATTCATACACCAGCTCAAAGAACAGGGGTATGAGCGTGTAAACATCACTTCCGAACAGGAATTGATAAGTAATCTGCGCCGCCAGATGGAACGCCTCAATGGGCTTACACTCTCGGATAGTGAGTGGAAGCAGTTGTTTGAGCAGCACATCGCTTCGCCTCAGATGACCATTGAAGATAAGACGGAGCGCATACAGCGTACAGAGATTGTGAATATTACGCTTGACAATGGTTCGTCGCAGAACATCAAGCTGATTGACAAGAAAGATATTCACAACAATCATCTTCAAGTGCTCAATCAATATGTTCCTGAAGGTGGCACACACGCCAACCGCTATGACGTTACAATCCTCGTAAATGGTTTACCACTCGTTCACTGCGAACTTAAGCGCCGCGGTGTTCCACTGAAAGAGGCATTCAACCAAATCAACCGCTATGAGCGTGATTCGTTCTGGTCGGGCTCCGGACTATATGATTATGTGCAGATATTCCTCATCAGCAACGGCACAGAGACAAAGTATTACAGCAACACCACACGCTTTGCTCATGTTGCAGAGGTGAACAAACAGAAGCGGCGCATCAAGACACAGTCGCAGTCGTTTGAGTTCACATCGTACTGGTCAGATGCAGAGAACAATGCCATCTTGGACATCCGCGATTTCACACGCACGTTCCTCGCAAAGGCATCGCTGCTGAATATCCTCACCAAATACTGTGTCTTCACCGTTGATAAAAACTTGATGGTGATGCGACCGTATCAGATTGCTGCCACTGAGCGCATACTGCTGCGCATCAAGCAGGCCACCATGAACAAGTGGCAGGGCAGCATAAGGGCAGGAGGATATATCTGGCACACGACAGGTTCAGGAAAGACACTCACCTCGTTCAAGACAGCACAACTGGCCGCGCAGCTGCCCTACGTCGATAAGGTGCTGTTCGTAGTGGACCGCAAGGATCTCGACTACCAAACTATGAAGGAGTATGACAACTTTGAGAAAGGTTGCGCAAACTCCAATACTTCATCCAACATACTCCAGCGTCAGTTAAACGATACTTCGGAATCAAAGAAAATCATTATCACTACTATACAGAAACTTTCTTCTCTGCTGAAGAAAGACAAGGAAATCAAATGTGCTACGGGTAATGTGGTAATGATCTTCGACGAATGTCACCGCTCGCAGTTTGGTGACATGCACGTGATGATTACTCGTAAGTTCAAGAAATACTATATCTTTGGCTTCACGGGCACGCCTATCTTTGCCAAGAACGCAGGAGCTGGGAAATTCGCAAACCTGCGAACCACCGCACAAGCGTTTGGCGGAGAGCCGGACGAAGAGGGTAAACCCACACGACCGCTGCACAGCTACACCATCATTGATGCCATCAGAGACAAGAATGTGTTGCAGTTCAAAGTGGATTACATTCAGACTGTCAAGGCGAAGAATAACATTACCGACAAACAGGTGTGGGGCATAGAAACGGAGGAGGCATTGGCTTCACCGAAGCGCATAGCCAACAATGTAGCTTATATCCTTGACCATTTCGCACAGAAGACCAAACGGCAGGAGCGCTATACCTATAGCGTGATTAAGAATGTAGTGGAGGTGGCAAAAGATAACAAAACTCAGGAGCAAAAGCAGAAGAATATGCTCGGCGGTTTCAACAGCATCTTCTGCGTAGATAGCATACCTACGGCCATCAAATACTATAAGGAGTTTCAGCGTCAGCAGGCAGAAAAGCCCGAAGCGGAGCGGTTGCGCATAGCCACCATCTTCACATATTCCGCAAATGAAGCTGAAGACGAGGCATCGGGCATCATCGAGGATGAAGACCCTGCAGCAACCGATGGACTGGATGCAACCAGCCGTGAGTTTTTGGAGGGGGCAATTGCTGACTACAACAGGATATTTGGCACCAAATACAGCACTGACAGCGAAAAGTTCCAAAACTACTACAAAGACCTGTCGCTTCGCATGAAGAACCGTGAGATTGACCTGCTCCTTGTCGTGAGCATGTTCCTCACGGGCTTTGATGCCAAGACACTTAACACCTTGTGGGTGGATAAGAACCTGAAGATGCATGGCTTGTTACAGGCTTATAGCCGCACAAACCGCATTCTGAATAGTATCAAGGATTGCGGTAACATCGTTTGCTTCCGTAATCTGGAGGATGCCACCAATGAGAGTTTCGAACTCTTCGGTGACAAGGATGCCGCCGGCATGGTACTGATGCGTCCGTTCAGCGATTATTACTACGGATATGAGGACGAGAAAGGGAATCATGTGCATGGCTACAAGGAAATCGTGGATGCGCTCCTGGAGCGTTTCAGCCTGCCCATCAATCCGGCAAACTTCACACTGGAGCAGAAGAAGGACTTCGTGAGGCTTTTTGGAGGCTTCTTGAAGATGCAGAACCTGCTGAGTGCATTTGATGAGTTCACACCAGAAATGAAAGTCATTTCGGAGTTCGACCGACAGGACTATACCACTTGGTACAACAACCTGCACGATGAACTGCGTAAACCACAAGGCGGTGATAAGGAAAGTATCGAGGATGACCTTATCTTCGAGATGGAACTGGTGAAGCAGATACAGATCAACATTCCTTATATCCTGCAACTTGTCAGGGAATACCATGATAAAAATTGTCAGGACAAAACCATTATCGCAAAAATACAGAAAGCTATCGACTCCAGTCCCGACCTTAGGGACAAGAAGAAGCTCATCCTTGACTTTATTGACAAGATGACACCATCTGCAGATAAAGGACAAGGGGATATAAACGATGAATGGAATGAATATGTCGAACAGCAGAAGCAAGAGGAACTGCAGACCATCATAGCTGAAGAGAATCTACGTCCTGAGGAAACAAAGAAATTCATTGCTCAATCCTTTGCGGACGGATTTGTTACGACTACAGGTGTAGCCATTACAAAGGTTCTGCCTCCTATGCCCGTATTTGGAAGTGGCAAAGTGAATAGAGAGGAGAAAAAGAAAACCGTTCTTGAAAAGCTTACCGCTTTCTTCACTAAATACTTTAATATATAAGCAAACATGCAAAAATTTATCATCGGGTTTATCGTGATTATACTGATTTTAGCAATTGTCATTGGCAACTGCTCCGGTGATAGTGAGGATATTGAAGAACCTATTGCCTTTGCGGAAGCAGAGGCTCCTACAGAGTCTCAATCCATTGACATTGCACCTGAAATTGTAGAGGAAGAGCCGACTCATAGTGTTTCGTTTGATACTACAGCATTGGAAGTTCCTCTTTCGATGAGAGCCATGCAGGAGCAGATATTAGTTCGCTATGCTTATACAACATCGTATAACAAGCAAACAAAATGTCCTAACTGGGTGGCATGGCATCTGACAAGAGACCGTGCTGATGGCCCTTACAGCCGTAAGGGAGTTCCTTATTACGACCAGGATAACAAGGTTTATGGCATAGGTTTTGTCACCCAAGAAACATCACTAGGTGATTATCTTGTGGATATGGAAGCAGAAGCTCCCAGACAGGAATTCAGTGACTGGAGAGATAACAGCGTTCCAAATAATTCACATGGCCACATCTGCCCGGCAGCTGATTGTAAATGGAGCAAGGCTGCAATGAATCAATCGTTCTTGCTGACAAATATGTGTCCTCAGGATAGAGACCTGAATATGGGTGATTGGGAAGGCCTGGAACGCCGTTGCCGTGGGTGGGCGAAACACTACGGAGATATATACATCGTTGCAGGCCCCATTTTCTATAATGGAGTTAAGAAAACAATGGGCGCAAACGAAGTGGGAGTGCCTGATGCTTTCTTCAAAGTAATTCTCTGTATTCAGAAACAACCTAAAGCAATTGGTTTTGTTTTCCCCAATAATGGCACTCACCATGAATTGGATGAGTATGTCGTTACAGTGGATGAAGTTGAGCAGATAACTGGCTTCGACTTCTTCCACAATCTAGAAGATGAAATTGAAAATGCAGTTGAAGCAAAAAGCGAATTAAATAGGTGGTAGCATGAATAGAGGATTCGTTTTTATATTAAGTGCCTGTTTACTAACTGCATTTTCATGTCAAAGGGACGCAAAAAGGCAAAAAACAGATGATTGGATGGATTCCATATCTATTCATAAGAAAGCACTTGTTGAACGTGTTGATTCTAATGGTCTAATTATCCTCACTCCATCTTTCTCAACTCTTGAATTGAGATGTGGAAATATGCCGAATACATCTGAAAAAGACGTTATTCTCTTTGCAGAAGCCGCATATACAGGTGCGCCTCTCGAAAAGGAATTAAAACACTATAAAATAGCTGGCGACCATGTTTCTAAAGGTACCAGATTCAAAGGGTACAAATGCAGCCGGAATACAGGAGCATTTGTATATTACTCAGATAAATGGAAATTCTTATATAAGAACTATTCGGCGGAACTAGATAGCGCTGCAAAATATGGAGGTGCTGCATTTGCACAAGAAATGATTATACATAATAGTGAAATCAGGCCAACAGTAAGGAAAGATGGGAATGTTAATACATTCCGTGCTTTGTGCGAGTTTGAAGGAAAGTTATGTGTCATAGAATCTCTTAATGATGTTAGATTTGGCGATTTCAAATCCTCCTTGTTAGACATCGGCGTGTCAGAAGCTTTATATTTAGACATGGGTAGCGGTTGGAACTACGCTTGGTATAGAGTTGATGACTCTACCATTATAGGATTGCATCCAAAAGTTCATGATTATTGTACTAACTGGATAACTTTTTACAAATGAATATGAAACCTGTAGTCAAACTTGTTATTGCAGTTTTATTACTGCTTTGTCTGGTTGATATGCCCTATGGTTTTTACCAGCTCGTGCGCTTCGCAGCAACCGCTGCATTTGCCTACCTCGCCTATGATAGTTTCAAGTCTAAAGAGGATGGCAAAGGATTCCTTTTTGCGGCTCTGGCCGTTCTCTTTCAGCCTTTCTTCAAAATCGCTCTTGGCAGGACGATGTGGAACGTGGTTGATGTACTCGTAGCAATTGCATTGTTCTATTTTATAGTGAAAGGCTTTAAGAAAAATAGAAGTTGAATGTGGAAGGAAGAACTTGACACTATTATCCATAATGGCGGCATCCATTATATAGACTATCGTCTAAAAAATGGCGATGTCGTCACTTTTTGGGTAAGAGGAGTTAGATATTATGGTCAATACTGCATTTTGGCTGACAGCCGTACTGATTACAATAAATCTTATTGGATGGAGCGATGCCTGACTATCTCAAAAATAAAATCTATAGACGGCATTCCTTATGAACAGTCAATCGAATATTTAAATTTTTTAAAAAAAGAAGAGGAGAAAAAAAGGAAGAAAAATAATCCCCCAAAGACATCCTCCATAGATCCTGATACTGAAGGTAAATTGGGATGTATGGGTTTCTTTGGCATGGCTGGCTTTATTGCTGGAGCTGCTATTGGTGGAGGTTTCGGAGCAATAGCCGGAATTATTCTTGGATCTATATTTGCTATCTGGTTTTATAATATGCGATGTAATAGTTAAACATTCAATATCAATATAATTTCTATCTTTAAGAATATGCTCATCTGATAGCAACCATATCTACCATCCAAAGAATTTTCCACCTTCATCACACTCACGTTCCCAATCAGACTTCCCATGCCAGGTAGTCCGATTTTTCTTTTTCTTCCCCTTGTTTTTGTGGGCGAAGATAAGCATGATGCCCACTATAATGATTATTACTCCCATATTATTGTGTTTACTTGTTTATTGTATTTTCAGCTTCATTAACTGCTCCGTGATGAACTTCAGCAATATACGTGGGTCAAAGTATTTCCCCGTATCGCTCCACTTACATGACAAGTGTAGATGTGGGCCTGTAGTACGTTTGCCCGTGTTCCCACTAATCGCTATCTTTTGCCCGGCACTCACATGTTGGCCATTTACCACGTTAATTTTCGACAGATGGAGGAATGAGCA
>JAEEGL015091796.1_pt1 | contig 12831 bp, 8 predicted proteins | sample 9134231 | NCBI WGS metagenome assembly JAEEGL01 (sample SAMN16246548, study PRJNA631951) | gut metagenome | biome: gut microbiome; feature: rumen; material: fiber-attached | host: Bos | place: Iran: Karaj | collected 2018-10
CGGGTGATTTGCTTGAGCGACTTGCCGCGTGTGTTGGGCATACCGGCCAGACCGACGATGAGCGAGATGAGCAACAGGGCAATCATGCAGTAGGCGGCAAGGGTGAAACCTTCGCCATTCTCGCCATAGATATAGGTGAACACCAGTCCCCATGCTGCCGACAGACCGCGCACGATGAAGAACATCAGACCTTGGGCACCGGCACGGAACTTGGCAGGGAACAGTTCTGAGCCCCAAAGCGCATAGAACACCTGCACGGAACTGCCGTTGTTGATACCCCAGAGAATGGTAAACAGCCAGATACCACCAATAGTAGATACACCACCGCCGATGATGAGCACCCAAGCCGTGAGGGCCGCCACGAGTCCGAATACGTAGAAGAGGCGATGGGCCACCTTATCGACAAAGAACGAGATGATGAACGTGGTGACGACGACAAATACCCAGCTCACACAGCTCAGCATGTTGGCCTGTTCATTGCTAAGGCCGCCTGCAGTTTCGTAGATGTGGGGCATGAAGAATCCCATGACCGATGCCACGAGGTTCCACGTCAGGTAGATACATGCCAGAAAGGCTACCGTTTTCACTGCTATCCGATTGGTAAAGAGCATCTTTATGTTGTCAACGATGCTACTTTCGTCGGCTTTCTGTGCCGTATATTCAGCACTTTCGTCGAGTTGCCTCTGCAATGTCCATGCGACGAAGGCCACGACGAATAGCGTGAAGAACACCACGCGCGATGAGAATACTTCTACCGCGGCATTTGCGGCATCAGCACCAAGGATGGCGTGAGCCAGACCTTCCACCGGGCCAAATAAGAGACCGCCTGGTGCAAGCAACATGCCGAAGAAGAGGATGAACATCGGGCCAAGTCCCCACGACATCTGTGAGATACAAATGTTGCGGCCACGGTTGTTGACTTCCGACGACTCTGAGATGTACGTCCACGAGGCAGGAACGCCAATGCCGACCGAGATTCCAGTGACGAGGAATCCCGTGAGCAGCATGGGATAGTTGACAGACAACATCACAATCAGCACGCCAAGCATGTAGACCAGCAGGTTGTACGTGAAAATGAACTTCCGACCGAATCTGTCGGCAAGGAATCCACCGATGATGGCACCGATAGCTGCTCCCAAGGCATTGGCACTGAGGGCGTTAAGCCATCCCAAGTGCATCTCTGACAGTCCCAGATAGTTCTGCCACAGCGTGATGCCGCTCGAACCGGCCACGATGGCTCCGGCATCGAGATAGTTGTTGAGCGAAACGGCAAGCGTGCTCTTCAGAGAGGACGAGTCTTTCTTCATGATCTCTTGCTCGTTACGTTACGTTCGTACTCCTGGATGCAGCTGATGAACTCTTCGCCTACGGGAACGTTGTTCTGCAGATTGAAATAGTCGAAGACGGCACCGAACGGCATAGACTTTGCTTCCTCCATCAGTGCCAGACGCTCGAAGTATTGGCCGTTGTCTTCGTATTGGCGCAACAGTTCGAGGGGCTCAAGCATGGCCTGCAGGATGCACTTCTGGGTCGCACGTGAACCTATAATATATGCGCCGATGCGGTTAATGCTGGCATCGAAGTAGTCCAGACCTACATGAGCGCGGTCCAACCCATTGCTGCGCACCAGTTCCTTGAAGAGATCCAGTGTCTGGTCGTTCATGATAGTCACGTGATCGGAATCCCAACGCACGGGACGCGATACGTGGAGCATCAGTTCTGGTACGTACATGAGCAGTGTCGAAACGAAGTCGCTGACGTTTTCTGTAGGTTCGTAATGGCCAGTGTCCAGGGTGTACATCTGTTTGCGAGTGGCACAGTAGGCGGTGTAGAAGTCATGCGAACCTACGGTGTAGCTTTCCAGGCCGATACCGAACAACTTGGCCTCGAAACAGTTCTTTACGCCGTCGAGTTTCTCCTCCATAATCTCGTCAAGCGAGGCAGCCAGCAGTTCACGATACTTCTGACGCTGCACGGGAACGTCCTTTGAGCCGTCGTGCACCCAGATGTTCATGATGCAAGGATCGCCTTGTGCACGTCCCATGGCATCGGCAATGCGGCGACAACGCTTGGTATGCTCAATCCAGAAGTCGCGTATGGACTTGTCGGGATTCGAGAGCGTCATATCACCACTCTTCGGATGCGAGAAACTGGTTGAGTTGAAGTCCAGTTTCATGTTGTTCTCGCGTGCCCAGTCCATCCAACTCTGGAAGTGCTTCACCTCTACTTGGTCGCGATCGACGAATTGTCCACCGAAGTCTCCATAGATTTCGTGCAGGTTCAGACGGTGGTTACCTGCCAAAAGCGTCTTCACGAACTCGATGTCCTGGCGCACTTCGTCAATGTTGCGTGCCCGTCCGGGGTAGTTACCCGTGGTCTGGATACCTCCTGACAGTGCATCGTTGCGCTCGAATCCCACCACGTCGTCGGTTTGCCAGCAGTGTAGGGAGATTTGTTGTTTCTGAAGTTTCTTCAGAACGGCATCTGTGTCGACGCCGATGGCTGCGTAGCGTTCGCGTGCTACGGCATAGGCTTTTTCAATGAGTTCAGCTTTCATAAATGATTGATTATAATTAGTTATTTCTTCTTTATTCTTTTAACATTCATCCTACGTTTTTCAACTCTCATCCTTCATCTTTCATCCTTCATCCCAACAATACGTAGGTATTTTTCGTATGCTTCAGCCCATATTTCGCTATGGTTTGTGGGCTCAAAGCACTGCATTTCGATGGCTGAAGCTATGAGTTTTCGCATCTCCCAGATGTCGTTCACCATTCCGCAGGCCTTGGCTTGCATCATGATGTTGCCCAAAGCCGTACACTCTTGCGGTCCGGCCAGCACCCTGACCTCGCAGGCGTCGGCAGTCATCTGGTTCAGATATTTGTTGAGCGAGCCGCCTCCGATGATGTGGAGCACGTCTATCGAAACAGGCGAGAATTCCTTTAGCCACCCGAACACCTGCCGATAGCGCAGAGCCAGCGAGTCGAAAATGCACCTACAGATTTCTGCCCGCGTTGTGGGTACAGGTTGTTGTGTGTCGCGACAATACTGTTTGATGGCTTCGACCATCGACGAAGGGTTGGCAAAGGCGGCATCGTCGGGATTGATGATGGAGCGGAACGCTTCCGACTGCATAGCCTCGGCCTGCAGAACAGCATGCGACAGCGAGTCATCGTTTTGGTTACTTGCCTTCTTTGCTTCCTCACTCCATTCTTTGCGGCAACGTTCGTAGAGCCACATGCCGCAGATGTTCTTCAAGAAGCGTGTGGTTCCCTCGACACCTCCCTCGTTGGTGAAGTTCAACTCATAGCTTCGGGAGTTGATAACGGCATCGGGTGTCTCGATACCCATCAGGCTCCAAGTGCCACTGGATAGGTATGCAAAGTGTTCATCACGGGCTGGCACGGCGGCAACTGCCGATCCTGTGTCGTGACCCGCCACAGCTACGACGGGCACAGGCCCGAGTCCCGTCATGCGTTGCACTTCTTCGGTGAGTGTACCCACACGGGTTCCGGGCATCACCATGCGTCCAAACTTCTCGCGTTCCAATCCTACCGATGCGAGCAAAGCAGGCGCCAGTTCATGCGTACGTGGGTCAAGCATTTGCGAAGTTGACGCGATAGTGTATTCACAGACGGCCTGTCCAGTGAGCATATAGCCCAAAGCATCGGGCATGAACAGAATCTTTTCTGCGTGTTCAAGGGCGCTGTTTCCCTCGCTGCGCATGGCATGCAACTGGAAGAGCGAATTGAAGTTCATGAACTGGATGCCTGTGAGGCTGTACACTTCGTCGCGGCTCTTCACGTGGTTGAAATAGTGGTCGATGGCCTTGAAAGTATGAGGGTCGCGATAGGAGAGAGGATTGCGCATGATGGCGCTATCGCTACCGATGCACACGAAGTCAACACCCCACGTGTCGATGCCGATGCTCTCGATGTCGATTCCCCGATGTGCGGCTAGTTTCAGTCCGCCGATAATCTCGTTATAGAGGGCGAAGATGTCCCAATAGAAGTGGCCACCCACCTCAATCAGCGCATTACCGAACCGCGTCAGTTCCTCCATGTGCAGTTGTCCGTCTGCCAGTGTGCCAACGATGGTTCTGCCACTCGTGGCTCCCAGGTCAACGGCAAAGAATGATTTTTGTACTTTCATATAGTGTTAGCTTTTCTTATTGTTATCGATCATGGTTCACTGCCAATGCTTGGACAACCACCGGCGCAGTGGCAGGTCGTAGTAGTGGAAGCATAGCCATCCCAACAAAATGCATACTATTGGCAAGGCGATGGCAACGGGCCATACATCGGCCAACTTGCTGATTGGCACAAGGTCGCCCTGGAAACCAATATAGGCATAAAAAAGGTACATCAGCGGGTAGTGGACGGCGTAGAGCGGATAGGAAAGGTTGCCCAGAAAAGCACTTACCCTTGTCGTAGCCGTACCCATATTCAGTTCAGAGGCACCCACCCACACCAGCAAAGGGAACACGAAGACGACGCAAATGGCATCGTACAGGCCATTGATCAGTGGCGACATTTCACCCCAAAGCAATGGAAGGCAACCTACGCCTACGATGACAAGACTGCACAGCCAGAATGCATGGCGTACCTTACCGGGACGGAATTCGCGTGCCAAAAGCATGCCTATGGTGTAGGGAAACAGCATGCGCACCGAACCACTCCAGAAACCTCCGTCGACCATCGACCAGCCCACGCCGAGATAACCATCGCGCAGGGCGATGTGTGTCAGCAGGCACCCCATGACAGCAGCCACAGCCGCCAGCCATCTGGTAGGGAGTCGGCGCAGCAGAAGGGCATAGAAGATGTTGCCGATGTACTCAAAGAATAGCGACCAGTTGGGCCCGTTCAGCGGGAACATCTCACCATTGCCGCGCACGTCGGCCCTTGCTCCTGGCCAAAGTGGCACCATGAACATGCCATACAGCATGGCCACCATCACGAGGATTATCCTCACGTGTGAACCATCCCACCGCACGCTGCCTTGAAGCAGGAAGCACACAGCCCCGATAACGGCTCCGGCCACCACCATCGGGTGCAGACGGATGAGGCGACGGCGGAAGAATCCGCCTAAGGTGAGCCGTGGCCGGTCGTTGTTGGTAGGTTTCCATCTGTCGTCATAGGCATAGCCAATGACAAAACCTGAGAGTACGAAGAAGAAATCCACGGCCAAATACCCATGAGGTGCCGGCGACCAGTCGAAGCACTCAAACACATGATAAAGCACAACAAGCAAAGCAGCCACGCCTCTGAGCCCATCAAGTATCATGTAGTGGGGCTTTGAGTCAGAAAAAGTGTTGCCGTAGGCTAAGTGGGTAGTCATATGGTTGCGAAGATGTAATCGGTTTTTGTAAACTATAGTTTGCAAAGATACGAAAAAGTTGAGAATTAAACATTGAAAAGAGGTGGTTTTTTTGCCTTTTCTGGCTTTTTTCTTCGCCTAAACTCTCCGAAATGGAAAAAAGTGAGTATCTTTGCAACTCAATGAGAAATTGACAACCAGAGAAACTACAATAAAAAGTAATAATCAACAAAAATGTCAAGTCTTACAATTGCTATCATCGTCGCATTCGTTATCGGCTATTTCTTTATTGCCATCGAAAGCGTGACGAAAGTGAACAAGGCCGCCGTTGCGCTGCTGATGTTCGTAGTATGCTGGACACTCTTCATGATTGATCCGGCACAGTATCTGGCTGCTGCCATCGGCGATGTCAAAGCCTTGGTGGTCAGTGAAGAAATTGAGCGCCATCTGGGTTCTACAGCCACCACGTTGTTCTTCCTCATGGGAGCCATGACCATCGTTGAACTGGTCGACCAGAACGGTGGCTTCAACTTCGTGCGTGACACATTGCAGACGCGCAGCAAGAAAAAACTCTTGTGGCGTATTGCTTTCATGACGTTTGTGCTTTCGGCCATCCTCGACAACCTAACCACGTCGATTGTGATGATTATGATTCTGCGCAAACTGGTCAGTGACAAGAAGGACCGTCTCATCTATGCAGCACTCGTCGTCATCGCAGCCAACTCTGGTGGTGCTTTCTCGCCCATAGGCGATGTCACCACGATTATGCTGTGGAACAAGGGCGTCATCACGGCAGCTGGTGTCATCTCGGAAATCTTCATCCCTTCGCTCGTTTCGATGGTTATTCCTGCCTACATCCTCAGCCTTTCACTGAAAGGACGACTGACATTCACCGAGGATCAGGCATACAGCTTCCAGGCAAGTTCGCTCACTACGAAGCAGCGAAAGACCATTTTCTTCCTTGGTGTGGGCGGTTTGATTTTCGTACCCATCTTCAAGAGCATCACTCATCTGCCGCCGTTCATTGGCATCCTGCTCGTTCTCGGCATTCTTTGGACCGTTACGGAAGTGTTCTATGCCCGTCTGCAGGAAGAAGAGGAGAAGGGTGCTATGCAGAAGCGTGTCACTGACATGCTTTCACGCATTGACATGTCAACCATTTTGTTCTTCCTTGGCATTCTCATGGCAGTGGCTTGTCTGGAGACCATCGGTGTGCTTACTGCTCTCGGCAAGGGCCTTGACGTGGCCTTCGCTGGCAACCATTACCTCGTAACTGGCATCATTGGTGTACTCTCGTCGATTGTTGATAATGTGCCTCTTGTGGCTGGCTGCATGGGTATGTATCCCGTACAGGCTGTTGGTGATATGGCTGTCGACGGTATTTTCTGGCAATTGCTGGCCTATTGTGCTGGTGTGGGTGGTTCCATGCTCATCATTGGTTCTGCAGCAGGTGTCGTTGTGATGGGTCTCGAGAAGATTACTTTCGGTTGGTACCTGCGCCGCATCACTTGGATTGCCTTTGTCGGCTATATTTTGGGTATCATCAGCTATTGGGCATTGCGCACGTTTGTGTTCGGCGTCTAATATGTCTTAGGATATAAAGGTCCGGGGTATGGAGTTACAAAGATTCTTCATACCCCGGTTTTTCTTGGACCTAAGCGTCATTAACTTCCTAAAATATTTTGCTAATTCAGAAAAACACGCTATATTTGCAAAGGAAACTAAAAACAATTCTTGGGCCTATGGCAAAATATGCAGAATACATAACGCAAATTGAGATAGAGTCGCTTTGGAGCGGCAAGAAGCATGTGGTATGGAATCTGGACCGCCACGTGAACATACTCTCTGGCATCAACGGCGAAGGCAAGTCGACCATCCTCAACAAAGTGGTGAAGAGTCTGTCGCAGGGTGGTGAGTTTCCGAGTCATTTGCTGAAAGGTGTCCATCTGAAGGTGGAGCCAGAGGATGCCAAGTGGATACGTTACGACCTGATGAGGTCGTTCGACATGCCCGTACTCGATGCCGATACCATTGCGCAGATCGATTCCCGCATCTCGTCGGCAATTGATTTCCAACTCTATAACCTGCAGCGCAAGTATTTAGATTACCAAGTAAACATCGGCAACCGACTGATTTCGATACTGCAAAGCGGTGAGCCTGATGCTGCCAAGCGGGCGCAGGAAATCTCGCAGCGCAAGACACGCTTTCAGGACATGCTCGATGACCTGTTTAAGGAAACGGGCAAGCGGGTCATCCGTACCGAAAACGAAATACGATTCACGCAGATTGGCGAGACGCTGATGCCCTATCAACTCTCAAGCGGCGAGAAACAGATGCTTGCTATCTTGCTGACAGTGCTCGTCGAAGACAATGAACCTACGGTGCTCTTTATGGATGAACCCGAGGTAAGCCTGCATATTGAGTGGCAGAAACAACTCATCGACTTGATTATGGAACTGAATCCCAATGTGCAGATCATCCTTACTACCCATTCGCCGGCAGTCATCATGAATGGCTGGATGGACAGCGTGACGGAAGTAAGCGAGATACTGGTGAATGAAGAGAGGTAAAGGATGAAGAGGCTGAAAGATAACGTTACTTCCTCGTATTTTGAGGCAGCCAATAAGCTGAAACCAAAGGCTGCGAGAAGGCGCATCGTTGCTTATGTCGAGGCCTACGACGATGTGTTCTTTTGGCGTACGGTTCTCAGTGCCTTTGAAAACGACGATCGTTACTTTGAGGTAATGCTGCCTTCCCGCCTAGGTAAGCTGGAGCGAGGCAAGAAGGCTGCTATGATGAAACTACTTTTCGACAATGTGGGTAGCAGCATGATAGCCTGTGTGGATGCCGACTACGATTACCTCATGCAGGGTGCTACCCCCAATTCTGTTCAGTTGCTCAGCTCGCCTTATGTACTTCACACCTATGCCTATGCCATAGAGAACCTCCAATGTTATGGTCCGTCACTTCGCAACGTATGTGTTGCAGTGACCTTGAACGACCGTCAGGTCTTCGATTGCGCCGAGTATCTGAGGCAGTATTCGCAAGCCATCTTCCCTCTCTTTGTGTGGAACGTCTGGGGGTATCGCAATGGGAAATACCACGAATTCACTTTGACTGACTTCTGCCGCGTCATTGAAACAGGCAACTTCACCATCGATCGTGCGGAACAGATCATCCAGAACGTACGGCGCAAGGTAAACTCCCGCGTTCGCCAACTACAGTTGGAGAATCCTGATGCGAAAGAGTCCTATCTCGAGGTAAAGGAGTCGTTGAAAGCACTGGGTGTCACTGCCGATACCACCTATTTATATATTCAGGGCCATCATCTCTTCGACAAGGTTGTCGTACCCATGATGAAAAAGGTATGCGATTATTTGGTGCGGCAGCGACAGAGCGAGATTAGCAGGCAGAGCCAGCACAGTACCCAAAAGCATAATGAACTCTCGTGCTATAATCGTAGCGTCGAGGACATTGAGGGCATGTTGCGGAAGAATGTTGGCTACGTTTTCTCTGAGCCATTTCAGAGAATTCAAGCCGATGTAGCACGCTTGTTTCCTGCAAAACCAAAGGCTATGGCTGCTGTAGAGGCTGCTATTCGGTAAAAAATCGTTAAAAAAGCATGCCTACACTTGGCTGTTCCCCTAAAAATGTATACCTTTGCCGCGATTTCCTGCCATCCGTGTCGGACTTGCGGGATATTTAGACATCGATGTTTATGACTAGCATATCAGACTTCAACCGACGAAATGAGAAAGGAATGAATCAAAGACACAACAACGAAACATTAGACAACGAAGAGTAATAACCCCAACAACCCAATAGAGAAAGCAACAACATTACAGGATATTCACTGGAAAATACGTCCAATTCGAACAAATGAAACTCGACAACCTTACAGCCATATCGCCTGTCGACGGGCGCTATCGTGGCAAAACAGAACCCCTCTCTGAGTATTTTTCTGAGTATGCACTCATCCGCTATCGCATTCGCGTAGAGGTTGAATACTTCATTGCACTTTGCGAACTTCCTCTGCCGCAACTTGCAACGTTCCCGCGTGAATTGTTTCCGCGGCTGCGTGATATATATGGGCAGTTCGACGAGGAGGGAGCCGCTCGCGTAAAGACCATCGAACAGACCACTAATCACGACGTGAAGGCCGTGGAGTACTACATTAAGGAGCAGTTCGACCAACTTTCCACACCAGATACTCCACTTTCAGCTTATAAGGAGTTCATTCACTTCGGACTGACCTCTCAGGACATCAACAACACCAGCGTTCCCCTGTCGCTCAAGGAAGCCCTTGACGACGTCTACTATCCCCTTGTTGAGGAACTCATCAGTCAGATGCGTGACTATGCAGAGCAGTGGGCCGACGTGCCCATGTTGGCCAAGACCCACGGGCAGCCCGCTTCGCCAACAAGGCTCGGCAAGGAACTCATGGTGTTTGTCTATAGACTCGAGGAACAGTTAAAGAGCCTTCGCCAATGCCCCATCACTGCCAAGTTTGGTGGTGCAACCGGCAACTTCAATGCACACCATGTGGCCTATCCTGACTATGATTGGCGTGAGTTTGGCAATAGCTTCGTATGTAAGTGCCTGGGGTTGCAGCGTGAACAGTGGACCACCCAAATCAGCAACTATGATGCTTTGGCCGCTGTCTTCGATGCCTTGCGTCGCATCAACACCGTCATTATTGACCTCGACCGCGACTTCTGGATGTATATCTCCATGGAGTATTTCAAGCAAAAGATTAAGAAAGGCGAGGTAGGCTCGTCTGCCATGCCCCATAAGGTCAATCCTATTGACTTCGAAAACAGCGAGGGCAACCTTGGTCTGGCCAATGCAGTGCTGGCATTCTTGGCCCAGAAGCTGCCCGTCAGCCGTTTGCAGCGAGACCTTACCGACTCAACGGTGCTTCGTAACATTGGTGTGCCCCTTGGACATGGCATGATCGCTATGGAGAGCACCCTGAAGGGACTGCGCAAGCTCATTCTCAATGAGCAGAAACTGCAGGCTGATCTTGACAATACGTGGGCTGTGGTGGCTGAGGCCATACAGACCATCCTGCGCCGTGAGGCCTATCCCCATCCCTACGAGGCATTGAAGGCACTCACACGTACCAACGAGCGTATGACTGCAGATACCATTGCTGAGTTCATCCGTTCGCTCGACGTTAGCGACAGCGTAAAGGCTGAACTTGCCGCCATCACCCCATCTAACTACACGGGATTATAATTTTAACCACAACAAATAAATGAGCCGTGAGGCTCACATCACAAAACCCAATAAACAAAACAACAAGACTATGGATCAGGAATTTGAAAACAAACAGCAAGAGATGTCAGCCGAGCAGGCCGACAACCATCAGGCAGGTAGCCGTGAGGGCTATGTGCCCGCAGGAGGCTATCAGCGCGCTTACAAACCGGTAGGCCGCACACAGCGTCCACGTATCCACGCACAACGCCCCTATAGCGCTGACCAATCAAGCGACGAAGGCGGCTTCCGTCCGGAGGGCTTTGGTGCAGGACTGCAGGGCAATGCCCAGCAGCGTTCCTTCCGCCCCCGCTTCAATCAGCAGCAGGGTGGCTATCAGCCCCGTCAGCAAGGCGGCTATCGTCCTCGCTACAATCAGGATGGTGAACAAGGTGGCTATCAGCCCCGTCAGCAGAGCGGCTATCGTCCTCGCTACGGTCAGGATGGCGAGCAAAGTGGCTATCAGCAGCGTCAGCAGAGTGGCGGCTATCGTCCTCGCTACAGCCAAGGTTATGGTGAGCAAGGCGGCTATCAGCAGCGTGGCGGCTATGGACAGCAGGGTGGCTATCAGCAGCGTGGCGGTTACGGCCAGCCCCGTCAGCAGGGTGGCTATCAGCAGCGTGGCGGTTACGGCCAGCCTCGTCAGCAAGGTGGCTATCAGCAGCAGGGCTACGGTCCTCAGGGCTATGGTAAGAAGCGCCCTCAGGGCGGTTTCGCACCCAAGAACAGCATGAAGAAGCGCGTCGACTATAAGGAAGACTATATCGATCCCAACGAACCCATCCGTCTAAACAAGTATTTGGCCAATGCAGGTGTTTGCTCGCGCCGTGAGGCCGACGAGTTCATCCAGGCTGGCGTAGTGCTCGTCAATGGTGAAGTGGTGAAGGAACTTGGCACAAAAGTGACACGCAACGACGTAGTTCTGTTCCACGATCAGAAAGTTTCGCTTGAGAAGAAGGTCTATGTGCTCCTCAACAAGCCGAAGGATACCGTTACCACGAGCGACGATCCCCAGCAGCGCAAGACCGTTATGGATCTCGTCAAGGATGCATGCCCCGAGCGCATCTATCCTGTAGGACGTCTGGACCGTAACACTACAGGTGTGTTGTTGCTTACAAACGATGGCGACCTCGCCTCGAAGCTCACTCACCCGAAGTTCCTCAAGAAGAAGGTCTACCATGTATATCTTGACAAAAACGTTACTGCTCACGACATTCAGCAGATTGCCGAAGGTATCACCCTCGACGATGGCGAAGTACATGCCGACGCTATCGCTTATGCCGATGAGAAGGACAAGTCGCAAGTGGGCATTGAAATCCACTCTGGTAAGAACCGCATCGTCCGTCGTATCTTTGAGAGCCTGGGCTATCGCGTCGTGAAACTCGACCGAGTTCAGTTTGCCGGACTCACTAAGAAGAACCTGCGTCGTGGCGACTGGCGTTTCCTTACCGAAAAGGAGGTGGAGATGCTGCGCATGGGAGCGTTTGAGTAATTCGACCTCCCTGCCCCTCTTATGGGAGATGACCTTCGTTAATAACATTATAATAACCATAAAGCCTGACTTTCTCCCCTGAAACCGTCAGGCACTCCCTTCTTTCGGGAAGGGTGGGGGAGATTCCGATATGAAAAGAACAAAAGTTATCGATGCACTCCAGTGCACCGACTATGGAAAGGAAATATGCTTAAAAGGATGGGTGCGCACCCATCGTTCCAGCAAGGCCGTCGACTTCATAGCCCTTAACGACGGATCAACCATCAAGAATGTTCAGGTGGTGGCCGATCCTGCAAAGTTCGATGTCGAACTCATGAAGCAGATCACCACAGGTGCCTGTATTGCTGTCGAAGGAGTGCTTGTCGAGAGCCCTGCAGCCGGACAGCCTTCTGAGGTGCAAGCCGTTAAGATGGAGGTGCTGGGCCTTTGTGGTGCCGACTACCCCATGCAGAAGAAAGGCCAGTCGTTTGAGGCTATGCGCAAGAACGCTCACATGCGCCTGCGCACCAATACCTTTGGTGCCGTCATGCGTATTCGCCATAACATGGCTATGGCCATCCATACCTATTTCCACGAGCATGGATTCTTTTATTTCCATACACCTCTCATTACAGCCAGCGACTGCGAGGGGGCAGGCAATATGTTCCAGGTGACCACGAAGAACCTTTACGACTTGCGTAAAGACGACCAGGGAAAGATCATCTATGACGATGACTTCTTCGGCGAGCAGACATCGCTCACCGTTAGCGGACAGCTTGAAGGCGAAC
>JAEEGL015984776.1_pt1 | contig 12831 bp, 5 predicted proteins | sample 9134231 | NCBI WGS metagenome assembly JAEEGL01 (sample SAMN16246548, study PRJNA631951) | gut metagenome | biome: gut microbiome; feature: rumen; material: fiber-attached | host: Bos | place: Iran: Karaj | collected 2018-10
GGCTTCTCCATCGCGTTTCCTGACCGCAAGCCCGCCAATGGAACCGTCGTCGCCCCGAAGGCGGACTGCCAGATTCTGCCCGAAGGAACATCCACCATCCAAGCCGCCGATTGGTTCATCAATCTCATCGACAATCCCAACGGCTCCTTCTCCCTTGACAATCTTCTTCAGAAACTCAAGGTGCAGGGCATCCTTCCCGCCGCCAATCTATCAGATGCCGAAAATCTTGTGTTCCAAAGTGATACGGAAGAGATCACGCTTTGGGCTAAAGAGCATCTTTTGAAAGTCATCACACCGAAATCGGAAGTCGTCTGTATGGACGCCAACAAGGAGGAAAAACTTGCCTACATAACCGTCAATGCCTCCTCCACGCCAGCCTGTGTCGCGGCCATCTCCATTGACAATCAACCGCTTGCGACATCCAAACGCATCGTGTTCGTCTATTCGACAATGGTCGCCAATTCCAATTTGACGCTTTCGCCAGACCGTTCAACCAACATTCAATCCGGCCATCCCCCCACCCTGCTCCGCTGCGGCCAACTACAGCTTCAATTCGACCGCCCCGCTAAAGGCTTCAAACTATACGCTCTCGGCTTCAATGGCGCACGACGGGAAGAACTTCCTCTTGTCAAACGCAACGGTAAAACCTCCATATCCATTGATACCGCGACACTTAAAGACGGCCCTACCGTCTTCTTTGAATTGGTGGCGGAATAATGCAAAACCACCACTCAAACCGCGTCGCAGTGGCAAATCCCACCTGAACCGCGTCGCGGTGATGGGCCCCCAGCCGTGGGTATAACCCACGGAAAACGTAAAACCACCAATCGAACCGCGTTAGCGGTGGCAGGCCCCCAGCCGTGGGTGATAACCCACGGAAGCCGTAACAATACCAATCGAACCGCGTTAGCGGTGACAGGATCCCAACCGTGGGTGTAACCCACGGAAACCGCGTTAGCGGTGGCAGGACCCCAACCGTGGGTAACAACCCACGGACATAGCGGTGGCAGGACCCCAACCGTGGGTATAACCCACGGGATGGGTGTAACCCACGGAATACGTGTAACATTCACATGAACCGCGTCGCGGTGTTCGGAACCCAGCCGTGGGTGGAGCGAAGCGTAACCCACGGGAACCGAAACAATACCAATTGAACCGCGTTAGCGCTGGCAGGATCCCAACCGTGGGTATAACCCACGGAAACCGCGTTAGCGGTGGCAGGATCCCAACCGTGGGTGGAGCGAAGCGTAACCCACAGAAGCCATCCGTGGGTGTAACCCACGGAAAACTTGTAACATCCACATGAACCGCGTAGCACATAGTCAGAAGACGAAGCGAATTGTCTTAATCCAGAAAATGGTCTTTGTCTGTCTGCTACTTATGATGCTGCTTTTGACCGTCATCTTATTTCATTTGATGAGAATTACCGTCTAATTGTCTCGAAAAGTATTAAAGATTGCTATACTGATGTAGCAATTAAAAACTTTTTTATTAACCGAGACAGATAGAAGATGTCACTCTCTGTAAAGTTCTTACCTTCAATATTATTACTAGCAAGGTACTGTGAATTATTGATTAGTAAAATCGTTAAAAGTTTTTAAAGAGGGATGCCGCAAAACGGCTTTCCAAATAGTTATTTGATGAAATTGAACTTGAATATTTCAACAAACAAAAAACATTAACCTTGATTATCCAATTGAATGCATTATTTTATTAGACTTGGTTAAGTCTTCAACTAAATCTGACTGACAGGAATAGAAGAACGATATCATATGGAAAACACAGGCAAAGAAACTCAAATGGCGCAAACTTTCCCTGAATCTTTATTCGCATGGTTGAATTCAGGTAATTATGCTGTCATTAGATATTCAGATTTGACATCAGGATGGCAGAAACCTCCTCTTCGCACACGACTTATTATTCAACTTGAACAATTGGCTGATAAAATCCTTACACAATCAGTTGAGTCTCAAGCGACAATCTTTTTAGTGGGGGTTCCTGGCAATGGAAAAACCCATGCCGCTCTATACTTTCTCAAACGTCTTTTAGGAGATCAATACTCCCAAATGCCTGATCCTCAATCACGGCATGGAGCTGTTTCGTGGGAGATAACTGAACCTTCATGTAGGATTAAGTCTTTGCGTTATATTGAAGATGCAACAGCAGGACAAGACGATAAAAGTACGCATCTACGTTTTATCAATGATATTGAAAAGTATGTTTTGACTCCTCAGAATGGAACACTCTTTTTATGTTGTGTTAACAAAGGCATTCTTGCTACTGTGCTTGCTAAAATCGCAAGGCATGAAATTGATGCCCCAACGAGAGTTCGAGATTTCATTGCCAATCTATCTTCAGTGGTTTCTCCCTCATCTTCTCCAAAAACAACATGGCCCTATGATAAAACAAGAAATATATATATTCATCCCATGGATGAAGAGTCTCTTCTTGAACCAATTGATGATAAAATGCCAGTTGCATTTGATATCCTTACTGAAATTTGTTCTGAATATGATGAAAAATGTGTTTCTTGTACTAATGCCCAATATTGTCCAATCTATACAAATCTGTGTGCAATGCTTGATGAACGCAAGCGCAATAACATATTGCAAATTCTACGTTATTATGAGATAGTTGCTTCGAAACGCCTAACTTTCCGTGATTTGTTTTCTGTATTTAGTCAATTAATAGTTGGCTCTCCTGCTGACTATGAATTTAACGGGAAAAAAACACCCCCTTGTTTATGGGTTAGGAAACAAGTTGAACGAACTAATTCTAATCTTCGAGAAGATAAGATTGGAGCTTTCTATAGCTTAACTTCTGCACTTTATCATAATCGATTATTTGGGAATTGGGATGATTTCAAGGAACAAATAAAGCAATTACAAAAAAAAGTCAAAGATACAAAAATATCTTCAATCAAAGCCGTAGCACCAATCTTCAATGCAATCTCTGTAGTGATTAGGCAAGGAGCTTCCTCATCTGCGCAGAACTACCTTTCCAAATGTGCATCTTTACTTGATCCAGCTCTTCACGATACGACATTGATTGAAAATGATTCTCCAATGTCTATTAAGAAGATAAAAGAATACGAAGATGCTTTCTGTAAATCCTTGACGCTAGGAGTGGATACATTTCTAAATGATAAATTTTTCATACCAACAGTAATAGAATGTAAACTATTCCAAGAACTACGCAAGATAGAACAAGATCCAGAGATTTTAGATATGCCTGTTTCAGATCCCGATTTTCAATCTTCACAAACAATTCTATCTATACTTCGAATAATTCTTTCTCGTATGGTCAAACGCTCTGTTGGAGCACTTGAGGCTTTTGTAAATTTCGGTGACAGACTTGATGAATATCGTGCAATGTTGGACAATGACCGCACATATCCCAATCTTGCTTTTAAAAAGCGAAAACTGTGCACGACCTTACAAAATCAATTCTTTCCTGACGGCCTTTTTTCATGTTCGATGCTAGCATATTTAGGTATGACGGAACCTGATGAAAGCCGTGGATTTTATCTAAAAAATAAACAACCAGCGCATTTTACTATATCTACAAGTGAATCTGAAGTCACAATGACGAAGAATTTGCTTTTTGTACAAGAGAATAAATTACATTTAACCATTAAGGTAAATTTTGATATCTATTCTGCATTAATAGATTTACAAAAGGGACTTAGACCTGCTTCGTTGCCTGCTAGGATTAATGATATATTCGATGGAGTAAAAGCAAGAATCCAAGGGCATCTCTGCCATGAATGGGATGATGGTGCCTCGCATTTTTCCTTCAAAGATCGAGATGGCATACAACATTCTGTCGGCTGGAATTCAGAAGAAGGATTTTTCTCTATAGAAAACTGAAGGACTACTCATGGATTGGAAAGAAAATTATGATGGTTTACGAGAATGGAAAGCGTTCTTCAGACCTATGAGGATTCCAGAACAATGTTCTGGTGAAATGTTATCTGCTGAACTGCAACGAGAATTCTGTTTCAATCAACTTGATGATGCATTCATACAGAATACTGGTAGTAAATTGCTAAAAGAACTTAGGAAGTCAGATAAAGAAAATGCCAAATTGCTATCCCATTTTCTTGAAAATGTGGCAAGATACCCGACTTCAACGCGACAAGCTAGTAAGCATGATATTGCTTATGTAATACCATTTATTCCATCCATAGCGCTTTTCTCGACTCCACGTCGAATAACAAAAAGAAATGAAGGAGATAATAGCGAACAAGATAGGTCTTGGAAACCAGGTGCATTTCTTAAAGAATGTTTGTCATATTGCTTGCCATATAATGACCTTAATGATTTCTTCAAAACTATACAAAGATCTATTCTTGTTTCAAGAGATGATGACTTATTTGCTCAATATATCTCTCTCAAGATAGATGATGCACTTCAACAATATGTAAATATCAAGATTGCGGATTATCTTTATGTAGATGCATACAAAATGCAAGATAACAAAATATGCTTTATGCCAGAAGACATAAGGAATCGTATTACAAATGCACCGTTTAAGCGTTTTGCAGATGATATAAAAGCAATTTTGGCAGTTAAGCCCCTGTTGTCACGATGCCAATTTATGGCAATGCTAGAAGCTATAATGCGACTTGGAACATCTTCACATGTTATTTGGATGTGTAATATTAATCAAAAAATTGAACAACAACTTTTCTCTCTTTTTGAACTTAATGATGGAATTTATACTGAAGAGAAGTTGTTTGAAACATTAAATATGCCTACTAAAGGTATATTTTCTTATGGAATGAATTTCCCGGTTCAGATGAAAGATTTTTTCAAAAAGTATGAATATAGCACAAAGCGTCTTTCTTTTTTCTTAAAAAAAATAAAGGAAGAATCCGAGTTGCCACAAACAGTTTATAATTGGTCTAATTCACAAGCATTCGTCTCTAGTGTAAATGAAATAAATACATTTATTAAAGCACAACCAAATTTTCTTGAAGAATATAAATCTGAATTCTCTCGTCATTATCTTGAAAATGTTAAGAAATACACTTTAAAGGTAGATTGTCAAGCAACACATCTTCTTCGCTTTGTACAAACAACACTATTACAGAACAATCAACCTAATAGTGAACGTTTTTCTAGATATGACCAGTCCTATCTACTTCGACATCGAACAAATAGCAATCGATCTGCTATCATATTAAATGCTGGAGCCGTAACATTGATAGCACTGGTCCACTGTTGTAGTTATAACAATAGCACCATTTTACTATCAAATCTTTCAGATGCGTTGTTAACATATGGTATTAATATACCACCGAGTGAAAAGGAAATGTTTAAAAAGCAACTTCGAGAGTTGGGATTGACAATAGACAGTCCTGATGCGGAGTCTGGTATGGTTCTGCAGAACATTATTGGAGCAAGAGAGGATACAAATGGAAATGACTGACAGGCTACTTGAAAAACTCCATTCATATGTAACCCGCAAAACCGCACAAAATGCATCAGCACAGATATTCTGTTTTCAAGGGCTTTCATTTAGGATTGCTGAACGATTTGCGGCTTATGTCCATGAAGGGCATATATTATTGCATAATGGTTCGAATCTTGATTTGTTTGTTTTGGATTCCGATCATCACCATCCCGAAAACCCAAAGTTTATTGATGTATCAGCTTCTGTTTTGCGACGTAATGGTGATGCCCACCATTATCTTCTGCTCCAACCATTTGGAACAATTAGCACTCTGTCAACAGAAGAAACAGTAGAACTAATCGGTATAGAGAATAATGCCTATAGCGAACTGGATGAATTGTGTGCTTCTGAATTATTTAAAGAAATTGTTTCAACGGCTATCCCTTCAGGTAATGATGAGGCAGAATATTCATTGTCACTTGTTCAAGCCAGTGTAGAAGAATTATTGAAAGCTGACACGCAGTCAATTGATGGCATATGGGATTTTCTGGATGGACTTTTGGATATTACGTCTAATGTTTTTTCTTTATCCACAATAGAAGCATATTGTGGTTTTCCATCTTCTCATGGACTACGCATATCAGATGCTATGCGAATGCAAAAGAACTTCCACAGGGATTTGTTCGAAGCTGTAACAGATACTGTAGTTGCAGAAGAAATGATAGAATCGTTAAACATCGAAGCAGAACGTGATGACTCGATGTTTTCACTAGATGATGTAAAAGAATTCCAAAAGTTTATTAACTCGGAACTTCCACTCCTTGACGCTATGCCTCTTACGGCTATTGCTCGTTCATTCCGTGAAGAACGAGTTTATCTTTCATGGTGGAAGGTTATTTCCCTTTCAGAAATATATAAGGCAATTAAAGGTTCGGAAGATCGAACTGCTCTGGATATATCTGCCATCAACGCCATTGCAGGAGAATGTAGCAACAAAAAACAGCCAATCGTATTTACTGACAAGATAGAATTCAAAATCAAAAGCAAGTTGCCTACTGAAGATGATTTTCAGGTCCGTAAAGGGAAAAGCACCAATCAACCATGTTCGGAATTATTAATTCCTCCTTTTGGGAATATAGATTATATCCATGAACTAACAGAAGAAGAAAAAACGAAGACAAAGGATAGTAGTGGAAGACTAAAATTATTTTTCAGTTCAAAACATACAAGAAAAAGTTATTCGTATGATGTATTATCACTGTCATATATTCAATCAGGAATGTATTTTACCATAAAGGACAAAGAAAATATCTATAAAGTAAAACCGTTTAAAGTCAAAAGTCGTCATGCGTCCAAAACATTTAGGACAGAGATAACTCTTATTGCTGCCGGTGATATAACATGCGAATTATTTGTAACTAACAATGCTCGGCTCATAATTGCTCCCATTCAATATGAGGACCAAAATCATGAACAACAGTATTTCAATTTTAGATCGGAGAGTTCAGATAGAAATTATGAACATTATAGTTTTAGGATAACTGCCTATAATGAATTAACTTTCCAATTCAAAGGGGCAATTGGAGGAAAGGAATATACATATGAGATCGTTTTTTTTATAAAGCAGGTTAATACTTCCAATGAAAGTTCATTTACTTGGTATGATGAACATGTAAGACGAAATCTTTTACATGTCAATTCACCTTTAAGCCAGATTAATTTTCAGGAAGTACTCCTACCAGCAGGAAAAGATATTTACCAATTCGAACAAGAATTGTTGCAAGTCGCCGCAGAAGGTCTAGGGGGATACCCAGTAATTCTTGGTGACGATTATAGAGATGTACAGCGAAAAGGTGACCGTCCAGATTTTTCTCTGCCTGTTTCTTATACGAAATTGCCATTCTCAACGAACATGGATACTCGTCTAGATTTCGAGTCTTGGAGTGCTTCTCTTAATTCATTTGGAAATGAGTATCGTAACGCAAGATTTAACCTTTTTTCAAGATTCGCGACTGATTATCCAGATAAGAGAATTGAAGAAATAGATCTAAGCTCACTTCCTTCTGACTACGAAGAGTTGATTCGCGATTATGTAAATACCTATTCCAAATGGCTTGATTCAGATTATGTAAATGCATCAATATCTGAACAAATATGGGTTTATCCTACACGAGAGAATAACACTCTTGACGAATTGCCATTGGAAGTCATATTTCCACCTTATCATCCTCTTCGTTTGGCTTGGTTGTATAGAGCACAATGTATCATGGCACAAAGTGAAAAAATTCAGCCATCATCTGCTGTTTCAATTTTCGATTCAGATACAATACCAGACATGTTATATCTTCCTGTTTCCGATATTGGTGGAAAACGGGGCTCAATTAGATCGATACCCATGTTTTCTGTAAAATCATCATCACGATATTGGGGAATCTTGCGTGATTACTCAGTACGTAGTAGAAATATTAGTCACTATAGACAACTCTGGAGTGACACATTCGGTCTTTCATTTGAACAAACTGCTCAAACAATTACCAAAGATCAAGTAGAGTCTGCTCTTGATGATGCTCGTGAAATGTGCATAGCAAAATCATCTTTGTCTGTCTCTTTCAGTGGAGCAAGTTGTGATTCTATTTGCAGAGAAGGGATTGTTTCTTGGAACAAACAGTTTATTGATGAAACAAACAATGCAATTCTCCGTTTTGGACCGAGACGATTGAAAATTTATGATATTGGTGGTAACCATCTGCCTTCCAATGAGGTAATTGCTTCTATTGGTGATCAATCAAATGGATTGATCCAATGGTTTGCTCCTGAGAAGAACAATGAAGCAGTCGATCTTTCCATTTCAACATTGGCAGCACGTGAGCGCACGATTAGGGAATCTCCTCTTGGTGAAAGCGTTACTGTTGCAGGCGGTTTAGGATGTTACCGTGCACGACAGTTGCGCGGAGGTTCATACCTGATAGAAAGCCGCAAAACCAAAGCCATAATAGATTGGAGAGAAAAAGATAATTGCATAGCTGTTGCTATATCATCAATTCTTGAGAAAATTTCACAGCACTCAAATTTACCTATTCAAGAAGAAAAATCTCATATTGGATTCCCAACTGATGTTCGTTCACTTTTATCGAATGAAAAGTCTGCATATTACGCGATCTCATCCGCTGATGTAGATCATGCATGTTTTGTAGCTGAAAGTGGAGCCGGCGATGCATATTTGTGGGATTATCGATTGCCACAGAATAACACAGGATCGAGAAATACTGATGGTTTCTATCTTTTAGCAAGAGAGACTCCTGTCATGTGCAAGGCTGTTTCACAAGCAATAGCATCAATAAGCGGAACAAAAAAGGATATTTCAAATGATGTTGTGAAGAAAACTCTACATGTCACAGCACAAAGAGGTATTCCCACTGTAAAAGATTTAACGCTTGGTGGTACAAAGGCATTAGGGGAAGTTGGCATTCTGATAGCTGTGACTGTATTACAGGATGATATAACAACAGCACTAAACAAAGGCTTATTTCCCCCGCTTGTTGATAAAGATGATAATACATGGTTGAATTTTGTTGTTCCGTTCGATCCATTCCGTTCTCAATTTGAATCTCTCTTGCAAGTTTCAGATAAGAAAGTTCGCCCTGATCTAGCTTGTATTTCTGTGTGTTGCACTAAAAATGATACAAAAATTATCCCTTTGTCGATGAAGTTTTCTTTTATTGAAGTCAAGGCAAGAACCAATAGATTTAGTGATTCAGACAAACAACTTGCACTACATCAATATTCTACTTGTCATGATTTGCTCGCTAATGCTATTACCTGTAAAGAAATGTCTCTTCATACACTTGCGGTTTATGATTTTCTTGTAGGGCTAGTTACATTTGGTTTTAGGGTTTTCTCAACATTCAAAGGCGCAGAAAAATTGGGCCTCGATTCATTCTATACGGATGTTATTGCAGCTATGTTTAAAGAACAACATTTTATCCAGATAGAAAATGAACCGAGGTTGATTGTTGTAGATACTGGTGATTCAGCCGTCATGAATATTCAACACGGAGTACATTGTGTTCTTTCTCTCAATGGTCCATCTGTATGCAACAATATCGCTGCTTCGAAAGAAATTGACCTTCCAAATGGTCTTGAACCATATTGGTGTCTTCTTGCTTTACCTCCAAGTTTGTTATCTAGAATAGACTCAACAGATGACTCTTTAAAAATTGACACACAAGAAAGAACCAAGGTTAGTGAAACAGAAGTTGAAGGTGATAGAAAAGATATTGAAGGACAGCCCAATGTTCCTCAATCATCGACTAACAAATTGCAAGAAAATGAACAATCTCCAATACCCATATCCCAAGAGACGGAACTAGCTTATCAAGTTTCATCTTCCGTGACAACTGATATTAAGCCTTCTCAATCTATTGAACAGCCGTCAAATGTTCTTGACAAGGCCCTTGAACAGGAGATGGAATCAGCTAAAGAAGAAATTTTAAATGCTTTGGCTGAAGCACATATACAAGCTACGCTGGTTGAACCACCTAAATTCTCACCCAATAGTTTGATATTTGTGTTTGATGGTTCACCTCGTTCGATGTCAGTTAGTGCAATTCAATCGCGAATTACCGAATTTAAGGTTCATTATGGAGTTGATATACGTAGTGTAATTCCATTAAGAAAAAAAGTGTCTATACATGTTGCTAGAGAAAAGCGACAAACTGTGATTTGGGAGCAAGTTTGGCCCCAAATATCTGATGAGTGCGAAAAAGAAAAGAAACTTTATATCGGTATTGCAGAAGAGGATGGGAAACCATTGTTTCTTGATCCTGTTAAAAGCCATGCGCCACATACTCTTGTAGCTGGAGCAACCAAGAGTGGTAAATCAGTCCTTCTCAGAAATCTTCTTTTGGGAATAGCTTCTATTTACAAACCTCATGAATCTCGAATAATTCTAATAGATCCTAAAATGGGTCAAGACTATTATGCTTTTGAGAAGCTACCACATCTTTATGATATGACAGAAGAACATTGTTGGATATCAACACAGGATAAAGCAAAAGAAATTCTTCGAATACTGGTCGAAGAAATGAATAAACGTACAATATTGCTTTCTCAATATCATTGTGAGAATCTTCTTCAATATCAAGAAAAAGTGAAACCAGATTCATCAGATTGGATGCCTTTTCTTTGGGTTTTCCATGATGAATTTGCTACATGGATGCTCGATAAAAATTACAAACAATTAGTTGATTCTACAATTTCACAGCTAGCGGTAATGGCTAGAAGTGTGGGAATACATCTTGTATTTGCAACACAACGCCCCTCTGCAGAAGTAATCACTCCACAGACACGTAGTAATCTTGGTAATAGGTTAATATTGAAGGTAGCTGATAGTAACAATTCAATCATAGCTCTTGGTCAAGCAGGAGCAGAAAGTCTCCTTGGCGGAGGTCACATTCTCATAAAACGAGAAGGTGAAGATGGTGATGCCCCCGTTGAAGGACAAGTTGCATTCCATGACAAAAAGGATATCGAAGCTCAAGTGCAAGCAATAATCAAAAAATATGCGAACGTCCAGTTGTCAGAACCTTTGTTGTCCAAAAAGCTAGAGGGACATTCATGATAAGAATTGCCACAGTCTTTAGCGGTATTGGAGCGGCTGAAGAAGCTCTCAAGTGGTTGAAGGTAAGGACATTTATTGTATTTGCCTGTGACAATGGAGAACGCTATTTGAAGCAATCAAAAGAAGAAATTGAAGCTACTCTGCCTAGTGAAAAGTATCCAGAAGAAAGGGAGAATGCTGTAAGGGAGTTGTATCTAAAAACAAATAAAGAAAACTATGTAGAAAAATCATATAAAGCAAACCATAATATACATGAATCGAGATGGTTTCAAGATGTTCGTTTCCTTTCTGGTCAACAATTTAAAGATGAAGTAGATTTATTTGTTGGAGGGAGTCCTTGTCAGAGTTTCTCAACTTATGGGAAAAAAGCTGGATTGAATGATGCGAGAGGAACTCTGTTCTATGAATATGGACGCTTAATCCAAGAGATTCAGCCAAAAGTTTTTATTTATGAAAATGTTAAAGGATTAAAGATTCATGATAAAGGTGAAACATGGCGTAAAATGAAAGAAATCCTTGAAGGGCTTAATTACGATATTAGTGAGTCTATCTTGGATGCTGTTAACTATGGCCTTCCTCAAAACAGAAAACGTATGTTTGTTGTTGGTATACGAAAAGATATACCACATGATGAATTCAAATTTCCTAAAGGTAAAAAATTGACAAAAAAAGTCTCCGATTATCTTGAAAAAGAAGTACCTGATGAATATTACCTCCCTGAAAAAGGTTTTAAATGGGTAACTGAAACAGATCGAAACGAAAATAAAGCGCGTTGTAACAGAGATATCATGGGGTGCCAAACAGCTGTTCAACAAGTTAATTGGTCAGGTGATTTTCGAATAGAAAAACCTAAGCCATCACATAGAAACAATCCTAATATATGGATTGCTCCTTGGGGGAATTTTAGTGAAGCAGTAGCAAGAAAACTGATGCCAATAGAATGTTTTCGTTTAATGGGATTCAAAAACTTTAAAATAGTTGTCCCAGACAAAATCGCCTACAGACAGGCTGGTAACTCTATTGCTGTACCCGTAATGCAAGCTGTAATAAAATCAATTTTTGATTCAGTTAATATATTAAGATATTCAATTCGGGATTAGTAAAGGGGCTTATAAAATCTTTGTCTACTATTAAGGTTATTCTTGGTGATTGGGATTCTTTCTTTTAGGCAAAAATCTTTGTCTGCCTAAATAAAGACCTTCAAAGACATCATCTCCGCCCAATATCCTCAAGCCGTGTTCAATGGCGATAGTCGGAAACGGTTGCCCGGACATGTCAGCGTGTCGTTTCCAGGGCGCGACGGCGAGGCATTGTTGCATCTGTTGGATTTGAAGGGGATTTGCGTCTCCACGGGAGCGGCGTGCAATTCACGTTCAACGGAAATCTCCCATGTGCTGCGAGCCATCGGCCTGCCCAAAGATGTTGGAAAAGGAACGCTACGTGTTACGTTTGGTTATGGCAATACTGTTCAAGATGCAGAAACCATTGCCAAAACGCTGGTTGTTTTACAGAAGAAATTTTAATTGGAAATCTGCCACCGCGATGCCCGTGGGTTGTACCCACGGTTGGGATCCATGGGTTTAACCCACGGCTGGGGTCCTACCTCCCGTGGGTTTTACCCACTGTTGGGATCCTGCCACCGCAAACGCGGTTCAATTGGTGGTTGTTACATTCACCGTGGGTTACGTGCACGCCTTTGGCGTTCACTCCCCCCACGGCTGGGATACCGTCATCGCTAACGCGGTTCATGTGGATTTTCACGGTTCCTGTGGGTTGTACCCACTGTTGGAATACTGCCTCCCGTGGGTTGCACC
>JAEEGL016651196.1_pt1 | contig 12831 bp, 6 predicted proteins | sample 9134231 | NCBI WGS metagenome assembly JAEEGL01 (sample SAMN16246548, study PRJNA631951) | gut metagenome | biome: gut microbiome; feature: rumen; material: fiber-attached | host: Bos | place: Iran: Karaj | collected 2018-10
AGGGCGAGATCGTCGCGCTCAGCCAGTAAACGCACTGAGCCATCAATGAAAAGCGCCTCCGGGATTCCGGGGGCGCTTTCTTGTCGGTGCTAATTCTGCTTGAAGGTCTTGATGACGATGCCCGTGATGTTGAGCGGGTGGTCGTCGTCGGCCGTCAGGGTGATCGTCGCACTTTCGGTCCTTTCCGGGAGGAGCCAGATGCACTGGTCGTTACTGCCGGGATACTTGTCGAACGTGCCGGCCGAAAGGGTCGGGTCCATCCTGGGGAACAGCCGCTGCTTCTGGCCATTGTAAGTGCCTTCGCCGACGTTGAACTGGACGTAGAAGAACTTGTACGTGCCGGGAACGGAATTGGTGAACGTGATCGTGCCGGTCTGGCCGGCGGCCAGCCAGACACCCGTGTTCTCCACCGTGAAGTCCCCGTCGAACTCGGCATAACTGTAGTGCGAAGGCGTTGTCTTGTTTTCCATGGGTGCCGTCAGCTTGAGCGGCGTGCCGGTCACGTTGCTCTGGCTGACCTTGGCGGCGCTGTTTCCGGAGACCGGATAGGTGAAGATGTTGCCGCGGAAGCGGTAGGCGTGCGCCGGCACCTCGAGGTAGCCGGGCGAGGAAAGCACGAAGGATATGTCAGAATACAGGTTGTTATTGTTCGTCTGAAATTCCACCTCGTGGTAGTTGGTGGCACCGACGGCGCTCTTCGGCCCCGTGGGCGTCCAGGGGAACCCCGTCGTCGGGTATTTCGTCGTCAGCCCGTTCAGATTCTGCAGCGTGACAGGGGGATTCAAGGCCTCCGGATCGTCAAAGTAGCCGAAGAGGACGTTCTTGTTCAGGTCCATGTTGACCTTGCCGTAGACGACATTGGACCAGCCGCCGAGCTTGTTGGTCGTGGCGTGCCCGTCGAAGAAGCCGATGTCGTGGTACAGGGTGAAATGGTGCGTCTTGACCGACTGCGGCTGGTAGTCTTCCGCGCTCAGCCTGGCGTACACCTCTCCGGTGGCGTCGGCCGTGACGAAATGCAGGGTGACGTGCGAATCCTCCGGCGTGAAACGGTATTCCACATCCGAGACCGGGGTGAACCCGGCCGGGGGATCGACGGGAATCAGGCCGTCCAGTTTCAGCTCGATCTCCGGCAGGCCGGCGAGCGGGTCGCGGTCCACGTTGAAGTCGAGGGTCAGCGGGTAGCCGGACTGCTGCTTGATCGGTTCGCGGAATTGCAGGTCGTGGAAGGACTTGTCCGCAAAGGTCCCCAGCGGGGTGCTGGCGGGATAGAAGTAGTCGTTGTTCTGGACCCAGATGACCGTGGCGCTGTTGTCCCGGTTGCTGAGGAAGTGGCAGGTGATGCGGCGCCACGATTTGTCATTGGCATCCACCACCGTGGGGAGCGTGCGGTAATCATCCCAGTCGAGCGTCTTGATGAAGCGGAAGGAGGACTTCCCACTTCCGCTGATGGACTCGCCGTAGGTGACCGGCAGGTTGTCGTCGTGCGGCGACAGCGTCATGGCCTCCGGCTCGATCTCGAACTGGAGCGGGAACATGGATTCGGCCAGGCCGTCCGGGATGTCGATATACAGGTCGATCGGCGTCCCCTTCTCGGCTTTGATGCGGCGGTCGGCGCAGCGTACGACCATTTCCTGGATGTTCTGGATGGTGATCACGATGTCGCGGTACAGGGATTCGTCGCCGCTCTTGCCCGTGACCCGGAGGGTCTGGCTGCGGATGCTGCTGGTCGGGCCGCTGGTGGTGAAGGTGATGGGCCGCCAGCCGTAGGAATTGTCATTGGGATCGTCGTTCGGGGGGCCGATGCTGCAATCCGTGATGACGGGATCCACGCCGCGCTTCATCGGCAGCACTTCGAGGGTTACGGCATCGGGATTCAGTTCCGGCAGGTTGCTGGACAGGTCGCTCATGAAGAAAACGCTGAGCTCCGTGTTGTTGTGCTGTACGCTGGTGAACGTCTTCGCCATCCAGGGCTGGATGGCAAGTCGGCGGTGTCCGTCCGAGATGTCCGGAAGGTGACGGGCGTTGATGTCGGCCGAGACGTCCGCGCTGCCGGCCGCCGCAGCAGCCGCTTCCGGCGTTGCGTGGCCCGGGCTCAGGATGCTGTGGATGAGGATCTTGTACTGGAAATTCCGGTAGATGGGGTAGTACTTGTGATCCGTCATCAGGTCGATCTTGTAGAAGCACTTTTTCCCGTAGTTATCCATATCGTCCGGATTCCGGTATTTCCCGTAGACGATGACGAAGGTCGGCGGGAGCTGGTCGTTGGGGACGGGGCGCTCGTAGAGGTACACGGCGCCGTGCTCTCCGGCCGGGGCCACGCCGTTTCTCCAGCCCGTGCCCGCCACGGATGCAGGGTCTCCGTGCACCTCTTCCTCCGGGTCCCAGTACTTGAAGTCGTCGATGTCCGGGATCTGATCGTCGAAGTTGGTGTTCGGCGGGAGGTTGGCGGGATATCCCATGCCTTCGATATCAGCGAAGGTCTTCTGCTGGTAGCCTTCGATAAAACCGTTGGTGGCGGCGCTGTATGGTGCCAGCGTGCCTCGGTCGGGGACGTGCACGATGGCATAGCTGATCGGGGTGAAGAAGGGATCGTTGGCGTTGTTCGTGTCCGCCTCGACCACGATCTTCGCCCAGTTGCGCACCAGCGGCACGGTCGTGAACTGGCTCTGGGTGTCGGCCGCGACGACGTAGCCCTGGCCGTCGGTCACCTTGTTGCCCTGGGTGTCGATGTAGTCGCCATACTCGACGGTCTGCCCGTTCTGGTCCGTATAGCTTTGCTCCGATGCGCTCTGCCTGGCGTGGATGCCGTTGACCCGGATCATCTGCCAATAGGCGCGCTCGCCGCTGTGGGACAGCAACGAGGACAGGACGGCGTCGGCATAGCCGAAGGAGAGGGTGGAGGGGCCGTTGCCGATGAAGTGGATGATGCGCTTGCTGTCAGTCAGGGTGAGCCTGGCGGTGAAGCTGTAGAGCGGGACGGTCGTTATCTTCGTCGGATCGTTGGGATCTTCAAAATCAATGCTGCCGACGGGGGTGCCGTCCGGCGTGGCCTCCACGTATTCCTTGAGGTAGCCGGAGCTGCCGAATACGGCCAGGTGCAGGCTTGTCAGCGGCTGGTCCTCGCCGAGCTGCTGGGCTTTGGTGGGCGCGAGGCCCTCGGCCGCCACGGAGAAGCGGATGGTCACCTTCGCCTCTTCGGACGGGGCGGCCTCCGGCTCTTCGAGCGGATTCACGCAAGAGCAGATGCCGATCGCGGCGGCCAGCAGATATTTCCAGATGCGTCTCATCGTTCATCGTCCCCCCAATAGAAATGAGCCCGCCCGTCCGTCGGGTGGTTCGTTTGTTCGTCGCCCCAGTACCAGACGTCGTACACGCAGCGGCTCATCGCCTTCGTGTCACTGACATCGATCACTGAACTGCCGCTGACCTGGATGGCTCCGTTGGCCGACCAGTACTTGCCGTTGGCGGAGAACAGGCGCTCGAAGGCCCCGTTGGCGGAAAGCTGGGCGATGAAGCGGATCTCGCCCTTGGTCGGGAGGCGCCACCGCCCGGCGGGATAGCCGTCCTCCTGGAAGGTCGCACACCGCCACTTCGCCTGCTCTTCGGTGATGGAGCCGAACTCCGTGCCGCTGATCTTGGAAGAAATGCGGTAGCTGGGCGCCATCATGTTGACCGTGCGGTCCGACTTCTCGGCCGGATAGTACCAGGTCAGGCTCCGCTGGCCGCCTTCGATGGCGTCGGCGACCTTGAATACGTTGCTGTATGCGGGATCCGGCGTGTCGGTCCGGGGATCTCCGATGACCAGGTCGGAGCCGTCCGGCAGGACGGTGGTGTCGATCTTGAAGATGTCGCGGCTGCCGCCCGTGTACCAGACCACGCGCCAGTGGAAATCCTCCGGACCGAAGGCCTGGACGGCCGGATCGTCCGGATACTGGCTGCGGAAATAGTCCAGGTAGGCCTGGCTGATGTTCGGCGCGGTGTCGCCGGAGTACGGCGGGTTCTCAACCCAGTGCCCGTTCTCATAGGTCGCCCGGGACCGCACGATCTGCCGCCCGTCCACATAGACATAGCCCCAGTGGTCCGAAGCCCAGATCTGCCCGGAGGCGCGCGTGATTCCGGTGTAAACGAACGTGTCGTCGGAATTCTTGTGGCTCTCGATGAAGATGGCGGGCGTCTGGATGACGACGGCCGCCTTCCGGTAACGGGCGTCGTCGGGCCGGTCTGCGTGGCATGCCGTGAAGCTCACCGTGTAGGGCGAGTAGTCGAAGTTCGGATCGGTATAGTCGTTCTTGAGCGGGCGACAGAAGCGGATGGCGGTGCCGGTGTCGGTCAGCCAGTCCGATCCGTCCGCGGTCAAGGCCCGGCGGTGCGCCTCGTCGTAATTCAGGTAATAGCTGTCCTTGGGGTAGATGTCGTCGTCCGACGTGACTTTCGTGATCACGCCGCCGCGCGCTTCGCCCGAAGTCTTCTCTCCATAGTACGGGCAGGTGGCCCGGATGTCCGTGATGGCGATCGGGTGGCTGGTGGTGTAGCGGATGTCCGTCGACGGGACGTTGTGCAATTCGTAGCGTGTCTTGTCGAGGGACAGGTAGCGGGCGTTGCCGATGTCGGCCTGACGCTCGATCTCGCGGTCCACGTTCTGCCAGGGGACCATGAAGAACGATCCCGGCAGCTCGACGGCCGCGTCGTCGGTGTCGGCGCCGAGCAGGCCCACGTCGATGTCGAGATGATACCAGTTGTTGCGCACGAAGCGGCAGACGAACCCTTCTCCCCGGAGGTCGTTCGGGATGAAGATCTTGTAGTAGCACTGCCGCTGCGTGGATGCGCCTCCTTCGATGCGGTGCCAGGGCAGCTCGAGCTTGAGGTAGGGCTCCGTCCGGTAGGAGCTGTCGTCGGTCTCGCCGTAGGTCCACTGCTGGGGATACATGTACATCGGATAGGCGTCGTAGTACTCCCCGTTCTTGCCCACGAGCGGCTTGAGCTTGTCGCCGTCCTGGGTGTCGATGTAGGCGAATTTCTTCTTGTTGCCGGAGAAGGAGAAGTAGGCGGGCGTCGGATCTTCTCCGCCGAGGGTCACCGTGTTGACGCCGTTGACCAGGTAGATGGCCATGTCCTCCAGCATGGGCTCCCAGACGGCGTTGCCGAGGGTCACGGTGGCGGCGACCTTGACGGAGACGGTCATTTTGCTGGCATAGCGGACCAGGTCGATGGTCCCCGTGGCGGCGATGTTGGACGTGCGGCTGCGCAGGTCGAGGACGGTGGTGCCGCTCATCATGAAATCGGGCTGCTTGTAGTTCTGGCCGCTCAGGACGAAGTCCGTCTCGACCTGCAGGGCCTCGAGGGTCTCCAGCGAAGTCCCGCTCAGGTCCCCTTCGTCCTGCACCAGCAGGCCGGGATAGTTGACGACGGCGAAGACGGTGGCCTCGCGGACGTCGGTGCCGGCCGCCTGGTCGTAGGGGAAGAGGCGCTCGTTGACATCCTCCGGAGAGAGGTCCAGCAGGAATACGTCGCTGCCCCGGAGGCCGGAGTTGCGGCGCACGTGGAGGACGGCCGCCGCGGTGCGGTCGGGATCCCGGCCGGGATAGAAGAAGAAATCCACCGTCGAGATCAGGTTCTCATTGTACCGGTTCTCCCCGTCCTGGGTGTCGTCCGACCCCGCTTTCACCCGCTCGGGACTGTCGCAGCGGACGGTGATCTGGACGGCCGGTCCGTTGCACTCCTGAGGCACCTTGGTGCAGGCGGAGACGAGCACCAGGGCGGCAAGCAGGCAATATGACAGGCGGCGGATCATCGGATGAAGCGGTAGTGTTCGATGTTGATGTCGGAATCGGCCGAGATGTCGCGCCCGTCCACCGTCTCCACCGTGAAGGAAAGGACGATGGAATACTCGTCGCTGGTGCCGTGGAAATCCGGGTTGGGCCGGATCGTGACATCGATCCGCCCGCCATTGACATCCGGGTTGATGTCGGCGATCTGGGGCGTGACGATGAAGGCCTCGGCATCGCCGATCGGGTTGATCATCACCTTGCCGTTGAGGGGAGAGGTGATGGTGAAGCTGCCCTTGACCGGGATGCCCGGCCGGAAGAACACGTCCGTGTGGCCGTCGGGGTTGTTCACGAAGGTGGCGGTGTGCTCGTCGATCAGCAGGCGCTGGGCATTCAGCGAGCCCTGCGAGAAATCGATATGGTAATGGTTGTAGTCCCAGGGGAGGACGCTGATGGCGAGTTCGAGCTTGCGGCCGCTGATGAAGTAGCCGTAGAGGGTCCAGCTGTGGTTGCGGGTGAAGTCGCCCGGGGCCGCCATCGAGAAGACGCGGGTATGCGCCACGTTGTCCGTGGTGAAGTTCACCACGCCCGAAAGCGCCTTGTCGCTCTCGCGGAAATAGAAGACCCCGCCGTCGGTGAGGATGCCGTCCTCTATGGCATCGTCCAGGAGCTGGTCGTAGGTCACGGGATTCTGGCCGGCATAGACCAGTTTCTCCGGCGACGGATTCGGGGCGATGGGGGACGGCCCCGGGGTCGTGACGGCGCGGGACTCGTAATCGGCGCCGATGCGGAAGGGGGCGTCCGTGGTGAACAGATACTCGGCGACGGGAAGCTGGTTGCCGTTCAGGGTGATGCTCTGGATGGAGACTTTCTCTCCGTTGGGATCCTCGTCGTCCTTCAGCCGGCAGAAGACGTAGCGGATCTTGGAGACGGCCCGCACGATCTCGACGGTCTGCCCGGCGTTGAGGACGATGCCGTCTTCCGAAGGCGTGAGGGACATGCCCCGGCGGCATCCGGTCATCGGCAGTCCCAGGGTGGCGTCGACGGCCTGGACGGGATGGTCGACGCCGAACCATTCGTCGCCGATGAACAGGGCGTCGCTTACCGCAGCCCAGCTGGAATTGCCGTCCAGACTGCAGCCGACGGACGCGGCGTTGCCCAGGGCGAAGACATCGATCCGGGGCAGGGGGTTGGTATGGGCGAACGCGGCGTCGACCGGAATGGCGTAGCGGCGGGTATGGCCGGGCGAGGGCAGCTCCTCTTCGCTGGTAAGCGGGATGTAGTAGAGCAGATCGTGGCTTTCGCTCGAGAAGATCCAGATCTGCAGGGTGTGGATCTTATACTCCGCTTCGCTGGCAGGGATGTCCCCTACGCTGCCGCGGGTTCCGGGAATGCCGGGGCAGCTGATCAGGATGCCCATCTCCACGGGCTGCTCCTCCCCGGCAGGCAGCGGCTCCCGCCTGCAGCCCGTGAGGACCGCGGCGATCAGGAGCAATATGGGGAGGAGACGTCGCATCAGGAGAGGATGATATGGGAAGGTGTGGACATGATCCAGTTCACGCTGATCTGGATCCCGAGGGCGATGTTGGCCTGCTCGAGGTTGGGGATGGCGTTACGGGCCTCCGCGAGGGAGGAAACCGTGCAGCGGACGGTGGTCATGTGGCGCCGCTGGAACACGCAGGTCTGGCCGTCGGGCGGTTCGATGCTCCCCAGCAGATAGAACTTGCTGCCGGGCAGGACGATTCCGTCGGCGCCGATGAAGGACTGGCCGCTGTCGTTGCGCAGCTCCAGGCAGATGTAGACATCCTGTCCGACGGGCGTCTGGGAGACGAGCGTGCGGAAACTCCCGGGCGTGGCGACACTCGACGGCGACACGAAATAGCCACTGATGCAGTCGTCGTAGAGGAAATGATCGCTCCCGCTCCCGGGCGTGAAATCGAAATTCAATTGCCGCTGGGACCCGATGATCACGCCGGTCACCGGGAAGGTGCCGTCGTCGACGCTCACCGTGGTGCCGGGATCCCCGTCGCCGTCGTCCAGGTCGCCGGCCGTGGCGGCGACGCTGGCGATCAGCATCCCGCAGCTGAACTGCATGGGCTGGTCGAGTGCGACGGACTGGACGCCGCCGGAGACGATCTTGCCGTACCGGTACTCGTCGAGAATCTCGCTCCAGCTGGCTTTTTCGCTCGTGTAGGCGCCGCTCTTGTCGGCATTGGAAACGCTGAGCGTGGAATTGGCGAAATACCAGAGCTGCGGCGGATAGCAGAAGGAGCCGATCGGCGCAATGCCGTCGGTCGCGTCCGTGGAGCTGTCCTCCACCGGATAGAAACGGCCGTTGTTCCAGCGCAGGATGGCCGCGCCGTCGGGCAGGCCGTAGTTGTCGGGATAGTCGTGCAGCGATGCGTCCGTCAGGGTCAGCTTGCCCGTGCCGTCAATGGCGACCTTGTCGCCGACCAGGGCTTCGATCCTGCTGATGAGCAGGGCCTGCAGGCCCCGGAAGCGGTCGCCCCGGGTGGAGGGGGCCGTGCCGTTCCGTTCTTTCATGGCCGGGAAGGCCTCTCCGCTCTGGATGTGCTCGACGGGGGTGACGTCGTGGATGAGGTGGGTCGTGAGGCGGCGGTAGAGGCGGGCCAGGATGTATTCGACGCTGCGGCCGGAGCCGGGCATCAGGTCCCCGCCGTTGGTCGTCTCCAGGAAGCACTCCCGGAGGACGCTGTCTTCGATGGTCTCGTCCCAGGCGAGGGAGACGGGCACCTCGATCCACTCGCCGTGACGGTCGTACCAGTAGCTTGTCTGGTAGCGCGCCTCGGGCGTGAGGATGCCGTTCAGCAGGCCGGCCAGCTCCTGCGCCTGTCCGGGCAGGGGACCGGCGTGGATCGGGACGGGATCGAAATGGATGTCGCCGGCGCTGCGGAGTTCCGCCTGTTCACCCAGGCCGGCGGCCTCCAGGGCGCCGTTCAGATGAAGCGTGGCCGCTTCCGTCGCTGCGGCATAGACGGGCGAGCGGCCGTATGCCAGCACGGATGCCGTCCCGTTGGGGAAATTGATCTTTCCGGCCGGGTAGAGGTGCGCCCAGTTGTTGGCCACGATGCCGGGGACATAGGTACTGCCGCTGCCGACGGCGCGGTCGTAGATGTCGCGCGCGATGTCGTCCAGATAGGATGGACCGGCCACGCTCCCGCTCGCCGCCACGACGGGCCCCGGCGTGTCAAAGGGCAGCACGGTCACGTCGGACATGCCCCGGAACACGACCGCGTCGGCCATCTCGGTGATGACGGCGGGATTGCCCTTGGTGTTGCTGGAAACCGTGACACCCACGCTCAGGGCCAGCTGGACGGAGGGCGCGTCGCCCTCGCCGGGCCGGACGCCCCCGGCCTTTTCGCAGGCGGGGAAGGCGCTCAGCACGGCGGCCAGCAGCAAGAGGCGGTATGCGTGGTGTCCGGTCATCCTTTACAGTTCAATTTCGTGTTCCTGTCCCGGCTGCCAGTCGAGCATCACGCTGACGCCCACGGTCTGGTCATCCGTCGAGACCTCTCCCTTTGCGTGGACCTTGCCTTTGGCCGCAATCAGCTGGCCCGCCCGCAAGGACTTGTGCACGTGCAGGATGGTCTTCGTGACCGAGCCGTCGTCGAGGGTGGCATAGACCTGCCACTCCCAGAGCGCCGTTTCGGAATACTCCGAGATGAAGGGCTCTTCGGTCTCGATGATGCTCTTGCTGCCGGGATCGACGTCGCGGGAAGGGAAGTGGCACGAGGCGAAGATGCGCTCCGTGCTCCCGGGCTCCGCGGGCAGCGGGTTCGTCCGCACAATGAGGTCGGAGGTGAAGGTGTAGGTGCTGTCCGCCAGCCGGAAGCCGTCGGCAAAGCCGCGCAGGAACACCTTGATGTCCTTGACCGCCGGAGCGTCCTCCAGGTCGAGCACCAGGGCCGTGGCGGCATTGACCATATACAGATTCACGTCGAAGTGCTGGTCGGTGTCCGTGATCACGCCCATCTCCTTCCGGGCCGTGAAGAGGCCGGTCGTGTGTGCGCTGACCGTGTCCTTGACTTCCGTATGCTGGACCAGGCGGGCCGTTTTGCAGTTGTCGGCGTCTTCCAGGGTCACGGAGGGTTCCGAAGCGACGTTGGCGGAGCAGAGATGCATGTAGTCCCTGCCCGGAAGGTACAGGGTGTAGCTGGCCTGGTTGTCATTCATCACGACCTGCATGTGCTCGAGGCGCGCCATCGGATCGGCCGTGTCGTAGAACGACAGGTCGGCGTCGCGGGCGAAGTCGGTGAACACCGTCCCGAAGTGGTCCTGCAGGGCGGTCGCGACCTGCAGGTCCGTCTGCAGGTCAAACACCGTCTGGATCTCCGTGCGCATGTTGGTCACCAGCTGGAGTTCGTAGTCGACGGTCAGCTCATCGCCACAGTCGCCCAAGTCCTCGTCCACGAGGCAGCAGCCCGTGAAGGCGGCTGTCCCGAGGACGAGCAGACCGGCGATATGGCGAAGCGCGGACATTACGGATTGGCGGGACCGGGATTCTCTCCGAATTCAATGTCGTATTCGTAGCCGCTCTCCCAGCTCAGGTCCACGGAGAGACCGAAGGACATCTGGCTGGTGGCCAGATCCGGGACGCTGTAGTAGGCATACTTCAGGGAGTTGACACCGATCCTGAAGGTGGCTTTGGTGAGGAAGTCCTGGATGAACACGCGGGGGATCCGCTTGGACTGGCCGCGGTTGTTGCCATCTTCATAGATGGGCGGGATCTGGTGGTCGGTCGGCCAGGTGAGGGTCTGGTCCGCGGAGGGATCCGCCAGCTGCTTGGGATTGACCGTCAGCTTGGCGCCCAGGTAGAAGACGCCGCCGGAGGGGATGCGGTTGTCCCTGCCCCAGAACGGGTCGCCGTTGTTGACGAACTCGAGCGCTATGTACACATCGTTCTGGGCGTCGCTGTCGCCCTTCGAGTAGTCATAGTTGTCATAGACCAGGGTATAGTTGGGCTGGGTCGTAGGGATGGCCGTGCTGGGGACGGCGTCGTCATAGATGACGCCGTCGAAAACGCCGTATTTCGGATCCGAGCCGATGGTCGCGGCTTGTTCCTCCGAGGTAAGCGCACGGGGGATGAACTGCCAGTTGTAGCGGGGATGGACGCCGCCGATCAGCACGCCTCTCAGCTCGAAATTGGCGTCGCTGACGGGAATGGTAACGTCATTTTCTCCCGTCATGGCGTGCCGGTTGTCGTCGAGTCCGTGGGATGCGGCGTCCGCGGTCCAGGCGACGTTCGTCTCCAGCAGGGCGACGCCGTAGTTGATGTTGTCCCGGATGGCTACGCCGCGGGTGTCGGACGCCACCTTGCCGATGGCCCAGCCGTTGGTCTGCCACTTGCCCGTAGCGGAGACGTCATTCCAGGGACCGGTGCCGTTGGGGAAATCTGCAACGGTGAGATCGGATTTCGCCGTGATGTAGAGGGGGCTGTTGACATAGTAGGTCAGCTCGGCCGGGTACAGGTATTTCCTCGGCTCGAAATTCCGGCCCGGGGTGACCAGCGCCTTGTTCGGGTGCGTGTAGGAGAAGGTGTCGTTCGTCTTGTCGAATGCCAGCTGGGCGGCGCCTTCGGGAATGCCGAAAGAACCGTACGGGTAGTCGTTGAGGTTCGCGGCACCGGTAAAATTGGCCGCGGCCCATGCCGCATCGTCCATGTTGAGCGCGGTCTTGATGTCGCTGACATCCTTGTACGTCCAGTTGTTGTTGAAGAAGAGGTTCATGTTGTCGATGGCTTTCTGGGCCAGACGTGCCGCATTGGCTTCTTCGTCGTTGAGCGGAGTTGCATCCACCGTGTGCTCGAGAACGGAGAAGAGCCCCTGCATCATGTATTTGACAGAGTTGGAAGAACCTGCGCGGTACTCCACCAGGTTCTCATTTGCGTCCATCTTGAGGTGGGTGAAGAGTGCGTAGGCCTGTCCCATGATCTTTTCAAGCTCTTTCTGCGCCTGGACCGTGCCGGTGCGGCCGTAAGGGTTGCCGCCGCTGGCTGCGTTGTTGACCTCCCACTGGTGGCCGAGATCCTTCCAGGACAAGGCCGGAAGCTCGGCGGCATTGGTGTAGCCGTTATGGGTGTAAGACGCCGCACTGGTGATGGACGTGCCGAGAATCGTGTTGATGGCATAGATCATCAATCTGGCCGTGGCGTCGTATTTGGACACCATGTCCTCGTCGCCGATGCGGCGGGCAGGGGCGAAATACGTGTCGGCCGGATTGTTGGCGATGTGGGTGAAGTCCATCTTGCCCTGGACCTTGCCCGGAGAATCGTTGTTGGCCCTGCCATAGAAAAGGGCGGCGTCGGCGCCCAGTGGGATGGACAGCTGAAGCACCCGGTTGGAGGAAGAGGTCGCATTGTTGGCGGCCGTGATCGCGCCGGGGGTCAGGACGGGGCCGAGATCGTAGCGTTCCTTGAAATGGGTCCCGTCCGTGCTCTTGACGAAGGGCTTGTACGGACTGACCTCTCCGTCCTCATACAGGAGGACCGTGGCGTCGGTGATGCCCAGGAAGTTGGTGTTCTTCTGGACATTCGCGGCGCCCATCTTGGTGTCGTGCGAGGACCCCGTGGAGACGCTCAGCACGAACGCGGCGTTGACCTCGTCGGTCTCCGGGTTGAAGTTCGGGTTGACCTCCACGGACGGATCCTTGCGGCAGGCCGTCAGCGCTGCTGCTGCGGCGAGCATGGCGAGTAAGAATCGTTTTGTGTTCATATGCATCAGTGGTTTTGATTGATTAAGCGATTGTATTCTTCGCGCAGCCGGAGATATTCCTCGCGTGCGGCGCGCTGTTTTTCGTATTCCTGGAGCCGGACGAGGTCCTCGCCGGCGGCGCTGTCGCCGGCCCGGTCGGCTTCGCGCAGCAGGGCATAGGCCCGGTCGGTGCTGCCGGTGTAGAAGAGGGCGGCGGCGTAGGCACGCGTGCTGCGCGGATCGTCGCGCCAGGGCTCCAACTGCCGCAGGGCGGCGGCGTATTCTCCGGCCTCCAGCTTCCCGATCGCCTCATTGATGGCTTCGGCCGCGGCATCGGGCAGGGCGGCGTAGTAGAT
>JAEEGL010256066.1_pt1 | contig 12830 bp, 13 predicted proteins | sample 9134231 | NCBI WGS metagenome assembly JAEEGL01 (sample SAMN16246548, study PRJNA631951) | gut metagenome | biome: gut microbiome; feature: rumen; material: fiber-attached | host: Bos | place: Iran: Karaj | collected 2018-10
AAAGTGCGTGAAACTCTTGCACAATTTGGAGCAGAAATCGAAAGTGAACAGCCATATGGCGATCGCGATTTATGCTATGAAGTAAAAAAGAGAAACAGAGGTCGGTTCATTCTGTTTAACATCAAGGTTAATCCTTCAAAAATTATTGAAATTGACCGGCAGTTCAAGCTTAACGAAGGTCTTTTGAAATTCCTTTTCGTTCGTATTGATGAATAATCAAAACTATTATTCTTTTTCCGGAGGTAATCTATGGCAGTAGATTTAAATCATGTATCTTTAATTGGCCGCTTAACTACAGATGCTCCAGAACTGACATATTTTCAGTCAGGGGCTGCAAAAGTAGTTTTTTCTATTGCTGTAAACAGACGAAAAAAGAATGGAGAGCAGTGGATTGATGAAGTAAGTTTTTTTGAAATACAGCTTTTCGGAAAATCTGCTGAAAACTTAAAACCGTATCTCACAAAAGGTAAACAGGTTGCCATTGACGGTGAGTTACGACAGGATCGATGGGAAAAAGACGGTCAAAAACACAGCAAGGTATATGTTGTTGCGAATAATGTGCAGCTTCTTGGAGGCAATGCTCAGGGAAATGGCGGTTCCGGTGCTTTTAATGCAGACGGTAGGGGTGCCGCAGGTTATTCAGATTCAGGATATGCACAGCAAAACAACGGATACCAGTATGGTGGTTTTAGACCTCAGCAGAATTTATCCCAGGATTCTTATGATTCTGGAAATTCTTATGGTTCAGGCTCTGAGTCATTTCCAGAGGATATTCCATTTTAATTATTAGGAGACAATTATGTCAGACGAAACAATGAATGATATTGACCAGAATGCTGATGTTCAGATGCAGGATGTAATGAAAGATGCTGATGAACGTGCACCTAGAGCAAAAAGCAAGACATTCTTCCGTAAAAAGGTATGTCGTTTCTGTGCTCAAAAAGCAAAAATTGATTATAAAGATTCAGACGGCTTACGCCGCTTTACAACAGAACGCGGAAAAATTTTACCACGCCGTATAACTGGTACTTGTGCAAAACATCAGAGAAGACTTGCACTTGAAATCAAACGTGCACGTGCAATTTGTCTGCTTCCTTTTGTTGCTGACTAAAAAACTATTATGAACCGATCCAACTCCTGGTAACGGTTTGTACAATTATAGAGGAGCTTGTAATATGAAAGTAATTCTTAATGAAGATGTAAAACATCTTGGTGAATTAGGTGATGTAAAAGTAGTTGCAAACGGATATTTCCGAAACTATCTTTTTCCAAAAAATCTTGCTGTGCCTTATAATGATGTAACTGTAAAATACTTTGAGTCACGCAAAGAAGAAATTGAAGCAAAAAAAGCTGCAAAACGTGCAGATGCTGCTTCATTAAAAGAAAAACTTGAAGCATTTACATTGACAATTGCTATGCCTGCTGGTAATAACGGTAAGCTTTATGGTGCTGTAACAACTCAGACTATTGCTGATGCACTTAAAAAAGAAGGTTTTGATGTTGAGCGTAAACGTGTTGAACTTCCAGGTCTTACAATCAAAAATACCGGTAAGTATCAGGCAAATATCCGTCTTTACGAAGCTGCTTCGGCAACAATAAATGTTGTAGTTGTTTCTCAGGATGATGTTTCAACTTCAAAAACTGAAGAAGAAAAGTCAGTTCAAGAAGCATCTGTACAGGAAACACTTGCTGCAGAAACAAAAGCAGAGTAATTAATCAAGTAAATAAAGGATATTCTGATGGCATCCTTGAAGGATTTGACACCTCCAAATAATATTGCAGCAGAAAGAGCTGCACTTGGTGCTCTTCTTCTTAACTGGGATGCCGTTGGAAATATTATCAGTTTTTTAAGACCTGAAAATTTCTATTCATTACAAAATCAAAAAATATTTACCGCAATTCTTTCTTTATATAATAAATCAATTCGTGGTGACATCATAACTCTGATTGAAGAACTTCGTTCTAAAGGTGAATTAGAAGCCTCTGGTGGAGAAGCTTATATTGCAGAATTAACCAGTGAGGTTCCTACCAGTGAAAATATTGAATATTATGCAAAAAAAGTGCTCGACAGTTCACTGCGACGTGAAATGATTCATATTGCACAAAAGATTATTTCAGATTCCCATGATGATAGTATTGAAAGCGAAACAACACTTGAAAAAAGTCAAAATCAATTAATGAATCTTGCTGATGGAAATATTGCTTCTGAATATAAAAAAATTGAAAAATTGGTTTCTCCTGCCCTTGATGCAATAATTGATATTAGAAAAAATAATGGATCTTACACCGGGATTCCAAGTGGTTTTGAAGAATTAGATCAAATGACCAGTGGCTTTCAAAAGTCGGAGTTTATTGTAATAGGAGCTCGTCCTTCAATTGGTAAAACAGCTCTTGCATTATCGATGGCTCAGTATATTTCAGTGACAAAAAACATCCCTGTGGGTTTTATGTCTCTTGAAATGTCAGATATGCAGTTGATGATGCGACTTCTGTCAATGGAGTCTAATATAAATGCAACTTTAATTCGAACGGGTCGCTTAAGTATGTCTGATCTTGAAAAACTTAATAATGCTGCCGGAAGAATTTATACAGCACCGCTTTATATCGTTGATACCCCTAATATGAAATTATTGGATTTACGTTCAATGGCACGTAAATTAAAGCTTCAGGAAAATATTCAGATTTTATTTATAGATTATATCGGTCTTATTCAAAGTGAAAACACAAGTATTCCGCGCTTTGAACAGGTTGCAGAAATTTCCCGTTCTTTAAAAAGTCTTGCCCGCGAATTACAGATTCCTGTTGTTGTGCTTTCTCAAGTAAGACGCGATACAGAAGGAAAAGCTCCTGGACTTGCAGATTTACGGGAATCGGGTGCAATTGAACAGGATGCTGATGTTGTAATGTTTTTACATCGTGATCGTGCTACTACACAGGATCTGGAAAAAACAAAAGATTCTGCAATTCCTACAGAATTAAATCTTGCCAAGCAGCGTAATGGACCAATCGGAAATACCGAAATTCTTTACAAAGCAAGCTATACAAAATTTGTTAACAAAGATAAATCGGACAGATAAATAAAAAAGAAAAACTTTATTCCTGCACAAAGGTTTCTAAATCTTTTGTAAAATGTCGTGTTTCAATATATTTAATTTTTGAATTATATATAGATATTGAAGAGTCTGTATTTAATGATATTAAGTTATCTTTTGTAAAACAGATGTTTTTTGTAAGTGCATTTTGTCTTTGTAATATTGATTCATTTTTTTGGGTAAGATTTATTGCCCGAACTGTGTTTCTTCCGATATTCGTTACAAGGTAATTATCAAATAATTCAATGAATACTTCAGTATCTTCATCAGTCCAGTAGGATACAGGAGTATAGAGTTTTTTATCCAGATTATAATGGAATATCTCTGTTTTTTTTGTATGTTCTTCCGTAATGTTTGCAATTCCGAAAAATCCAGAATTAATTTTTGTATGATTTAAGGTTAAAACAATATCCATTGAAATGGAAAGTGGAACAGTTTCTTTTGTATCAAGATTCACACTAATCAAAGAAACTTTAGGCGCAGTTGAAGATGATTTTGCAATTATTAGATTTTCTTTAAGTTCATCATCCAGTATTAAAATTGCATCTTGAAGACCCGTCCCATTATATACTTCTGATTTTTTATTTTTTACGCAGTCAAAAAGAATAACCGATGAATTTCCTTCAATAATTATAATTTTATTGTCTTTTATATGTAAGGATGTAACAGGTTTTTCGGGACTGTACAATTTACTGTTTTCTACAGATTCATTGTTAAACTTTAACTGATAAACTGGATTTTTTTCATTTTTTGTCCATAAAACTGCATAGTTTTCTGAACTGTTGATGTTTAGATTATTTGAAAAATTTTGTCCGATTTTTGTCAGGTTATTATTTTCTATACTTGTCTGATAAATATCATTTTTTGTTATTAAAAGAATTTTATCATTCAAAGTTGTACAATATATAAGAGGCAAAAAGGAATTGTTATTTACAGTTGATAGCATGGCTTTTTGAGTTGAAGCGGCAGTAGAAAATTTATAAATTTTTCCAGCGTTTGATCCAATTAAAAGATTTGATTTATTTTTTATAAGGGCTGTTACTTTTTCATTATTTTCAAGAATAAAATAATTTAATGTAAGCGGGATATAATTCAGTTCTGCATTCTGTAAATCTACTATTTTAATTTCATAACATTTTTCCTGTTTATCATATTCACAATAAATTAAATTTTTATCAGCTGTTTCGGATAGCAATAATGGATTTTCAGCATTGATGATGCACAATTCTTCTCCTGTTACTGCATTTAAAACATGAATTCCATCATAGGAAATACCTGCCAGATACATGTTATTTGAAAATAAAATAGCTTTTTCCAGATATGAAGTACATTCTATGGCAGCTTTTTCTGTACCTGTTTTCATGTCAATATAATAAAGCATTCCGTTTGAAGAATATGCTATGCAGGTGCTTTCAGATTTATTTGTTTTTGCCATTAGGGGAGTGCTGATTTCGTCCTGAAACACCTGGACAGGATTTCCTGTTTTTGCATCCAGAAAAATAAGCCCGTCAACGGCTGTTGTACCTGTTATAAGATAAGTACCAAAAGCTGAATAATTTAAAAAAGTAATTGAATCTGTATAACGTAGTGAATATTTTAATTCATAACTGTCAAGATTCCAGACTGAAAGTTTATATATTGAAAATCCGTCTGATTCATAAATTGCAAGTTCATTTTTAACAGGATTTTTAACTGAAAGTTTTATTTCAAGAGGAGACAGCTGATAATGTTTTCCTGTGAAGGAGGCATCCCATTCTATTACATAGCCGTCATTTCCTGTGGAAATGTATCCGTCTGAAGTTTTTATCAATGTATTAATGCTGTCAAAATGAGAAGTTCTTGAAACAACTGGAGTAATATCAGCAGTCAAAAAATAATTGAACAAGAAAAAAATAAAAAAGATTATAAAAAGTTTTTTCATCTGTTTCTCCACAAATTGAGTATATAAGAAACATCACCAAACATTGCAATAACAAAAAGCACCGCAATTAAAGCGATTCCTGCTAACTGAACATAATAATAAACTTTTTTTGAAACAGGTTTTTTGATTATAGCTTCAATCAGAGAAAAACAAATTATTCCACCATCAAGAACCGGTATTGGCAATAAGTTCATAATAAACAGAGATATACTTATCAGTGCAAGAAAATTCAGAACTGATACAAGACCCGTCCGAAAACTTTGTGAAAAACCTTCTTTTGCAGTATCACCAAGCATGACCGTAATTCGAAGTGGACCGGATACAGCCTTTGAAAGATTAATTCCTTTAAAAAGAAGACCTATGCTTTTTAAGGTTAAAGAAAAAGTGTCACCTGTCTCTTTTATGCCATGAAAAATTGCAGGAATTAATGAATAGCGTGGAGCTTCAATGTTTAGATATTCAAATCCTATTCCTATATTATCTGTTACAGTAAGTGTTACTGGGATTTCTGTGTTATCCCGAAGAATAACAAGCTCTGCCGTTTCTTTTCCTGTTAATAGTTTTTGAAGTTCAGCTACAGATTTAATTTCCATGCCATTGCATTTTATGATTTTGTCTTTTACAGCAAGTCCAGATTCAGATGCAATAGATTTTTCCTGAATTGTATTTATAACAGGTTCTACAAAATTCATTACTCCTATTTTGCCGGCTCCTGTATCCTTGTCCATTGTAGATTTTACTTCAAACGTTAAAGTTTCGTTATCACGTAAAACCTGAATAATCAGATTTTCATCAGGATGAGTAGCTACAAAGCTGGATATATCTGAAAAGTAATTTATTTTTTTTTCGTTAATTTGAATTATTTTATCCCCAGTTTTAATTCCTGCATTTCCTGCAGCACTATAGATTTCAGGATAAATTTCATCAGCTATAACAATCCGGCTGTCTGTAGAATAAAAAGTGTAACCTGTGATTGCGATTATCGTATAAGCAATTATTGCAAAAAGAAAATTAAAAAAGGGACCAAAAAAAGCAATGATAATTCTTTTAAATGGACTTACACCATAAAAAGAATCTTTTTCAATTTTTTCAAGCGGAATATCTTCGGTAGAAAAATCTAAATCCTTTTGACCTTTCATGCCACAGTATCCGCCGAGTGGAATTAAAGATAATCTGTAATCAGTATCTTTAATTTTTTTATGCAGAAGGACAGGTCCCATACCGATAGAAAAACTTTCAACTTTTACACCACATAATCTTGCAGCAATAAAATGTCCAAGCTCGTGAATAAAAATTATTAAACCAAGTGCCAGAATTCCATATACTATTGTCATTTTAGTTTACCATTTTGTTTATAAATTTTTTTGCAAGATTTCGAGCTTCTGTATCTATTTGAAAAACATCTTCAAAACTGTCCGGCTCAGAGATGTCAATCTTTGAAAGTACATTTTCTGTAACCGAAGGAATTTGCATAAAAGTAATTTCTTTTGATATAAAGGCACTGACAGCAATTTCATTAGCAGCATTAAATGCAATAGTTCCGGTACTTCCAGTTTTACAGGCATTGTATGCCATGTTAAGCATTGGAAATAAATCTTTTCTTGGCGGATAGAATTCCAGACATGTTCCCGAATCTCCTGATAACAGAAAATCCAACTGTTCCAGATTATTTTCTGAAAATTCCGGATAGGTTAGAGCAGTTACGATCGGATGCCGCATATCTGGTTTTGATAACTGCGCATACATAACACCGTCTTTTGTGCGGATTAAAGAATGAACTATACTTTGCGGATGTACAACAACCTGAACTTTTTCAACTGGAAAATTGAACAGTTGAACTGCCTCTATTACTTCAAGTCCCTTGTTTGCAAGAGTTGCAGAATCTATGGTTATTTTTTTTCCCATGTTCCAGGTCGGATGTTTTAAGGCATCTTCAAGGGTGACTTTTTCCAATTGTTCTTTTGTGTATTTTCTAAAAGGTCCTCCAGAGGCAGTCAGAATGATTTTATCTACATTTTCATGTCCATATTTTTCCATCAGCATAAAAACTGCAGAATGTTCTGAATCAACTGGCAGAATTCTTTTTTGTTTTTTTCGGGCAAGTTCCTTTATCAGTTTTCCTGCCATAACCATTGTTTCTTTATTTGCAAGTGCCAGATCTTTATTGCTTTCCAGAGAAGCAACAGAAGGCAAGAGTCCGGCACTTCCGGCAATTCCATTCACGACAATATCAGCATCTGTATTTTTGATAAAATCTATAAAACCTGTTTGTTCAGTTGATGAAAGATAATAATTATTACAGTTAAACTTTTTAGCGATAGCTTCCAGTCTGGATTTGTTTGAATGTGCAGAAATACCTGCAAGTGAAAATTTGTCTGGTAATGATTCAATTATATTTAATGTGCTTTGTCCAATTGAACCTGTACAGCCGAGAACTAATACTTTCTTTATCATTTTATTGACCTAAGAAAATTTTACAAAGATAAAAATAAACTGGAGCTGCAAGTATTATGGAATCAATTGAATCAAGAATACCGCCGCGTCCTGGAATTATAGAACCAGAATCTTTGAAACTGGAAGAGCGTTTAAAAACTGATTCAATTAAATCTCCGATAACAGCTGCTAGTGAAGTAATTAAACCAATTAATATCATTTTCCAAAGGCTTGGAAAAATATCAGGAAAAATGAAACTGGCTAATATACAAATTAGTACAGATGTCAAAATGCCACCGATAAATCCAGCTATACTTTTATTTGGACTTGCTTTAATCAAGCCGCGGTTTCCTTTGCCAAACAGCATACCAAAAAGCCAGGCAAGACTATCACATCCGAAAACTATGAGCAGATAAAGAATTAACAGTTCCCGTGATTTTTCCCATGTTGTGATTCTTGAAAGAAAGGATAGAAAAAAGCCTACATAGGTTAAGATAGTAACAGAACTGATAATACATGAATTTGAATTTGAAAAAGAATTATCTTCATTATCTTGTGAAAAAAATATTTCATAAGCCATGCAGATAATTAATGAGCAAGTATATGCAAAAATTATTAAATATTCAGAAAAATTAAAAGCACAAACTAAAAGTGACGTTAAAGGTGTAAGAACAGAAAGAATAAGTACAAAAGGTTTAGGTTGAGTTTTATGAGTTTTACTTAGAATATTGTGAAGTTCATTAGAACCGATTATTGTAATTGTTAATAACAAAAGGTTAAGAAAAATGTGATTAAAATTTTTAAAATACACAATGGCAATTATAAGAGGCAAGCCGATGAAAAAAATTAATAACCGTTGAAATACTTTATTCATTTTACTTCCTATGCAGATCCAAATCTTCTGTTTCTTTTTGAATAACTTTCTATTGCTTCTAAGAAATTTTCTTCTGTGTAATCTGGCCATAATGTATCATCAAAATACAGTTCAGCATATGCAGATTGCCATAAGAGAAAATTGCTTAGCCGTTTTTCGCCTCCAGTGCGGATTAATAAATCCACATCAGGTAAACCTTTTGTGTCCAGCTGCTGCTGTAAATCAGATTCTCCAGCGTTCTGTAAAGCATCTGTTGCAGCAAGTTTTTTTGCGGCCCTTAAAATTTCATCTCGTCCGCCGTAATTAATTGCAAGTACAGCAGTTATTCCCGAAAACTGTTCACAATCCTTAACGGCAAGTTCTATTTCTTTTACAACTTCAGGGCTTAATTTAGATTTATCTCCAATATGCATAAGGCGAACATTGTTTTGTTTATAAAAATCAAATTCACGTCTTAGATGCTTTGTAATTAAACCCATCAAATAACCCACTTCTTCTTCAGTTCGTTTCCAGTTTTCTGTTGAAAAAGTATAGAGAGTTATATATTTAATTCCGAGCTTCGAAGCAGTTTTGATAATCTTCTTTGCAGTTTCAAGGCCTTCTTTATGACCTCTGGTTCTTGGAAGATTCTGCCTTGTTGCCCATCTGCCATTTCCGTCCATGATTATTCCAACATGAACAGGAACAGCAGATATATTATTAAAAGAAGACATTGTCTTATTTTAGCCTTCCATTATTTCTTTTTCTTTTGCTGCAATAATTTTATCTACTTCAGCAATGTTTTTATCTGTAGCTTTTTGAAGGGAATCTTCAAAAGTTTTCTGATCGTCTTCAGTAATATCACCGGCCTTCTGTGCCTTTTTAAAGGCATCATTTCCGTCACGACGTATGTTTCGGATTGCAACACGGAATTTCTCTGCTATAGCTTTAGCCTGTTTTGTAAGTTCTTTTCTTCTTTCTGCTGTTAGAGGAGGAATTGTTACCCGGATTACTTTTCCGTCGTTTGAAGGATTAAGACCTAAATCGGCCTTAAGAATACCTTTTTCAATTTCGGTTATAAGGCTTTTTTCCCATGGCTGAACTACAATTTGTCGTGCTTCTGGAATAGAAATTGTAGCCACCTGGCTGAGAGGGGTAAGGGTATCGTAATAATTAACTCTTACTTTGTCAAAAATAGAAGCTGATGCACGACCAGTTCTGATTGTGTTCAATTCATTTTTAAGTGAATCGAGTGATTTTTCCATTTTTTCAATGTATTTATCAAGTTCTTCTGCCATGGTTCTCCTCCATTTAGAAAATTTTATTTTAACATCAGCTGCCACAAAGGACAACTGATGTGTTTAGTTTGAGTTTATGCTCCAAGCTGATATGTAACTACTTTTGCAATTGAAAGTTTGCAACCAGCTGCTTTTGCAACCTGCTCAAGTTTAGCTGCAACAGTTACTTTGTCATCTTTAACAAAAGCCTGATCCATAAAACAGATCTGAGCTAAGTGTTTTTTAATCTGTCCCTGAAGAATGCCGGCTTTTACATTTTCTGGTTTGCCAGCCATTTTTTCATCCTGATCAAGTCTTGCCTTGAAGATTTCTGTTTGTTCTGCAATGTATTTTTGATCAACATCATCTTTGCTTACAAATGCAGGCAGGAATGCAGCAATGTGAAGACAGCAGTCATAAGCAAACTGTTTAACATCAGCATTTGAAACAGCAGCAGCATTGTCTGAGTTAAGAAGAACTATTACACCTGTTTTACCATCTGAGTGGATGTATTTTGCAAAAATATTTGTTGGTGCAATATCAACTGCTTCAAGTCTTTTAAGAGTCATATTTTCGCGAATCTTAGTTGCAAGATCAGTAAGCTTTCCTGTGAGTTCATCGTTTGGAGCTGTGTAACCTTTTGCAAGTGCAGTGTTTACAATGTCATTACCAATTGCAACAAAGTCAGAGTTGTTAGAAACAAAGTCTGTTTCGCATGTAAGTTCGCAAATTACAGCTTTTTTGTCATTTGCAGCAATAAAGATTTTTCCTTCTGATGTTGCACGTCCTGCACGTTTTTCAAGAGCAGCAAGACCTTTTTCTTTTAACAGCTTTTCTGCAGCATCTGCATCACCGTTACATTCAACAAGAGCTTTTTTGCAATCCATCATTCCAGCACCAGTTTTATCTCTGAGTGCTTTAACGTCTGTTGCTTTAATATCCATTTTATAATTCCTTATTTATAAAGTTTATCTTCATCTAAAAGTGAATTGTCATCGAGATCTTCCTGATCTTCTTCTTTAATTTCTGTAGGTTCATAGTTTGAGTAATCAACAATTTCCGTTTCATTTGAACGAGAAGAAGTTCCGTCAAAAAGTTCATCATCTTCGTCCTGAAGATTTTCGATGATTTTAAGACCTGTTTCATTATCTGCTTCGATTACTGCATTAGCAATAATTGATGTAAATAATGTGATTGCACGGATAGCATCATCATTACCAGGAATAGGGTAGTCAATTCCTTCCGGATTACAGTTAGTATCAACAACTGCAACAATCGGGATACCCATGCGGCGTGCTTCAGCTACTGCAATTTGTTCTTTATGTGTGTCAATAATAAAGATGATACCTGGAAGTTCTTTCATTTCTTTGATACCGCCGAGGTTCTTTTCGAGCTTTGCTCTTTCTTTCTGAAGTTGAGATACTTCTTTTTTAGTAATGTTTTCAAAAGTACCATCTACTTCCATCTTTTCGATTTTCTTAAGGCGGAGTAAGGATTTTTTGATTGTAGAAAAGTTTGTGAGCATACCGCCAAGCCAGCGGTTGTTAACGTAATACATTCCACAGCGTTCAGCTTCTTTTGCAATAGCTTGCTGTGCCTGTTTTTTTGTTCCTACGAAAAGAACAGATTTTCCTGCTGCTGTTACTTTGCGTACAGCTTCGTAGGCATCTTTAATAGATACGATCGTTTTCTGAAGATCGATAATGTGGATTCCATTGCGTTCTGCGAAGATATACTTCTTCATACGTGGATCCCATCTCTTAACCTGATGACCAAAATGTACACCAGATTCAAGCAGACTTTTCATGGTTACAACTGCCATGATTTTCTCCTTCACCGGAAAGATTTTTTCTTTCCCCAGTCTCTGTTTCTCGATAGCTTAATAATTAAGCATACGGAAGATTTCGAAAACTGCAACGCAGTTTCCGGCAAGTGTCATCCTATTGTAAAATTGTATAACCTTGCTCTTTTAGTATCTCATAAATATCAAAAATAGGCAAGCCGACAACACCAGAATAAGAGCCGTCAATTTTTTCTATAAACATTGATGCCATTCCCTGTATTCTGTAACCGCCGGCAGCACCGTGCCATTCTCCTGTTGAAATGTACCATTTAATTTCATCTTCTGTTAAATCTTTGAACTTAACCTTTGTGATGCTGGTTCTTGTTGAAAGATAATTCAAAGTGCCATTAAAAAGCGCAATGCCTGAAATAACCCGATGCGTTTTGCCAGAAAGCAGTTTTAAATAGTTTTCTGCCTGTTCGGGATTTTCTGGTTTACCCAATGCTTTGTTTTTTCCATGGATTACAAGTGTGTCGGCTCCTAAAATCCAGGGGATATTCTGGTCTGGATTAAAAGTTCTGACTACTGCGTTAACTTTACGTGAAGCCAGGAACTCAGGAACTTCAGAAATGTTCATATCTTTCGGATATGTCTCATCGATATCACTGGTAATTACCCTGAACGGAATGTTGAGGCTTTTTAAGATTTCCTGTCTTCTTGGTGAAGATGATGCTAAAATGATTGGTTCCATATATTAAAAGTATAATTCTAAAAATTGTTTTTGTGAATATATAATTAATAACCGAATAAAGATAATCAAATCCGATTTTTATTCAATCTAGAATTGACAAAAAGATTTTTTGTTTATATTCTTAAAAAAGATTTTGAGAGATTAGCTCAATTGGATAGAGCGTTAGCCTCCGGAGCTGAAGGTTGCGTGTTCGATTCACGTATCTCTCAAAAAAAAGACTTTCAGTACAAAGTAAAAACTTACTTTAAAAACTACTGAAAGTCTTTTTTTTAGTGTTTTTTCAGTTTATTTTGCATCAACACTAGGACCTGATGAAGAGTTGTTGTCTCCACGTCCAGTAAATTTCTTTAAGAGGGATAAAGCCTTCTGACGAACAGGTGTAACATAGCGGTTATTTACGGCAATTTGTGAAATAACCTGAATCATAGGTGCTTTTTCCTGTACAGAGCCTTCAAGTTTTTCGAAAGCAATTAACACTTCCCAGGCAAGAGATGATGTAGGGTTAAGGGCAGCAAATTTTTTATGTGTCCAGGCAATTGAATCAATTACATCATCGCGGTCATTAAGTCCGATTTCTCCAAGTGAACGGATAGCAGCAGTTGCTACCATCGGTTCGTTATCTGCAATGGCTATTTTCATTAAAGTCTGTTTTGATTCTTCTGTTGGAATCTTTCCAAGAATATCACAGGCTTCTTTGCGTATATCCGGAAAATTGTTTTC
>JAEEGL011081406.1_pt1 | contig 12830 bp, 1 predicted proteins | sample 9134231 | NCBI WGS metagenome assembly JAEEGL01 (sample SAMN16246548, study PRJNA631951) | gut metagenome | biome: gut microbiome; feature: rumen; material: fiber-attached | host: Bos | place: Iran: Karaj | collected 2018-10
CAATCCCCAATCCCCATTTAAAATGAATATATTATTTAAAAGACTCAAGATTTTATTTTAATTAATTTAAATTAAATTTATTTAATATATTAATTAAGACTTTTCCTATTTAAAAGCCAATATCAATTAAGCTATCATTGTCTGATATTATGACTGAATTTCTTATAGCATATAACATTTTACTTTTAAGTAAAGCATAATTATCATATGGTGGCAATTCTAATTCAAAGAAGCACGTATGAGAAATTGGTAAATAATCTTTGCCACCTCCATATGTAGAAGTAATTTTATGAGCATTACTTCCAAATCCTTTAGTATCTTTGGGCAGTCTTGATCTTCCCCAAACAAATTTAATATAGTTAAATTTATCTTCTAATGAGCATTCTTCTAAAAATTGCCAAAAATATTTTATAGTTGTATCATTAGGACTATAGCCATCATATTTTGTCATACTTTTTAATAATTCTAAATCAAATTCTTGTCCGCCACATATTTTCTTTTCTAAATCAGAAGGAGTTAAAAACTTTAACATATATTCAGGAATAACTTCAAATAATCCTTCTGAAACAGCTTTAGCTTGAAGATATCCTTGATGAGTCATCGCTTTCAGGTATAAATCTAAATATTCTTTATAATTATTTTCATCAACAGATATATCTTTTCCATTTTCTTTAAGTTCAACAATTTCCCCTCCAGGTAATTGACAAGTGAAATTAAGTGAGCCAAATAAAGCTTTTTTATTTTCCATATTATTAGAAGATAATACTTTTACAATCGACTTATAACTTTGAACGTCTATTAATTCTATATCAGTAGGGTCTAATTCCATACCTAATATCTGCTTATAAACTATTGGAGATAAATTTATAGAAACAAAGGTCTCAGAGGATATAATATATCCTAATAATTTTCCAACGAATTTATATATTTCCAAATATTTTTCATTTTTGGCTCCTAAAGGATTGAAAATATATTTATCTCTATCTAAGCCTGTTTGAGATTTATTATTCGGAGAAGGAATAAATAAATCTACATTACTTGAAGTTAATTGCTCAATGCAAGAAGTAAATATTTCTCTTCCTGGCCCTCCCATATCAGAGGCATGTTCTCCTTCTAAATTAACTTGGAATAAATTTTTAGCTCTGCCTTTGAAGAATGATGAACCGTCTTCTTTTCCAAGAGGTGATTTATATAATTGAGCAATGAATGACCATTCTAAATCTTTATCTATTAAATTCATATTGCACATCTTTAAATTTAGCAATCTGTTTATTTTTATTTCCTTCATGAATTTCGAATTTTTTAATAGCAATAGATTATCAGAAAAGTTCTTAAGTCTACTATATTCCGATAAGAAATTAATATTATTAAATAATATTTTAGTCAAAGAAGTATTATACAAAATAGCACTATGACTCAATAAATTTTCTGCTGATTTAGATATTTCATATACCAAATTACTAACTGTTTCAATTATTTCGGGTTGTTCTGCGAATTTAATAAATCTATCATAGTATTGATATTTTTCTTTCATAAATTCTTTTAGAGACTTTTCCTTTAATTCTTCTTCAGGTTCATTTTTTTCTACTAATTTTTTTTTCCTGATTTTATCTTTAATTTCTCCCATTTCTTTAAGATACACTGAATATATTTTTTGAAATTCTATTAAATAATCAACATTAATCGAAGATAATAAATTTATTACTTTTTGTCTTATTTTTTTATATTCTTGAGGGAAATATTCCTCTATTTTTTCATTAGAAATTTCCATTTTTATATCTATTATATTACTATTAATTTTTTCGACATAAAATCTTTTGAAGTTTGAATCATTTTCAATGATTAATCTTTGCTTATATAATTCTTTTACTTTGCATATATTATCTGATAAATAATTGTCATCTTCTTCTTGTATTTTTAATTTTTTTGGCAAATCAAAAATTATTTTCTTTATTTGAGGAAAATCTTCTATGAATTCAAAGATTTCTTCTTTTAAAATTTGAATATTCATTAAAAACTTATTGTCAATTTGCTCTAAATTGATTTCATTTTCATCTAAATCGAATATATAAACAAATTTATTTTGCTCGGTTTTCAAATTTTCTTCTATTATTTTATTATATTTTTCTTTTTCATTTTCAGAAAGTGAAGAAATATCTAAATTATCAATCTGGAATAAATATTGTTCAAATTCATCATCTTTTACTGATTTATCATATTTAGATATTAAATTTATTGAATATACTTTTTCTTTGCTTTCTCTGAATATAACATTAAATTTCAGTTTTTCATTTTTCAAAACATAATTGCTTTCTTCCACAATCTTTTTAGGATTAATAAATGATTGATAATAATCAAAATTCAAAAACAAATATCTGCCATTAAAAAATACATTCTTTGCTCTTAATGTTAAATCAGTTTTTTTCTTTAAAAATTTATGTTTAATATAATCTTCATTTAAATTTATCATTTTCGGCTTCTTTAATTTTATTCTATCTATGCTATCTTTTTCTCCAACTAATTTGCAAATATCAATATTACCCGAGTAAAATACTTTATTTCCAAGCTCATTTATTTCTTGGCATCTATAAAAGTATATATAATCATCATTATTTATATCTTTATTTGATTCAGATTTATTATTGTTGATATTATCATCTGAAAGAATCAGTTTAGTATTTTCTTTTTTATCTCTTTCCATATTTGAATTATCGTTTACAATGAAAAAGAAAGCACTGCCTCTTTGAATTATATCTGAAACACGAATATTTAAATTCAAAAAATATTTTAAATGTCTCACTCCATGCTGATCTTCATCTAAATAATATATTTTTCCTTCGACTTTACTAAAGGCAATAAACTTATTATCTTCATTCAAATAAATATTAGTTATATTCTTATCAGATAGATATGTAATTTCTTTCATGAAAACATCTTTTGGTAAATTTCTTTCTGCTCTTTTAGTAAAAATATGGAAACGATCTAAATTCATATTTCCGTAAACTAGATTCGTCTTTTTTTTTGTATCATAACCCAAATAAACTAAAGCATAATAATTTATTTCAAAATCAATACATTCCAAAGTTTCAGGAGTTTTCATTTTAGTCAAAACATATTTCTCTACATTATCTGATTCACTATAGAATCGATAATCTCTGCTTCCAAGTGAATAAAAATACAAATTTTTTTTGTTAGTTAATAAAACAACGCTATCTTTATAATGTGCTTTAATAAATATTTCTCCATTTTTGAGCTCTGGTAAAATAAATTTAGCAATTTTTCCATCGAATAAAGTCTCTAAAGAAGGTAAATTTCTTGGAATATTATCGTAGAAGAAATATAGGGATGTTTTTGTTAATATAACATCGTATCCAACATAAACAATTTTATCTTCACTGTTTATTTTATCTAATTCTGGCCTGCTCTCTAATTCGAAATCTTCACAATCATCATTTCCATTATTAAACCATTCACCAGCAGAATAAAATTTATTATTTTTGTCAATTAAAACTGCTCCTCTATCATTAAAATTAAATATATATTTTATTTCAGCTATTTGATTTTTCAATTCATCATCCATCCTTTTTACATCTCCTACAACAATATTTTTAATACTATCTTGAGGTTCATGCATTATTATTATTTCATTTTGAGTAGTATTAAAGCTATTTCCTTCGTTAAGCAAAGTTAGATGAATTTTATCTTTATCTTTTATATTCTTTTTTTGCTTTTTCTTTTCTTTTTCTTCTTCTTTTGTTTTGGTTTCTTTTATATCAGTTTTATTTACCTCTGAAAATGAAGTTATATATTTTTCATTTTGATTAATTTGAGTTCCTTCATCATTCATTTTTAATTTATAATAATCAGCTTTTCCTTCTACAAATTGAATTCCATAACTACTTTGATTAATAACTTTTGGTATTGATAAATTTGGTAAATTTTTTTTTAATGTAATCATTTTACACCATTCTTCGTCTTCAGCTATTAATTTCTTAATGATATATTTAGAATTTAACTTTTCATTAATTATTTCATAATCATTGCATAAATTAATTAAATCTTCAATATTTTCAATTGATACTATTTCCTTTTTAGTTAAAGTAATATTTTTATCTAAGAATATATTTAAAATATTGAGTAAAAATTCAATTGTATATATTGAAAAATCAGTTCTTTGCATTTTCTTTTTTGAATTATCTGTTACTCCTAATAAAAATTTAATAATTTTTTGTTCTCTAAAGAAATTCAATAAAAGATTTTTTTGGTCAGATGGAGATATTTTATTTGATATTATTTTCATTGAATCATAAATAATTCTATATATTATTAAACATTTTTCGAGATTATTTCCATTATAATATTTTCTTAATTTATTGAATAAGCCATTCAATATAATATATTCCATATTTTCATCATTTGAGTGTTTTTCTTTTTTGTTTTCTCCTCCAACAAAATTATTAATTAAATATTCCAATAAGAATAATAAAAATTCTTCTTGTATCATTTCATTAAATGTAGAAATGCTTTCTGAAAATGTTTCTAAATTGAATATTTCTATATTATTATTGAATATTTGACTAATAAAATCATTAATTTCTATTTTATTTTTATTTTTATCATTCTTTAAATTATAATCTAAGTATTTCTTAAAATAAATCTTAATAATATTATGCTCTTCTGATAAACCAAAGTAATTATTATAATATAGTGTTATATAAAACATGAATTTAAAATCATTAAGTTCTAAATTCTCAAATTCTTCGTCTTTTATTAATAATAAAGTTATATAATACTTCAGCAAATAAACTCCAAAATATTTAACAATTTTATATTCTTCATAACTCAATAATCCATTTGAATCTTTTTTATTAAATGATTTAAATTTAGCTGCAAAATCAAATAATTTAATAGAGACATTATATAAATCAGCAAAACATTTTGGAATTTCCAAATTTCTATCTATTATTTTTTCATTTTTTTCACTTATTTTGATTGAAAATTTATTGCATATTTCTTCATATAAATTATTATTCATATTCATTAAGTTATCCATATTTTCTTTTTCATCTTTTTCTTCCTTTTTTATTTCATTTTCATTATTTTCTTCAATTTTATCTTCGTTTTCAATATCATTTTCAACCATATCTTCACCTTCATTCTCTTCTTCTTTTTCACTTTCAATATTTTGTTCATTTTTATCATCATTAAGGATATTTGATATTATATAATCAGGAATTGTATAATTCACAGTTTTTGTTAATTCAACTATTTTTGATTCTAATTTTTCTTCATCTAATTCATTTGTTGTAATTTCAGAACAATCCATTCCATAACAAATAAATCTTTTAGGAAATCTATGGAATAAATGACTATCAACTAAAAATATGCAATTACCTAATTGATATTTATAATCCAAAATGTCATAAAATTCATTCCATTTTTCATTTTTAAATATTTCAGGTTCTTTTTTTGCATATAAATTCTTTAATTTATCTTCTCTCTTTTTTCCTTCATTTTCTTGTTTTTCTTTATCTTCATTTTTATCCTCTTTTTTATTTTCTTCTTTTTCTTCTTTTTCCTCCTTTTCTTCTTTATTCTTTTCTTCATCTTCAGGTTTTTCTTCTTTATTTTTTTCTCCTTCTTCAGGCTTTTCTTCTTTTTCATCTTTATTCTTCTCTTCATCTTCTGGCTTTTCTTCTTTATCATTTTCATCATCAATAGAATAATTAGAAGCACTTTCACTTTTATCTAATTCTTTTCTATCTTTTAAGGTATCTGGAAAACTATCGTCGTTTTCATCTGCAAGAGTTTGACTTTTATTTTCTCTTATTTTTCTTATATTTTTTGGATTTTCAAAATAATCTTCCTCAGAAATTCCTATTTCTTTTAATAAATCTTCGGTAATTATAATCATTTTATCATTTACTTCTGGATATTTAGTTCCTTCTTTTAATCTTCCATTCACTTTATATTTATCCAACAATGATTTATAAACTTTTTTATTAAGAATTTCTACTTCTATTTTTCTATAGCTAAAACCATCACTGGTGGTAAAATCAAGTTCGCTTAAATCGCATCTATTTATTATTGGGATTACTAATTTTTTTGTTGGTTCAATATACAAAGAAATAATATCAAAATCGTTTGATATATATGTAGAATAAATTTTTTTTAATATTTTTTCATTTTTATTTGTGGAAAAATCTTCATCTCCTTCCTCTTTTATTAATAATTTATATTCTTGATTTAAATTTGGCAATAACTGAAGAAGGCCTCCTAATGCTAATTCAATCTTATTTTTTTGTAAGAATATTTCTGATGAATATAAATTGACATTTTGTCTTGGATTTATTAAAATATTAGTTATTTGATTCAAAATTGATATATTTTTCGAAATAAAAGATTTTACTTTTTGATTGTTTGAATTTGCAATTAAACATTTTATTATAGAGATATATTCTATTAATAATTTCGGACTAAATTTATTTTCAATTATAAGATTTTTTTCTAAATAATTAATAATACATTCTATTAAGCTTTCATTTAAATTATATTTAGGATTTTTTATATCTAAATAATTTTCTTCTATAATTATTTCATTTTCATTAGCATTAAAGAAATTAGGATTTTTTCCATATATTTTTTTGCTCAATATTTTGATATCTCTTGTGATTTCTTGTTTTCTAAGTAATTCTTCAACATTTCTTTCTTCAAAATGATCTTCTTGTGCAACATCTCCACTCCTACTACTACCAGAATCTTGAGAACTTCTTCCTTCTTCTACTAATGAATTTTCGTCATCATCAGAATCATAATAAGATTCTTCATCAGCTCCTTCAATATCTCTTAGAATTTCTTCAACTTCTTTTTCCTTTTTTTCAGTGATAATATTACTTATTGAATTTTCTTTGAAATTATCAAAATAATATCCATTTTTTATCAAATGCTTTATCTCATTTTCATCTGGCTTATAAGTCAATTGTTTATTTTCGAGGTTTAAATTAGTATTAACTCTTACTTGGCATAAATGACTTAAATATTGCAATTTATATCCGAACATTTCGAGCAAAAAAATCTGATTTTCTTCTTTTATTTTTTTTTCAATATATTTTAAAAAGTTTGGGTCTTTATCAACATTGATATAAATATAATTCAAATAATCACAAAAAAGAGATTTATATTTATTATTTTTCATAATATCAAATAAAAAGTCGTAATATTTTTCATTCGTGTATTGATCTTTGAATTCAACTTCAAATATATCATTAAAAAAATCAAAAGAAGCAGTTGTGAATATCTTTAATAAATTAAAAATTAAACAAGTATTTTGATAATTAGAATAAAGAAGTAATTTATATAAAGCTTTCCATAATTCATTTTCCTGGAAAATAATATCTAAATTTGTTATAGCTAATTTTATGAATTCATTCAAAACATTTGTTAATTTTGAATTCAAAGCTAATTTTTGATTAATATATTCTTGATTTTCATGGTCTAATTTTTCATTATCATTGAAAAAATCTAAAAGTATTTTAAATTGTGTATTAAAAATTGATAATATTTGTTTAATTATATCATTATAAGTGTCTTTTAATAGCACTGAATTGTTTTTCATTAAATTAAATGCAGCTAAACTACTTTTAAATCCAATTTTTTTTTCTAGTTCTATTATTATTGATTCTTGATAATAATAAGTAAATATATCACATAATATTTTAGAAGTGGAATATTCATCCATTACTCTGCATTCTTTTAAATAATTAGATAAACTAGATTTTTTATCTTTTCCTTTTGGATTTGAAAAAAAATATTTTTTTGCTTCTTCTATTAAAGGATTATTACTTTTATTTATAAATTCAAATATTTTAATCGTTGTTGGATAATTTCTTCTTTTTATTTTCCATAAAAGGAAATTTAAATAAATAGTTAAATCAAAATAGCTATATGAAGCTTTTTCTTTCTCATTTAAATTAACAAGTTTATCTAATATAGAATTTATAACAAAGTTGAAATTATTGGTGATACCTAAAACTAAATTTTCACTAACAGTGTTCAATGATTCATATATATTAGGGAATTTAAGATTATCAATATTATTAGAAAAACAGAAATTTTTATAATAATTTTCTAATATATTTTCTACACATTGAATATCATCAAATTTTTTGATAATATTATTAAGAATAATTAATGAAATTTCTCTGAAGTTAGCTTGTGTTTGTAATAATCCAAAAGCATCAAATATTTTACTAAGAGTAAATTGTTCATTTTTTATTACTTGAGAAATATTATTTACGTGTTCTTTTACATATATGCTAATTATCTCATCTTTATTATTTTCTTTTCCTTTTTTGCTTATTTTTTCACTATTTAAATTAAATAAGAAGAATAATCTATTAAAAATTTCATTAAATATATTATCTAATTCATTTTCTTTTTCTTTGTTCATAATTTCATCCTTTATTTCCTTATAAGTCATTCTTAAATCATTGCATTTATTAAAAATAAGATAATAAATATCTTCTGGTGAAACAGCAGAATTATTTTTAACTATTTTTTCTGAATATTCCACAAAATCTTTTAAAAGATTTTCATGCTTTAATATTATCAAAAATGATATATTTACAATTTTGTCAGGCAATTCTCCTTTAAGAAATATTTTTTGTTTATCTTTAAAAATATTAATGCATTTAAGAATATTTTCATTTTCTAAATAAGTAGAGCAACTTTTATTATTATATTTAGTGATAGTTTTCTCATCTTCTTTATTTTCATCTTCTTCTTTTTGCTTTACCTTTTTTTCTTTATTATCTAAAATTTCGACAAATTCTTTATTTTTATTTTCTTTTAAATATATTAATATCTTTTCTTCATCTTTTGTTTCTTTTTTAGTTAATAAACTATTATTAGAAAATCCATTGCTGAAAAGACGAGTATGGAATAAATTAAATATTTCGTTTTCTTCATTTGTATAATAAAATGAGAATTTATTTAATATTTTATTCATGAGTTCCGTCAATGGATTTATCAAAACATCCAAATATTCATTATAAAATTTGTAATTAGATATTCTCATTTTAATTAAATAATTTTGTGATTGAGGATATAATCTTATTTTAATACTATTGTTTAATAAATCAATACCTTCAATTTCTTTATTTATAATTTCTACCTTATTGATGCTCATTATATTATCGATTGAATAAATGACTTCATTATCTTTGTTAATATTTATTATTTCTATGATACTATTGGATGCAGAATTTTTAGAATATTGAATTTCTGTTTTAAGTATAATGAATAAACTTATATAAAGAGAATTCGAATTATTTTTTGAACTTGTATTAATTTCATTTTCATTTTTTTTGTTATTATTATCCTCATTATCTTTCACTTCTTTCCCAAAATAATATTCTTTATATTTATTACTTGGAAATTCAGAGGTAAAATTAAAAGAATCCAAAATAAAATCTTTTTTATTAAATACATCTGAAATACAATCTTTTTTAGAAAAATCTGAGCTTCTTATTTTTTGTAATTCATATAAAAGATCGTATATATAAGACCAATTTTTTAAATAAAAATCTTTTGATAATAATTTATGATTATTCAAACATTGGATTGTTAAATTATATAATAAAGGTTGAAGAATTTTCGGTGAATTTATTTTTTCTTCTGAAAAATTATTTATTAATAAAGATAAAATGGTATTAACAAAAGTTGGTAATTTGACTTCATTCATGTGGACTATAATATATGATATTAAATTGTTGTAGAATAAAATAAATTCATTGAAGAATTCAGATATATAAGAAATATTAAGTTGTTTTTCATTTTTTAATAAAGAATCAATAATATCAAGAATAAACTGATAAGAATTTTCATTCGAAATTATTGTTTTCATATTTTGCTTTGAATAATTTGAATATTTGAAAAAGTGATAATATAAATCTAATTTTTCTGGATTATTCATGAAATCTACTGGATATAATATTTCTATAAATAATAAACTAAGCTTTTCTTTTGGATAATCTTCAGTAATTGCTAAGATTTTTATTATTAGTGATAAACATAGATTTTTATATTCTTTATTTTTTTCGTATATTTTAGTTAATAAATTTATTAAATAATCAATATTTTTCAAATTTCCAAAGAGGAATTTACTATTGATGTGCAATGCGGATAAATGTGATAAATGATTATCTAAAATAAATAATAAGCAAAAAATAAAGATTTCTTCTTCATTTGAATCTTTATTATTATCTAAATTATCTGAAATAAGTTCTTCTATTATTTTAATAGTTGGAAAATCGATATTAATTACAAAGGGCCTTTTAAGATATTTTGTTATTTTCAAAATATTGTCTTTTTCTTCTTTATCTTCATCTTCATCTTCTTTTAATTTCATAAGATTATTCTTAATTTCATCTGTATTACTTAATTCATTAGTAATAAAAAATAAATTACTTAATATATAATTAGAAATATTTTCTTTTAATTCATTTTCTTCTTTAATCTCGTTTTTTTCTTTATTTAAATATTCATCATTATCTTCAAACACTTGGAATATTTCTTTAATGATATCATCTTTATCATTGATATTTAATGCTTTTGATTTATCAATCATTCTATTAATTATTTTTTGAATTCGGACTATTTTATTTCTGTATCTCCAAAATATATTATTTTTGTAATATATATTATTAACTTTATATTCATTTTCAATAAGTTCTTGTATATTATTGATAGTTGATTTAATTAATTCAAAGACAAAAATTGAATTTTGGTAACTAGCAATGATTGTACCATCTGAGCTTATCTCAGAAATATCTTTTATTAATTCGTTTTCTTTATTTTCTTTTTCAAAAATACAAATCTTTCCATTTTTAATGTTTAAAAATTTTTGGCAAGAATCTGTGAAGCATAAATACTTATTTATTATAACTAGTTTATTTTTATTTTTAATATTAGTTAAAATTTGGTCTATGTCAAATTTTTCTTTTATCTTTTTTTTTTCTTCCTCATCAAAGGCATTAAAATTATCTAGTGGAGTTTTTATAATAAAACTATTTTTATGATTGATATATAAAATATTTTCATCGTCTTCTTTAATTTTTTCCTGACTCAAAAAGATTTCAAATTCATCAATTGCATAAATATATTTTTGAGAAAAGAAATAATTATTAATTTCTTTTTGGTTGTTAGGAGCTTTGGTTGATATCTTTTTATAAATAGGGTGAAGAATAAATAAGCTAGAATTATTTTGAATAATAGGTATAATGAAATCTTTAATTTCATTATTGGGCAAATATATATTAAGGAAATTTTCTTTTTCATTTTGATTAAAATCAAATAAATTTAAGTATGCATCATTAATTATTTCTTTGGAATTTGTTATACTCATGGTTAAAATTTTTTGACTTAAATCATCCATTTTTATAGTGTTTTTAACAGTCGAGACACTATGTTCTTTTTTTAATAATTTAATAACATTTTCTCCTTTCCCAAATTCATTTGAATCAAATCCAAACAAATATTCTTTTCCTATTGAAAATAAAGATATTTGGTTATTGTTTAAAAAGTTTTTATTTGTTTCTATTATATTAAATCTATTTTTATTATCAACCGTTTTGTATATTTTATATAATGTATTATTTTCATTCAATAAATAAAATATATCTTGATTGACATATACCAAATTAGAATTATTGAAATTAAATTCTTCATTACTTAATTTTATATAAGATTTATATTCATTTTTATTTTGAACTTTTTCTATTTTTTCTTTTATTAAATTTGATAAATGAGGAGCTTTTATTTTATTTATTAATAAATTCCTTATATCATCACTTAACATTCCTTTCTTTTCTATAGATTTTATTTTTTTAATAAAATGTAAAAAACCATATAATGATTTTAATCCATATACTATATCATATTCATAAATTAAAAGTTTTCCTAAATTGTTTTGTTTATTTTCAGCATTTGATTCTAATAAATTATCAATCAAATTATTTATTTTTTTTAATAAGTCATTTATTTCTTTGGTTAACAGGAAAGATATTTCAAAATGTTCATCCAAAAATTTTGAATAATTTTCAAAATTACTTATATTCATAGATAAGTCATCAATATTATCCAAGCTAACATTTGAGAGTTCTTTTAAAGAGAACTTAAGAAGTATTAAATTGAATTTAAAACTTTGATTACTAGAAATCAACTTTATTTCTTTTTCAAGATTATTTTTTATTTTTTCTTTAAGTTTATCAATGCATTCTAGTTTTCTTTCCTGATTTAGAAACAATTCTTGATGAAATAAAGATTGATAATATTGAAGAAATTCAGAATTTTCAAACCATTTATTCATTAAATCAACTTCCAAATCACGAAAACTGTTTAATATGACTAAGTCATTTTCTTCTTGATTTAGAAGATTAGGATGCTGATAAAATATGTTATCTTCTGATTGATTATTCAAAAAATTATCTATAGGGAAACTACTTTTACTTTGAGCTGTTAAATCAGCAACAAAATTGGGGAATTTAGCTGTGTTCCATTCATTAGATAAAGCACTGTTTATATCTTTATTTGATGATAAATTTGAATCAAGAAGAATTAAATCTTTATCGAGATGAGAATTTTCAGTTAATTTTTTTAAATATTCTTCATCTTTTAATGTATTTAATAAATTAATTTCTTCATTTTGTTTAATTTCTTCTTCTTTTGGTTCATTAGACATTTTTATAAAAATTTATTTATCTATTCTATAAATAAATCTATCTAATTTTTAATATAATTAATAAAAATATAATATAGAGATAAACAAATGG
>JAEEGL011541040.1_pt1 | contig 12830 bp, 9 predicted proteins | sample 9134231 | NCBI WGS metagenome assembly JAEEGL01 (sample SAMN16246548, study PRJNA631951) | gut metagenome | biome: gut microbiome; feature: rumen; material: fiber-attached | host: Bos | place: Iran: Karaj | collected 2018-10
GATGGAGAGCGGCGGCTGCGGCGATTATTTTCCTGTCATCTACGCACCGGAGGCGCACGAGGGCGTGGCCGGCATCGTGGCCGGTAATTTCAAGGAAGACCTTTATAAACCTGTCTGCATCCTGACAAAGGGAGATGAAGGTCTGCTAAAGGGGACGGGACGCAGCGTACCCGGTCTGGATCTTTATAAACTGCTGGAGGAGTGCGAGGAATACTTCGTCCGCTTCGGCGGTCATGCGGGCGCCTGCGGGTTTTGCATGGCTCCCGAGAACCTGGATGCTTTCCGTTCTAAAATGCAGGAATCGGTCCGTCTGCGGACACTGCAGGATCCCGATATCCTGACAGAAAAGATCTTTATCGAAAAGGAACTTGCCAGCTCGGAGAAGACGCTTGCCTTTGCCGATGAACTTCACAGATTGGAGCCATTTGGTGAGGGAAACGCGAGGCCATTGTTCTCGGTATGCGCTTCTGAGATCGTGGCGCTGCGCTTCATGGGCGCAGAGGAGCAGCATGCCCGTTTTACAGTTAAGGGGTGCGATGGTGTGCCGGTTGAGTGCATCGTCTTTCGCCGCGCTGCGGAGTTCGCGCCGCTGCTTCGGATCGGCCGCTGCGTAGATGTGGCCGGGGAACTGTCCGTCAACGAATTCAATGGGAACCGCAGGCTTCAGCTTGTGGTGCGTGATCTAAAAGAGGGTGGACAAGAATGATCAGGATCAGAACAGGCGTCCTCATTTTTATCATTGTTGCGGCATTGATCTCCGGCGCTCTGGCCGTTTTCGTCGTCGAGGATATAGGTTTTCCAGGTTTTGTAGCGGATGACGGCAGTTATGTCCGCGTAACAAAAGAAGCCTACGACGATTATAAACACTATGTGGATAAATACGGCAAGGCCGAGCTTCTAAAAAAGTATGTTAAGGATCAGTATTATATTGATGTCGATGAGGAGGCCCTTGATGAAGGTGTTTATTACGGTATCTTTGACAGTTTGAAAGATCCGTATTCCACCTATATGAGCGCCAAGGAGTATGAGGAAGAAAACCGAACCACTATTGGCGTCTACGGCGGCATCGGCATCACCTTTACGACCGATATTTATAATGATCTCGTTATCCTGAAGGTCAATCCGGAATCTCCCGCCTCCGATGCGGGCTTTCAGCCCGGCGACCGTATCGTGAAGGTCGATGGCATCGAATACGACGGCACTACTCAGGATGAGGCTGCCGAGGCGATGCGGGGCGAAGCGGGGAGCACTGTCAAGGTCACCATCCGTCGCGGCGAGGTGGTGCTGGACTTCACGCTGACCCGCCGCAAGATCGTGTCCAAAACGGTAGAGCACAAGATGCTCGACGATAATATCGGCTATATCGCGATCTCATCCTTTGATATGACTACTTACAACGATTTCAAGGCAGCCCTTAACAGTATAGAGGCCGAGAAACCGGACGGTCTTATCGTGGATCTGCGCGACAACGGCGGCGGACTCGTGGATATTGCGATCAGCTGCGTGGATGAGCTTATGGACAGCGGCACAATCGTCTATATCGAGGATAATAAGGGAAATCGGGAATACTATAAGAGCAAGAACGGCCGTACTAAACTTCCGTACGTCGTGCTGGTGAATGAGGACACAGCGTCCGCTTCCGAGATCATCTCATCCGGTATCCAGTCCAATAAAGAGGGCAGTATCGTGGGTACCAAAACTTACGGCAAGGGCATCATCCAGATCACGGATCCTCTTACGGATGGCACTGCCGTCAAGATCACCAAGTGGCAGTACTTCTCAGCCAATGGCGATCCGATCCATAAGGTCGGCATCACGCCGGACTATATCGTTGAGCTTACGGATGACTGCTACGATCCTTCCACATTAGAACTGATTGATGACCGTCAGCTGAAAAAGGCGTTGGAGCTCCTGGGCGTAAAGCCTGAAGAGGCGCCTGAAGACGTGCTGGAAGAGAGTGTGGAAGAGTTGGAAGAGGAGCTCGAACCAGCGGCATAGGAGGCCGCTCATATGAAAAAGATCATCAGTTTCATGCTTGTTCTGGCGCTGCTTGCTTTAAGCGTCCTGAATGCGTCAGCCATGGAAGGCGCTACGCCGGCGGGTGAGGGTCAGATGGCGATCACGGCTATCCCGGGCCCATCGTTTTCGGATGTTGCCGGTCACTGGGCAGCTTCCGCCATCAGCGAATGGACAGCAAAGGGCGTTCTCAAGGGCTATCCTGACGGCACGTTCAGGCCTGCGGGCAATGTCACGCTTGCCGAGCTGGCAACTATGCTCTGCCGCGTTAAGGATATTCCTCCAGCGGGCGGAGCAGAGTGCGCCGGCCTTAAGCTCTCGGACTGGTATTATCCCAGCGTTTCTGGTATGCTTGCCCAGCGTATGCTGCCGGTCCACAGCAGCTATACCGAGACGCTCACAAGGGAGGATGCTGCCTATATGATCGGCAGGGCTTTCGGACTTGAAAGCTCTTCCATTGGTACTGCCTCCGTCAGTTACGCCGATCTGAACAGCTGCAGCGGCTACGCCCTTGACATGGTAAAAAAGATGGCTGCAGCCGGCATCATCAACGGTTATCCCGACGGCAGTTTCCGCCCGAAGAACAGCATCACCAGGGCCGAGGCCGTCACACTGCTCTCCCGCGCTCAGAGCGCTGCGGACAGCGGACGCATCAACGGTCAGCCAGCCATCACAAGCGGAGCTGCTATCGCCTCGGATTGGAACAAGACGCTTGACCGCATGTGGGTCGCAATGGATGCGATGGCTGCGCTCGAAGAAGGCGGCACAGCTGTCAGTGTTTCGTTCCGCAGCGGGGAAGAAGCGGCAGCCGCGGCAAAGGAACTGCTGAAGACAAGGTGGGGCATAGCGGATGAAGCAGCGTTAAAAAGCAAGCTGGAAGCGCTGAAGAACGATTCTGAGGATGCGCGCTTTAAGATGTCGGTGCTGGAGCTTTCGCAGTATGACAGCGCAAGACTTGCAGCGCTTAAGAGCAGCTCTTTCATGTACGAAGAGACGTTGGTATTATACGATAAATGGGCTTCGAAGGGCATCTGCGCCTATGACGCCCTTCAGACGGCACGCCTTGCAATGCTGGGCTTTAATGCGGGCTATCTTGACTACGGCGACGCATCTTACGAAGCCGGCACCGTGCCGCAGAGCACGCTGAAAAACCAGTTCGGCAGCTGGGCGGAGGTCTGGGACAATTATCTTGACGGTGCCTCGTGGGTACAGCGCCGCGACATCCGCGGCGGCAAAGCCAGAACGAATGAGGGGATGTTCCAGAGCACTGCGGTGTTCTGGCCGGACGTATTTGACAACAGTCTTTTGAAATAGGTCAATAAGAAAACAAAAGCATGAGTATAGCACTCCTTTTGAGAATAGCTATGCTCATGCTTTTTTATTACAGGGTCAATCCATAGCGTTCGCAGAGCATCATCGTGGTCATGACGATCAGCAGGTAATCGATCTCGTAGGCTCCCATGAGTTTGAAGTCTTCCTGAGCATACATGGCCTGCAGGTTTCTGATGTAGTCCCAGTCGAAAACGCCGTATTTCCTGATCACAGACTCGCTGAGGAACTCCTGTGCTGCAGCTCCGTGCTGCGGTTTTTTCTTGACCATGGCCGACATGCCGGGAGCCTGGAAGGGGAACTTCTTGCGTTTTAATATCTCATCCGGTACGATGCCCTGTCCGGCCTTTTTGAGGATGTATTTTTCATTGGTGCCATTGAGCTTGTACTTGTCCGGGATCTCGGCCACAAAGCGCAGCATCTCAGCGTCGAGGAAGGGGTGGCGTCCTTCGACCGAATGGGAGAAAATCATGCGGTCGCCGTGCTCAAGGAGCAAATGATCGGACAGCCGCAGTTTGAAGTCGATATAGGAGCGGCGCTTCTGGCTGCTGAGTCCTTTAACCTTGTTTATGTCGATAGGGCTTTCTGCAAGAGCGGAGAAGCTGTCTATCTGCCCACGGACATCGCTGCTGTAGAGCTGTGTATGGATCTTGCGGATCTCCGGGTGAATACGCTCGTATCGGAAGTAGGGGTCGCCCCAGAGACGTTCGTTGCAGGCTAGTTCTTCCTGGCTCATCTTACCCTTTTGCATATTGCGGAAGAGATCGAGCATATAGCCGACGTAGCCGCAGAAGAATTCGTCTGAGCCCTGGCCGGTCAGGACCGCTTTTGCCGGAGAGGTTCTGACCAACGCTGACAGCATATAGGCGGCGACATCATAACTCTCCTTTACTGCTGATTCGGCGTGGTAGACGACATCGTAGAGCGTGTTCCAGATCTCTTCCTCAGCGACTTTCGTAACATAATGCTGCGATCCGACGTAGTCGTGCACGATCTGTTGGAAACGGCTCTCGTCGAGATCGCCAGATCCTATCTCCGCCGAGAAAGAGTAGGTACTGTTGAGCATGTATTTGCCGATGTAGCAGGCGACGAGAGAACTGTCGAGTCCGCCCGAAATATAGAAACCGATAGGCACGTCTGCGATGAGCCTGCGCGAGATGGCGTTCTTCAGGAGCTCGCGGACGCGCTCGACGTAGTATTCCTCGCCCTTGTCTTCGGGATCTTCCTGCGGATAGATCATATCCCAGTATTCTATATCCTCAATCTCATGTCCCCTGCGGACGCGGAGCATATGGCCGCCGCGCAGCGAGCGGACGCCTTTAAAGAAGGTCTCGGGGGAAACGACACCGGGGAAATTCATGAGCTGGTCGACTGCCTTGAGATTGAGCTTTTTCTCTACGCCCGGATACTCCATGATGGCCTTGATCTCTGAGGCGAAGACGATCTGTTCACCCACGACCGAATAATAGAGAGGAGCGACACCGACCTGATCGCGGACGAGCAGGAGGGTCTCCTCTTTGTTGTCGTAAAGGGCAACCGCGAACTGGCCGTTGAGTTTTTCGGCAAAGGCAGGCCCGATCTCCTCATAAAGATGGAGAATGACCTCGACATCAACGCCGGTCTTGAAGCGATGACCTTTGGCTATCAGCTCCTTGCGGATCTCCTGATAGTTGAAGATCTCACCGTTGCACATCATGAGGATGCTGTCATCCTCGTTGGTGAGCGGCTGCATGCCGCCGGTCAGGTCGATGAAACTTAAACGGTTGAAGCCGAAGACGACGCCTTCCATGCTCATGACCTGTCTGCCGTCCGGGCCGCGATGCCGGATGGCATCCAGCATGGGTTCTACCAGTCCCGTATCGAGGGGGCTTTTACCGCGCATATCGAAATAACCTGCGATCCCGCACATTTCAGTTCTCCTCCGTCATGCCGTACTTGATATATTGTTCCTGTTTTTCCGCCTCATAGGCGGCAAGTTTTTCTTCCCAGACCGCCGAAAGATGCTCATCGCTCCGTCTGTCGGCAAGCCCGTAATGTTCCTGCAGATACCGTCCCATCCATCGCGCGAGTTTTTCCGCGCCCGAGAGATTCATATGAAGGCCTGCATCATAAGTATCTGTGTTATAGTCGATGCCGGTCTCGTCCTGGATCTCAAGGAAGTTGATATAGGGCACGCCATGCTCTTCCGCGTAGGCTTCCACCTGTTCCTCGTACTGCGGGTACCAGTAAGGGTAGAGGCTGGGTGCTTTGATAAACAGCAGTTCTACGCCTTTTTCTTCGCACAGGGCGACCATCATATCGAGGTATTTCCACGCGTTCTCACTGAACGCATAGTCGGCCATCGGTCTGCCTTCGGGCACGTTTTCTGCCGGCCTCACGTCTACCCGCATGTAATAGCCGTTATGCGTGACGGGCCTGCTGTGGAACATATACTCCAGATCTGTCGGCTGCAGCTCGCTCCAGCGGCTGTGGTAGCGCAGGATGGGGAAAACGTATTCGATGAAGTGTTCCTCGGGGAGCATCGATGCGAAGATGGCGCGGACCTTGGAAGGGGACCAGCGCATACCTTCAAGGCTCATGCGATTGTAGGCTTCCCGCTGCGAGACCGCGAACTGGAGCGACTGGATGTTGAAGATGGCTACATCCGGAGTCTCGTATCTAAGCGCGTCCTCAAGCAGATAATAGGACTGCCAGATATACTGCTCGGCGCTGCCTCGGATGTAGCTGTTGATGCCGAACTCGGACCACAATACAGCGGGTGAGAAGTTTTCGTAGACCTCGCAGTCGCCGACGAAGAGGACGTCGTGGTCCTTTTCCTCCTTGTAATATTCCGCTACGAAGGCGCCTTCGACGATACCGTCCACGTATTTTGGCATGAGAAGGCGCTGCAGCAGAAACAGTCCGAGCAGGGCGATCAGTACGCAGGCTGTGATCCGTATGAACTTGTTGGTCTTTCCGGTCTTTTCCACCCTGAGTACCCCTTAAAACTGGTTATAGATGAACTGGCTCGCGTCGTAGCCTATGCCGTAGGCCCCGAGCAGCAGGACGAGCAGGAAGAGCCCGTACCATATCGCGAAACGCAGGGCAAGCGGTCTTTCGTGTATCTTTTCTCTCAGACTGCCGCAGCGCTCCTGGTAGATGCTGACGAGCAGCATCAGGAGGCATCCGGCGGCCACGATCCCGTAATCGAGTCTGGAGGGGCCAATGGCGTTAAGCGAGCCATCGGTGAGTATGGCCCAGTTTCCTGCCGTCAGGATGGAGGCAAGCGAACGGAGCGTGTCGCCGACGTGCTGGTAGCAGTCGAAGAGATTGAGGACGCAGATGAGGCAGAAAGTGCGCAGCATCATGAAGACCTTGTATCCTGCTTTCTCTTTGAGACCGAAGCGTTCGTGGAAGCGCGCGTAGAGCGGCTCAAGTTCCTCGGAGACCATCAGGACGGCCCAGTTGAGCAGGCCCCAGACGATGAAGTTCCAGCTCGCGCCGTGCCAGATGCCCGTCGCCAGCCAGACGATAAAGGAGGAAATGTAGACCGGAATGCGCTTGCCGGCTTTGTTCCCGAACCGCGCCTTTGTGAACTTCGTGAAGCGGCTCATCCAGCGGCTCGTGGAGACCGGATAGAAAAGGTAGTCACGGAACCATGAACACATCGTGATGTGCCAGCGTCTCCAGTATTCCTTGAGCGAGGTGGAGAAATAGGGCCTGATGAAGTTCTCCTCCACAGTGATGCCCATGACCTCGGCGATGCCGATCGTGATATCGATGCCGCCCGTAAAGTCTGCATAGAGCTGGATCGTATAAAAGAGCAGGGCGGCAAGGACGTAGGCGCCTTTATAGGTCTGCGGGTCTCCTACGACCGTGCTGACAGCAGCAAGGATACGGTCGGCTATGACGAGCTTTTTGAAATAGCCCCAGAGCATGCGCTGCAGGCCGAAACTGACGGTCCGGCTGTCGAAGCGATGCTCTTCAAAAAGCGAAGGCGAGAGCCTGTCATAGCGGCTGATAGGTCCCTGGATGATCTGCGGGAAGAACGAGACGAAAAGAGCAAAACGCACAAGGCTTTTTTCTGCGGGATATGCGCCTCTGTAAACGTCGATGAGATAGCCTATGGCACGGAAAGTATAGAATGAGATACCGAGCGGCATCGCGATGCTGACGAACGACAGACTGCCTGTCCCTCCGAAAGCGCCGATGATGCCGTTCAGGTTGGAGATCGCAAAATTGGTGTATTTGACCACAGCAAGGATGCCGAGGTTGATGAGCAGGCAGATGACGAGCCTGCGCGTGCGGATCTTCTTCTGCGCTTCTTTATAGAGCTTCTTTTCGTCTGCAGAAAGATCGTCCTTATGCTCTTTCAGCCAGGCCTTCTGTTCCTGCGCATGAAGATCGATGCTCAGCGCCGTGAACCAGATCGTTACAGTTGTAGCGATCATATAGATGAGCGCCGTGGGACGCGCGATGAGATAGAACAGATAACTGGCGGCAAGAAGAAGCGGAACCTGGAATCTTCCGGGAACCGCATAATAGAGCACGAAAAGGATGGCTATGAAGGCAAGGAAACCGTACGAGGTGAAGAGCATCCGCTAAAGCTCCGCACTATGCTTCTTCCATGAGCCTCTCCACAAGGGCGTGAAGCGCGCTGACGGAATTGAAGTTTTCGGGGACGATGTCTTTTGCCGTGATGACGACGTCGAAATTGTCGTTGATCTCGGTGATGAGGCTGACGATATCGAGCGAATCGAGGATGCCGTCGTCGATGAGATGTTCCTCGGACTCAAAGTCTACATCGGGATGCAGGTCGCGCAGGATGTCGAGTAATTCTTCCATGATGTTGTCCTTTCTTGTCAGATTCTTGATAATACTTGATCATGCATGATCATGCTTGAGACATTTTTTTCAGGGTGACCCGATCGATCTTGCCGTTGGCAGTGAATGGCATGGCGTCGAGACGGATGATGCGGTTAGGCATCATGTAGCGAGGCAGGCGCGGTTTGAGCGCGGCAGCAAGTTCTTTCTCGTTAGAGTCGCCGGTATAAAAGAGGACGATCTTTTTCTTTTCGGCATCGTAGACGCAGGCGCAGATCTTGATGCTCTCGAGCATGGCAACGTTGACTTCGATCTCGCCGAGCTCGATGCGGTGTCCCATGTGCTTGATCTGGTAGTCCTTGCGGGAGATGAAGATGAGTTCGCCGTCTTCGTTGTATCTTCCTATATCGCCGGTACGGTAGATGGTCTCGGGATAGCTGGTGTTGAGCGGGTTCTGGGTGAAGACCGCTGCGGTACGATCAGGATCGTTGTAATAGCCGAGCGTGACAGCTGTGCCGCGGATGCATATCTCTCCAGGCTCCCCGTCTGCGGCAAGCGTGTTGTCGTCTTTTAAGAGCAGGATCTCGCGGTTGTTGAAGGGCCGTCCGATCGGAATGACTTCGCCGTCTTCGAAATCCTTTTCTGCCCTGTAATAGCAGCACATGCCGGTGCCTTCCGTGGGTCCGTAGAGGTTTGTGAACCTGGCGCCGGGGACAGCCTCCCGCCAGAGGCGGAACTGACGGATCGGGAAGACCTCGCTGCCGAAGGCTACTGTATGGAGATGCTCCGGTTTGACGAGCGAGAAGGTATCGAAAGCACTGACCATCGTGAGCGCCGATACGACCCAGCAGATGGTGTTGATCTTGTGATCGTTAAGGTATTCCACCAGTTTGACCGGCAGTGAGAAGAGCTGCTTGGGGATCAGGTAGGTGGTGGCGCCGAACTTGAGAGTGGGGTACAGTTCTTTGAGGCAGGCGTCGAAATAGAGCGGCGTCTGGTTGCCGAAGACCGTCTCACTGTTAAAGCCGAGCACCTCGGACAGCTGCTCGATATAATCTATCACGGAGCGGTGACAGGCGGCGACGCCTTTGGGGATACCTGTCGAACCGGAGGTGAAGACGATGTAGATGGGGTCCGTATCGATGGCACGGTCATAGATGGACGCGAGAGCCTGTGCGTCTTCAGGTGTCCTGATGAGATCGTCGTAGAGGACGATGCGGCCGTTCCCAAGCTTAAAGCCCGCCGCAACAGAGGCGGTATCTTCGTCACAGATGACGAGCGGAGACTGTACGTTGTCCAGGATCAGCTGGATGCGTCCGACCGGCATCTCTTCGTCTACCGGGACGTAGTAACATCCGCCGCTAACGATGCCGAAGAACGTCGCGATCTCTTTGGGTGATTTTCGCATGAAAACGACGACCGGTCTTCTGTGGATTCCCTGCGCTGCAAGGTAACTCCCGATGGCGCGGCTCTGTGCATAGACCTGGGCGAACGTGAGTTCGAAACTGCCGTCTGAATAGGCGATCTTGTCCGGACATTTCTGAACGATCTCATTCAGATATTTTAGTACATTATTGTGCATATTGACTCCCCGATACACAACATATAGTTATTTATCATTATAATACACCATCATCATTTGTCAACGAAATGCATGCTTTTCAGAGCCCCTCAAGGGCATGAATTCGCGCGGGCGGTGCTTTACAAAAGCGTCAAAAAATGATAAAAATAAATGTTATGTTTTATGCTTCCCAAAACAGGACATAACGAAGCGGCATGGCGGAAAGGAACGGCAGTCATATGCGTTCAAGGCACAGTCACAGTTCAGGCAAAACGGTACCCACAAAGACAGGGATCCTTATCGTTTTCGTTTGCTTTGTCCTTGCGCTCATCCTGTTTTCCGCGCTTAGGCCGAAGCTTGAAAAGGGGACTGCGCAAAGCGGGGATCCTCAGGCTCAGGCTGCAGAGGAGAAACCGGATACCACGCCTCCTGTCATCCACGGAGCGGAAGATATCAGTGTCGAAATGGGGGAGCAGGTCTCCTACCGGGCAGGCGTTACGGTCACGGATGACCGGGACGAAAACGTCAGGCTTAAAATCGACAGTTCCGGCGTGGATCTTACCGTGCCGGGCGAGTATGAAGTCATATATACTGCAGCGGACAGCAGCGGCAACGAGTCCGTTGTGAAAGTCAAGCTGACGGTCAATGAAGCCATCTCGGAAGACCTTATGAATACGGTGGATCCGGCTACGATCGACCCGATCGTTCCTGAGGATCTGAAAGAGGCCGACGTGAACGAGCTGGCAGACAAGGTGCTGTCTGAGATCCTTAAAGACGGCATGAGCCAGAGGCAGAAGGCGCGTGCCATCTTCGACTATGTGTATCGCCATATCAAATACGTCGGCACCTCCGACAAACGCAACTGGATGGTGGGTGCCTACGTAGGCTTTGTCAAGGGCAAGGGCGACTGCTATAACTATTTTGCCTGCTCTAAAGCGCTGCTCACCAGAGCCGGTATCCCCAACGTCGACCTTACGCGGGTCGGCGGCGCAACAGACCATTACTGGAATCTTGTCGATGCTGGAGAAGGCTATTATCACTTTGATGCCTGTCCTCATCCCAGTTCCTATCCGTTCACATCCTTTATGGTGACGGAAGAACAGGTGAAAGACTATACAAGGCGCTGCAAGGTCCGTACCAATTACTACGTTTACGATTACGCGAACTGCCCGGTCGAGGTCGTACAGGGCACGCCGGTCGCTCCCGCGCCTCCTGCCGAGGAGCCGCCCAAAGAAGAGCCTCCGAAGGAACCTGAGCCTGAAGAGCCTGCGCAGACCGCTACGCCCGCTGCAGTCGAGGCGCCGGCGGAAGGCGTGTCCGGTGAAAATGAGGCGTCTTCCGGAGCTTCCGGGACTGCTGAAGGAGGTACGCAGACAGAAGAAGGGCAGACGCCTGCAGGCGGACAGGAGAATGCAGAAGCCCAAGGCTCAGACAGCGGCCAGCCGGCGGCTGGGGGCACGGATTCAGACAGCGGCGGAAACGACGGGCCGGATACGCAGACAGACGATACGGACGTCGGTACTCAGGACGGCGGAGGAGGTACTCCTGCAGAGACAGACGGAGATTCCGGTGATGTGCCTGACAGCGGCGGCAATGACGCACAGCCCGGTCAGGGACCGGATGATTACAGCGGCGGCGATACCGCCGGAGCATAAACGGAAAGGACAGCGAAGATGAAAAAGAAGATTTTTTGTTTATTGATGATAGTGGCGATCGCCTTCAGCCTCGCAGCATGCGGCGGTTCGAACGCGCCTGCTTCTGGTGGCTCGGGCTCCGGCAGTGCTTCGTCCGGTTCCCAGCAGAGCTCGCCGGCATCCGCTGCGGCGACGGAATTCAGCTTCGAGACTGGCGGCAAGACCGTCCGGATCGATGAAGATATGGAAAAGGTCCTCGCCGATATCGGTAAGGAAAAGAGCTATTTCGAAGCCGCATCCTGCGCCTTTGACGGTCTCGATAAGACCTATACCTACAGCGGTTTTGAGATCATTACCCGGCCGGAGGGCGACAAGGATTTTGTAAACTGCATCACGCTGACTGACGACAGCGTCACCACGAGAGAAGGCCTTTACATCGGCTGCAGCCGTGACGAAGTCATCAAGATATACGGCGACGGCGGCGAAGAGACGCTCGGTGGTATCACCTATACGCTGGGAAACACCGTTCTCAGCGTCATCCTGGAAAAGGATACGGTAGTGTCGATCGAGTATCTGGCAAACTAATAAAGCAGGAAAGACGCCCGGCCTTTGAAGGCCGGGCGTCTTATATCTATTTGTTTTCGATCTTTTCGAGCACGGCCCAGATGACCGATGCTTCATATCCAAGAGCGCTCAGTTTTCGGGCGACTTTTGCTTTCAGCCTTTCATCGAACTGCCTGCCTTCTGTGAGACGGCCGGCAGCTTTGAGCGCACGTTCCAGTTCGCTGTCTCTGTCCCGGTCGCCGGAGATGATTTCGTCCGGTATGCCTCTCAGTGCCAGTTCTTTGCGGATGCGCAGCCGGCCTTTGCCGGCATCCTGTGCGCGGCTGATATAATCCGCTGCATATTGGGCGTCATCGATATAGCCGCGTTCTGCCAGTGTGGCTGCCGCTTCTGCCGCCTCTTTGGCCTGGTATCCTTTGCTGATGAGCTTTTCCCTCATCTCCCGCTGTGTATAAGCCTTTTCCGCCAGCAGCGCGGAAGCCTTTTCAAGCGCAGTGAGCTCATGGGTGCCGCCGTAGGGGACCAGGAGAGTCTCGGTCAGTCTGTCCGATGTGCAGCATACCGTCATCGTGACGGCAGGGAAGGCGTTTACCGATGTGAAAACAGCTGAAGGGCAGCGCTCTTCCGTATCTCCCATCTGCATACCCGCGTCTTCAGGTGTCATGCTCTCCTTATAAGCCAGATCCTCGCCGATCACAGAAAAACCGCGCGGTCCTTCGCGAAGCGCCTTGGGACAGAGCTTCATGAACGCTTCCTTGCGCGTCCAGATATCAAGAAATTCGCGGTTCCATTCCGCGCTTTCTTCCGAAAGCCCCGCCAGATACTGCTGCTCGAGAGGGTGGAGCGCCTTTGCGGTAGCAGGCCTTACCTTACGGTTTTTTTCTTCCATGTCGATCCCGACCGGTCCGGACGCCATTGCGGCA
>JAEEGL012879227.1_pt1 | contig 12830 bp, 9 predicted proteins | sample 9134231 | NCBI WGS metagenome assembly JAEEGL01 (sample SAMN16246548, study PRJNA631951) | gut metagenome | biome: gut microbiome; feature: rumen; material: fiber-attached | host: Bos | place: Iran: Karaj | collected 2018-10
ACGAAGCCCAGAACGCCACCCCCGAACAGATGAAGATGTTTTTGACCCGTCTCGGATTCAATTCCAAGATGGTGATCACGGGCGACCTGACCCAGACGGATCTGCCGTACGGTCAGAAAAGCGGTCTTTTGATCGCATCCCGGATCCTTTCCCACGTGGACGACATCGTCATCCATGCCTTTACCGAACGGGACGTGGTCAGACACAAACTCGTTCAGAAGATCATCCTGGCCTACGATAAGGCCGAGCGCGAAGCCGCCGCGAAGAAGACCCGGGACGGCGAACGGATATACAGAGTCAAAAAGAGCTAACAGGACATTTACAAGGAGGACCTCGGAACGATGTTAAAAGTAAAGATGAGTACAACCGACAGACAGTCCGGGTTTCCGTACACGCCCGCCCTGCGCGCGCTGATCAAGCGCACCGTCCGGACGACGCTTGCGCACGAAGGGCTCGAAGGCCTTTTCGAAGTGGAAGTGACCCTGACGGACAACGAAGGGATCCGGGAATATAACAAAAACTACCGGGGGATCGACAAGGAGACAGACGTGCTCAGTTTTCCGCTCTACGATCCCGCGTCGTCCTTCCGTTATGCGGAGGACCAATACGTGCCGCTCGGAGACATCGTACTGTCTCTGGAGCAGGCAAAAAAGCAGTCCGCCACGTTCGGTCATTCCTTCGAACGGGAAACCGCCTATCTGGTAGCTCATTCCACATTGCATCTTTTGGGCATGGATCACGAGAGGTCGGACGCTGAGGACGCTTTGATGCGCGAAAAGCAGAACGCCGTGATGGCTTCTTTGGGATTGGAGGTCAGTTGATGCCTTACCAGGGTTACTACGCACGCAAAAAGCAGGAAAAAGAGAAGGAACAAGAGGAACGGAAACCGGACGAGGAAATATTCCCGACCGAAGACAAACCGATCGGTGAGTCCAAAGCCCAACCGGACGAGCGGCCGGAAGAACCCGAAAAAGACGTTCTCCGGTTCACGAGCGACGATCAGAAGATCCATGAGGAGGAGGCATCAAGCCCCGCCCGTCAGTTCGTGAGCGCGCATATCCGGCTGATCACGTTTTTGGTGTGCCTGACCATGTTTCTGGCCCTGGCAGGTCCGTTCAGCGTGATCCAGATCATCCGGTATACGGAGGAGCGGAAAGAAGCTGCCAAGCCCCAGGTCACCATGCAGGTCCTGGAAGGGCTCTACAAACGGAGCGAGAAGATCACCTGGAACGATTTCAAGCCCTACCAGTCCGAAACCGTCAAGCAGAGCACCCAGTATCTGGCAAAAAACTACTGGATCCCCGGAGACGTCTATTTCGTCCGGGTAGGGGGACTGATCTCCGAGATCTTCCCGGAATATGTCATCGTGGTCAACGCAGATACGGGTAACAGTTGCGATTTGCTGGATGCGGAAGACGATTTCTTCGCATTCCTAGAGGAAGAAAATAATCAGAAAGAATCATGAGTATCAACGAAAAAACATTGATCACGCTGGAGTTCGACAAGGTCAGGTCTCAACTGGTCACCTACTGTTCGACCGAAGGCGCCAAGCGGAAAGCCGCTTCGTGCGTCCCCCTGACAGACTCCTGCCTGATTGAAAAACTGCAAAATGAAACCGCGGACGCCCGCCGTTTCATAGACGTCAAAGGGCTGCCGTCTTTCGGCTCCGGCCCGGACGTCACGGACGCCGCCGCCCGCGCGGGCAAGGGAGCCACGCTCTCGACCCGGGAACTCTTGGACGTGGCGACTGTCCTTCAGGCCGTTCGCCTGGTCTCGGACTACGGCCAGGAGAACCGGACCTTCGAGTCCGCTCTGGACGTCTATTTCAACGCATTGTTCCCGCAGGACGGTTTGGCCCGGTCCATCACGAGAGCCATCCAGGCCGAAGACCGGATTTCGGACGACGCTTCTCCCGAACTTGCGGATATCCGCAGGAAGAAGAGAAGCGTCAACAACCGGATCAAGGAAGTCCTTCAGCATTATGTCTCGGGACAGGTCGCGTCCACCTACCTGCAGGAAAATATCGTCACGACCCGGAACGGCCGTTTCGTTATTCCGGTCAAGGTCGAGCACAAGAACGATCTGCGCGGATTGATCCACGACACCAGTTCATCCGGCGCCACGGTCTTCATGGAGCCGATGGCCGTCGTGGAAGCCAACAACGAACTGTCCATGCTCGAGTCCAAAGAGCGGCACGAGATCGAAAGGATCTTGTCCGAGCTGTCCGACCAGGTCGGAAAAAACGAAGGCTCGATCGTGGCGGATTACCGTATGCTGACCGAACTGTCCTATATTTTCGGACGGGCCATGTTCGGCCAGAGCATGTCCGGCGTCCGGCCTAAGATCAACGAAGACCGCACCGTCTGCTTCAAAAGGGCGCGGCATCCCCTGATCGAAAAGGGCCGCGTCGTCCCGATCGACTTATACCTGGGGCAGGCTTTCGACTATGACACTTTGGTCATCACAGGGCCCAATACGGGCGGCAAAACGGTCTCGCTGAAGACCCTCGGACTGCTTTCCCTGATGGCGCAGGCCGGTTTGCAGATCCCGGCGGACGAAGGTTCTTCGGTCACCGTGTTCGAAAACGTCCTTTGTGATATCGGAGACGAGCAGAGCATCGAGCAGAGCCTTTCCACGTTCTCCTCGCATATGGTCCGCATCATTTCCATCCTCGAATCGATGGACGAGCACTCGCTCGTCATCCTGGACGAACTCGGTGCGGGTACCGATCCCGTCGAAGGAGCCGCGCTGGCCCGGGCCATCCTCGAGCACGTGCGCAGCCGCGGCGCACTCTGCGCCGTGACGACCCATTACGCCGAACTGAAGGCGTATGCATTGAATACCGATCACGTGAAAAACGCGTCCTGCGAGTTCGACGTCAAAACGCTTCAGCCCACATACCGGCTGATCATCGGAACGCCCGGAAAATCCAACGCTTTCGCCATTTCGGCCAAACTGGGTATCCCGGAATCCGTCATCGACCGCGCACAGCAGCTGGTCGACCCGGACGCCGTCCATTTCGAAGACGTCATCGGCAGGCTGGATGACATGCGCCAGGAACTGGAAGCTCAGAAAGAGCAGGCCAGACTGATCAGGGAAGACTTGGAGCGTCAGGAAAAAGACGCCCGGCGCAGGATCGAAGAAGACACGCGGAAAGCCAGACAAGTCCTCACGGACGCCCAGAACAAGGCGTCTGCCATGGTCCAGAGCGCGAAGGCTTCGTCCGAGTTCATTTTCAAGGAAGCGGACAAAGTCCGGCGCGAACAGGAAGCCAAGGCGATCGCCGAAAAAACGGCGGAAGCCAAAAAGGCCATCCGGGATCATCTGAAAAACGGTCCCGGAAACTACGAGCAGTTCGACGCTCTCGAACTGGAAGACGGCGGAGCCTACGTGCTGCCCAGACCTTTGGTCAAAGGCGACCGCGTCATCATCCGCTCCATCGGACAGTCCGGCGTTCTGAAAGAGGATCCGGATGCCAAAGGATATTGCAAGATCCAGGCCGGATCTCTTTCTACCAAAGTCCATCTGGACGATCTTAGACTGGTCGAAGACAAACCCTCTGAATCCTCTGCCAAATCCAAATCGGAAAAGGCGTCCGTCAAAAAGGATCTTTCATCCAATATGCTGCATCCCGAACTGGATCTGCGCGGTCTCACCGGATACGAAGCCTGGCTGCAGGTGGACAAATATCTGGACACGGCCATCCTTCACGGGCTGCATGAGGTCCGTTTGGTCCACGGCAAGGGGACCGGGGCGCTCCGCTCCTACCTCCAGACCGAACTGAGACGGGACAAACGGGTGGAATCCATGCGTCTGGGCAAACTGGGCGAAGGGGATTCCGGCGTGACGGTCATCACGCTCAAAAACATATAATTTTTAAGGATTTCTATGATTCGTTTACTACACACGGCAGATCTGCATCTGGATTCCAAACTGAATACGCGCCTGGACGAGCGACGGCTCAAGATCCGGCGGAACGAACTCTCTGCCGTGCCCGAACGGATCGCGCAAAAGGCCAGGGAACTGTCCTGCCGGGCCGTTCTCCTTTGCGGAGACGTCTTCGACCGGGCCAAGCCCACCGAGACTTCTATGCGCAGGTTCAAAAAGGTCCTGGAGGATTATCCGGATCTGGATTTCCTGCTCCTTTTGGGCAACCATGACGGCGGCATTTCTCCGTCCCGCTTTGCGGACTGGAACTGCCCGAATCTGAAACTGTTCCCGAAAAAAGGCTGGGGTTCCTACGACTATCCCGAAGTCTCCGTTTCGGGAACGGAGGATCTGGAGAGCGCGACGGTGGAAAAACTGCCGACGCGGTCCGGCACGCATATCGTCATGCTCCACGGCGAGATCCGGGACGGCATGGCCATGCAGAAGGACACGATCCCGGTAGGCCGTTTCCGGGGCAAAGGCATCGATTATCTGGCGCTCGGTCACTATCACAGCTATGCCGAACAGGCTCTGGATCAGCGAGGCGTCTGCGTGTATTCAGGATGCCCGGAGGGCCGCGGGATGGATGAAACGGGTGAAAAGGGCGTCGTGCTGATCGAAGTCGATCAGGGCAGGGTCAGTCACCGCTTCATTCCCATGGCACAGCGGCAGCTCTTCGATCTGGAACTGCCCGTCGATGAACAGGACACTTTCGAAGACGTCCGGGAAAAGATTGGGCAGACCGTTTCCGGCATTTCGCCGGATTCCATCGTGCGCGTCAGACTGACCGGACGGTCCGGAGACCGGACTTCGCTCTATCCGGAGATCCTGGACGCGGATCTGAATGAAAAGTTTTTCTTTGCCTGGACAGAGAACAAAACCGTATGTTCTGCCGGTGCAGGCGACGAAGATGAGGTATCGGTCAGGTCCGAATTCATCCGGACGGTCCGCGAGGACACGGCGCTTTCGGATGAAGAAAAAGAAGCCGTTTTGCAGTACGGCCTTGCCGCATTGAATAAAGATTGACACACCTTTGAGGATATTTTATGAGACTGATCCGATGTCATATTGACTCTTTCGGAAAACTGAATCAGTTCGATCTGGATTTCGATCCCTCGCTGACTTCTTTATTGCGGGAAAACGGGTTCGGAAAGACGACGCTTGCCGTGTTTATCAGGGCCATGCTGTTCGATTTCTCACCCTCCCGCAAGCGCAAGGACCTGAGCGACGACGACAGGGGAAACTATACGCCCTGGCAGACCGGGCAGTCCTACGGCGGATGGCTCGAGTTCGAGACGCAGGGCAAAAGATACCGGATCATCAAATCATTTCCGGACCGGAACAAGACGAAGTGTACGGTCGTGGATCTTGAAACGGGACTCCAGACGGACCGTTTCGGAGAAGAACCCGGTTATGCGCTGCTGGGCATCCGGGAACAGGGATTCGAAAACACCCTTTATTTTTCCCAGCGCCGTTTGAACGGTCCCGAGGCCGGGACCGCCGAACTGACCGAAAAATTGATCTCTTTGGGCGAGGGCACGGCCGTACCGGATCTGGCCGGCTACGAGAAAGCCATGGCGTCCCTCAAAAAGAGCCTTTCGGAGACCAAAACGGAAAAGAAAACATTTGAAAATCTGAAAACAGAAAATTATATCAAGAAACAGGAAGCCAAAAGAACGGCGCAGACGCTGCCGACTTTGAAGGCGGAACTGAAGACCGAAAAAGAGAAGATCGACGCGCTGGACGCAGAGGATCGAGCGGACCGCCGCAGTTTGACACTTGCATCCGTCCGGGCACAGGACAGAGCGCAGCAAAAGCGGATCGAGGATCTGAAGTCTTCTTATGAAGAGATCCGGTCCTCACTTGAGGGCCGGGAACCGGACGATCCGGTCTTTGAACGCTTTTTCGATCTGTCCAGGTCTTTCCGCGAAGGGTACAAAGACTACCAGTCCATGCGCCCGGATCAGGCGACTCTGGACCGGTACGGCGAACTTTTGAGCCGTTTCTCCGGCAAAGAGCCAGATCCCACCTCCGTTTTGAAAGACGGGACCGAATATGAACTCGCCGAACGGGACGTCCGGACTCTCAGCGCCCGGAAAGATGCGCTTTCGCAGCCGGGCGACTCTGATGAGCGCGCACCCGAAAAGATCCGGGTTTTGAAGGATTATCTGGAATATTCCCGGATCGCCGACATGAACAAAGACATGTCCGCACTGTCCGAGCAGGAAGAGAAAACCGTCTCGGAAGGGGAACTGCTGTTTTCCGACCCGGACCTTGTCAGACATGATAAAGAGGTCATCGGATCTTTGCAAAAAGAGCGTCAGACGACCGCCGGCCCGATCTATTTCCTGATCTCGGCTTTGTTCCTGACTTTCCTGACCGCTGGCATCCTGACCGGCATTTTCGTCCATCCGGCTTTCTTTGCGCTGGCCGGCGCGGGATCGGTCGGCTGCATCGTTTGGTCTGTCCTCATCCTGATGAGGGAGAGGCGGAGAAAACGGGCAGGGAGCGCATCCCCCGAAGCGGCAAAGGTTCTTTCGAAATACAATCTGCCGCAAGACGTAGATCCTGCGACCGCGCTGTCCCGGATCGACGCGATGATGCATGAATACGGGCGTCTCGCGGAAAAGCGGGAGCGTTGGTTCGGCTACGATAGCATGGTCCGCGACAAATGGATCTCATTCGCACCCGATTTTGACTGGACGGAATCCGACAGGAGCCGGGCGGCAGAGATCTTGCGTGAACTCGAAGAGAGGCAAACAGGACGTGCGGAAGCACAGTCTTTGGAAAAGCAGCTCTCATCCGCAGAGCAAAGACTTTCGCAGTCTGCCGGCAAGATCCAAGGCGTCATGGCCGAATACGGTTACGAAGATATCCCCGCAGGAGATTTTCCGGCCCGGTTCGTCAAGGACGTGGGAGACTACGAAAAGGCGCTCGAAGCCATGGAAAGGATCTCGCTCGCAGACAAAAAGCTGACCGGGATCAAAGAGGAATTGAACGCCCTGGGGCTGCCCTTTGCAGACGGGGATCTTTCGCCCGCGGCTTTGGAGAAGGCTGAGAGCGGGCTCCGCAAAACGCTGAACGAGTGTGCGGTCGCCGCCGCCTCTCTCAAACAGGCCGAAGAAGAACGGGAAGCATTTCTTGCCTCCCACGGACAGGAACTGGAAACGCTGTCATCCATCCCGGAGTCGGATACTCCGGAGAGCGTGGAGGAACGGATCTCGGCCCGCCGCGAAGAAAGGGAAGTTCTCGGAGCGAAGATCTCAGATTTCGAGAGCCGGATCCGGAACGCGCAGGATGCCGAGGATTCGATCCGCGAATTCGACGAGATCGACGAGATGTATGCCCAAAAGATCCGTGAAACGGATTTCAAGGAGCACCACCTCGAATTGACGATGACCTATCTGGAAAATGCCAAAAATACGCTGTCTTCTCGGTATCTCAATCCGATGAGAACCCATTTCAGAGAGTATCTGGATAAGTTCGGATCCAACCCGTTCGCACATTCGGACATCAACACGGCTCTGGACGTTCAGATCCATGAAAGCGGAGCGCTGCATCCGGCGTCGGACTACAGCGAAGGGCAGAAGGATCTGCTCTCCGTTTGCCGCCATTTCGCCCTGATCGAGGCCATCTACGACGGGGCATCCGAGCAGCCTTTCCTGATCCTGGACGATCCGTTCGCCGATTTCGACGACCACACGCTCGACCGGGCACTGGAACTGGTCCGCGATCTGTCGTCCCGTTTCCAGATCATCTATCTCACATGCCACTCGAGCAGGCAGGGAGGGAATGACTAATATGGTATACACATATGTCGCGACCTGTCTGTTCGGACTTGAAAAAGTGCTCGGAGAAGAGATCGACGCATTGGGACTCAAAAGGATCCATACCATGGACGGCCGGGTCACGTTCGAGGGAGACGAGAACGCCTGCGCCAGAGCCAACGTAGGCTTGCGGTGCGCGGAACGGGTTTATCTGAAACTCGGTTCTTTCCGGGCAACGACCTATACAGAACTCTTCGACGGAACGGCGGCCTTGCCCTGGCCGGACTTCATCGGCCGGAAAGACGCTTTTCCCGTCAAGGGCCATGCGATCCGGAGCACGCTTTTCTCGGTTCCGGACTGTCAGAGCATCATCAAAAAAGCGGTCGTCCGCTCCATGAGCCAGGCCTACCGCGACGACTGGTTCGAAGAGACCGGGATCAAATATCAGATCGAATTCTTTCTGTTCAAAGACGAAGCCGCTTTGATGATCGATACGACCGGGACGCCTCTCCACAAAAGAGGGTACCGGCCGGAAGCCGGAATCGCCCCTTTGCGCGAAACTTTGGCGGCTGGACTCGTAAAACTGTCTCATTTAAGACAAGATACAATGCTTTGGGACCCGTTTTGCGGTTCAGGCACGATCGTGATCGAAGCGACGCTTGACCAATGCCGGATCGCGCCGGGCCTTTCACGGTCCTTCGCATCCGAGTCTTTTCCTTTCATCGGATCGAAAGTGTTTGAGGAAGAAAAGGAGCGGGCCAAGGCTCAGATCGTCACGGATTCCGAGATTATGAACTGGGGCTCGGATATCGATTCGGGCGTCTTGAAGATCGCTTTGCAGAATGCCAGAAGAGCGGGGATCGAGAAAAAGATCCGCTTCTTTCAAGGAGACGCGACGCGTCTCTCGCGTCCGGACCGGAGAGGCACCGTGATCTGCAATCCGCCCTACGGCGAGCGCATGATGGATATCCGGGAAGTGGAGGCCATGTACAGGCAGTTAGGCCGGTGCCAAGCCGACTATGCGCCCTGGCAGATCTATATCCTGACGTCCTGCGAGACTTTCGAAAAACTGTACGGACGAAAAGCCAACAAGGTCCGCAAACTTTATAACGGGATGATCCCGTGCTACTTATACGAATTCTTCAAGTGAGCATCGATATGACAGATAAGATCAAGCCGGCCACCTGCGAGCCGGACGGAAAAGTCCTTACGCCGGAAGAAAAAAAGCTCATTCTTTACAACAAGCAGAAGCAGATCCTGGATCTGTTTTTGGAAAGAGGAGCTATCTCTCAGGCTCAGTATGACAAAAGCCTCGGGGATATGGCTGCAAAAATGGGAATAGAAAAATAGGCCCCGGTCGGACCGGAAGCCCAAAAACAGGCCTGGCATCTCAGAGGACGTCAGGCTTTTTTATATATGGACCGATCTCGTCCGAAAGACGGGCGAAACCCGGGAGATCCAGCTTTTCACCGCGGAACAAAGGATCGATGCCCGCGCGTTCCAGGATCTCTGCGACCGCGGGCTTGTCCAACTCGGGGAAGCCCAGGATCAAAGCGTTCTGGATGGTCTTGCGTCTTTGTTCGAAAATGACGCGGATCGTTTTGAAAAACAAGTCTTCGTCAGTCGGAACGACCGGCTTTTTTTCGTAGAGATGCAGCCGAATCACACAGGAGTCCACTTTCGGAGCCGGCACGAAACTACTGCTCGGCACGTCCAGCATGATCTCCGCCCGGCCGTAATAGGCAAAATAGGCCGTGACGGCGCCGCTGTCCTTGCCGCCCACGGGAGCGCACAGCCGGTCCGCGACTTCTTTCTGGACCATGACCGTGACGGATTCGAATGGGACTTCGGATTTCAACAGTTTCAAAAGGATGGGCGTGGTGATATAGTAGGGGAGATTGGCGCAGACGGATACGCGGTCCCGGCCCATTTCTTGATCCCACAGAGCCATCAGGTCCGCTTTCAGCACGTCCTGCTGGATGACGTGGGCGTTCTTGAAGTCCTCCAGCGTGTAGCGGAGCAGGGGGATCAGACCTTTGTCGATCTCGATGGCGTAAACGCTTTTATATCTTCTGGCCAATTCCTGCGTCAAGGTGCCGATGCCAGGTCCGATCTCCAAAATCGTCTGATCGCTCGTCGAGGCGCACATGTCCGCGATCGCACAGACGATCTCTTTGTCAGTCAGGAAATTCTGGCCGAATTCTTTCCGGAAAGACAGACCGAACGTAGTCATGAGATTTTTGACGTTTCTGATGTCATACAGATCGTGTTCCATGAATGCCTCCCGGAAACAGATTTTTGCAGTACCATCATTATATCACAACGGGACCTTCTTGTGTCTCGTTTTGCCGAATTCGATCCGGATTTTCCAGGCGTGACATTTGACATCATACATGAGCTGTTGTATAATTGGAATTAATCAAAGAATCCCGTCATACGAAACGGAGGACAGAAGCCATGCGGAAACGAATAGCCATTCTTTTTGTCATGATCTTGATGGTCGCCCTGGTAGGTACCCACGCGGCAGCGGGCGCTGAAAGTGAGGGCGCAGTCTTCACGGCTGCTGACTGCTACCGGACATCGGATGCGCTGCCCGCTTTCCCCCACACCTGGGAAGTCTGGGTCAAGGTCGACACGAACGCATCGTCAAGTCGACTGGGCGTCCTGATCGGGAATTACGGAGCCTCGACGGCAGCCGTAAACCTGGAGATCAGGGAAAAAGGTAACCCCTACATCTACTGGTGCAACGAGAAAGGGAAAACGACGATCGCCAATTTCTCAAATGTGGATCTGCGTACCGGACGCTGGCTGCATCTCGCCGTGACAGCCGATTCAGGAGCTGCCAGATGCTATATCAACGGGGAACTGAAGCAGACGTTGTCCCTTTCGTTCGAGCCGCAGCAGGATCAGAATATGGGTGCGCTCTGTCTGGGCGGAGATTTCCGGTCAGGCAACGTCCAGTACCTGAAATCTGCCGTTTTGGGGTCGGTCGCCATTTTCCAGGACGTCCGGACCGCGGAAGAGATTCAAAGCGATATGGATGATCCGGATTATGAATCCGACGGGATCCTGGGTGCATGGGATCTTTCCCAGTCCGGCAAGGAACGGCTGAAGGATCTTTCGAACCGCGGGCATGCCCTGGATTATCTCAACTCTGCAGATCCTTCCAAAAATGAGTACAGTACGCCTGTTGAGGATGATCCTGAGGGAGGCATGGCTTTCCGTCAGGAAACATTGTATACCGTATCGGGCGTGCTGGCGGACACGCCTCTGACCTACGAAGCGACTGTTTGGTTCCCGAAGACCCTGGATCCTTCACTCAGGGGCGGCATCATCTTGGGCAATTATCCGCGTATACCCCCGTATATCAATTTCGAGGTCACCAGCAACGGTGCTCCACGTCTGTATTGGGTGGATACTGAATCCAAGACCCACAATTATGTATTCAACAAAGTCAATCTGTACAGCGGGGTCCGCACGCATGTCGCCATCACGGTCGACGAGGAGACTGACGAAGTCCGATGCTATACGAACGGCGTGCTCAGACAGACCTTGGCGCTCGAACCTTATTCATCGGTCTCGATGAAAGCCAATCTCGCATTGGGCGGAGACTACAGGTCTGACAACGTCTGTGCGTTCCGTGGACGGATTTTCGATGTGGCGCTTTATGCGGATGTCCGGACCGAGGATGAGATCCGTTCCGATTGCAATGATCCGGGAGCAGATGATCTGCTTTTGCGTTACGATCTTCGGGATGTCGACGACCCTGAAGCCGAGCCGGACCAGGTCCGTGACCTCTCTTCGTATGGATTGCATGCGGTCTGCACGCATCCTGTCACCTGGATGCAAACGCATGAACTCCAGGAAGACTATGCCTATTCTTTCGTGTTCCTGGGGGACACGCAGATCATGAACGAACAGTACCCGGAAGGATTCGTCGGGATCTACGACTGGATCCTGGACAATGCCGATCAGAAGAAGATCCGCTATGTCCTGGGTCTTGGCGACATCACCAACCGGGATCTGAACGAGGAGTGGGAGCGCGCGAGGACTCAATTTAACAGATTGAGCGAAGCCGGGCTCGAATATTCTTTGGTGAGAGGCAATCACGACACTTCCGCCAATTTCAACCGTACGTTCAACAACCGGGACTACACCTGGCTTTTCGAAGGGCAGTACGATAACAAGATCGAAAACACCTGGCGGATCGTCGAGGCCGGAAAAAACAAATATCTGATCTTCACCCTGGATTACGGTCCGTCCGATGAAGTGATGGAATGGGCAGGCAGCGTGATCGACGATCACCCGGACTGCCAGGTCATCATCACGACGCACTGCTATCTCTTCCGGGACGGAACGACCCTGGATCAGAATGACGTCTGTCCGCCCGCAACGACCGGAGGGCACAACAACGGGGACGACATGTGGGACAAATTCATTTCGCAGTACGACCAGATCGTTTTGGTCGTCAACGGCCATGATCCGTCCGATGAAGTCGTGTTGGCACAGACGAAGGGAATATACGGCAACACGGTCTCCCAGCTGCTGATCGATCCGCAGGGCACGGATGCGTCCCTCAAAGGGACCGGCATGGTCACGATCCTATATTTTTCGGAAGACGGCCGGCATGTGCAAGTCGAGACTTATTCAACCGTGAAAGGACAGTACTATCTCGACCGCAACCAGTTCAGCTTTGTTTTGGATACCAACGGAAAGTATCCGGATCCCGTGGATGAAACCGAAACGCAGCCCGGATCGGAAGAAGAAACCGAGAGACCAAGCGAAACTGACAAAGAGCCGGAAGTCCCGCAAGATGAAACCGAGCCCCCGAAAAAAGGCGGATGCGGTGCCTTAACTGTCAGCGTCCCGATCTGTTTTGCTCTGTCCGTCACGGGTGCCTGGATCGTTCTTTGGAAACGGAAACGGGAAGCCACGGACAAGTAGAGAACAGGACATTCGGAGAGCGTCCGATAATCGTTGGATTCATTTGACAATCCTTGCCTGTTGTGATATAATCCCGTCTTTTACAGTTGTCAAAACGACGAAGCCCCGGAAGCCTTATTTTACAAAGGTTTTCGGGACTTCGTGCATCATTGCAAAAGTGCGTAATGTCAATTTGCTCGAATTTTTTGTTGA
>JAEEGL012883643.1_pt1 | contig 12830 bp, 7 predicted proteins | sample 9134231 | NCBI WGS metagenome assembly JAEEGL01 (sample SAMN16246548, study PRJNA631951) | gut metagenome | biome: gut microbiome; feature: rumen; material: fiber-attached | host: Bos | place: Iran: Karaj | collected 2018-10
CCATCTGGCAGCCCATTCTACTCTCCAGGTTAGTTTTCCTTCACCGGATGTATAATCCATTTCTCCTTCATGGCCACATTCACACCTATATTTTACGGTAGTGCCTTCGAAATCATATGCTTCGGTTGTATTTACTCTTCCACATTCTGTACATATTGGATTATATGGTAACCAATCTTCTTTCAATGGGTGTTCTCTGTATTGGTTGAATATTTCTCTTATTCTTTCTGCATTTTCCAATGCTATTTTGGTAGCTTCAGTATAAATTCCGTTTTTATACATGTATGCTCCACTTTTTATTTCAAGGTTTTCTATTTCAAAAGGTTCTAATGCTGTGGTGAACGGTTTTTGGAAATGTTCTACAAAATTGTCACAGCAACCTTCAGGACAAGGAATTTCATAGTATGGCTGTCCTAAATATTGATCATATGATTCTGGTAATGGGAACGGTACTTTTCTTAAAGGATCATAATCGTCTGCAATCCATAACGTTCTTGCATTTTCACCTAAGTTTCTTAATTCTTTACTTACTGCATTTGCAATAAATACGTCACAACTGTTTCCTATGTGTACAGATCCTGAAATGGATGTTCCACTTCCTATAACATATTCATCTCGTCCTTGTTGGCTCAATTCTTCTGCTATTCTTTCGGTCCAATGTTTACTCATGTATATCACAATAATCTGTAGTTTAATAATAAAATTTATAAAATTAATTTGTTATTATGTTATTTTAAATATAGATTTTTCTATCTATGTGAATTAAAATAGTTGATAATCATTTAATTAATGTTCTTATATGAAAAATCATTAATAATAATATTTATGTTTATTCTGGTTTATAATTATTTTTGATTTTTTGCTCAAACTTAAATATTACAATTAATTAATATAATAAATATTGAATAAACGCGTGATTGTATGTATGTAATTATAGTAGGAGCAGGTAGGGTAGGTGTTAATCTCTCAAAATCTCTTATCAGGGAAGGATTGAGTGTAACGATTATTGAAAGTGATCCTGTGATTTCTAAAGAGGTTGCAGAAAATTCTGAAGCTATGGTTATTAATGGTGATGCTTCAAGTGTTCAAGTTCTTGAAGATGCAGATATATCTGAAGCAGAAGTTTTTGTAGCAGCAACCGGTGATGATAAAGTCAATTTATTTAGTTCAGTATTAAGTTTAAATTATGACAACATAACCAAACGTATTGCCAGAGTAAATGATTTGGAACATGAAAAAGCTTTCAAAAGTGTAGGTATTGATATTACAGTCAGTCCTGAAGCATCTGTGGCAACATACCTGGAAAGACTTATCACAAGACCTAAAATAGCAGATTTGATTGTATTGGGTCGGGGTTCCACTGAAATGTTGGAATTAAAATTAGAAAATAAGAAATTATTCGGAAAACGTGTATTGGATTACAGTCCTACTGAAAATTATATTGTATGTGCAGTATATAATGATGATGGGGAATTGCTTATTCCACAAAACGATACTGTTTTTGAAAAAGATCAGAAAATATCAGTAATAACAAAATCCGATTATCTAAAAGAAGTAACAAAAAAATTTACTGAAAACAGTATAATATAAATTAATAGGTAAAATCCTATTAATTTAAAAGAATACTCTATTTTTTTAATCAAATGCAGTTTTATCTGCTTTATCTAACCATTGATTTACTATTTTTATTGCACAATAGTTTCCACACATTGTACAGGTATCTTCTTCTTCAGGTGGTCTTTTATCTCTTATGGCTTTAGCATCATCAGGCCACATTGCAAGGTCGTATTGTGCTGGCCAGTTCAATGATTTTCTTGCATCGGCCATTTTAATATCATCTTCACCAAATCTTTCCATATCTATAGCTATGTCTCCTGCATGAGCTCCAATTTTTGTTGCAATTACTCCTTCTTTAACGTCCTGTACATCAGGTAATGCCAAGTGTTCTGCTGGTGTTACATAACATATGAAATCTGCTCCTGATTTAGCACATTGTGCTGCCCCAATAGCTGAAACAATATGGTCGTATGCAGGTGCAATATCTGTTACAATCGGACCTAACATATAGAATGGTGCATTGTTACACATTTTCTTTTGAATATTGATGTTGGTTTCAATTTCATTGATAGGTATGTGTCCCGGACCTTCCACTATTGTCTGAACTCCTCTTTCTCTTGCTCTGTCCACTAATTCTCCCAGTACAATTAATTCTTGTATTTGAGCCCTGTCGGTTGAATCAGTTAATGCTCCGGCTCTCATTGCATTGGCCATACTTAAACATACATCGTATTCTTCCACAATATCTAAAATTTGGTCATAATTTTCGTATAATGGGTTTTCACAATCATTATGTACCATCCAAGAGGATATGAATGATCCTCCTCTACTTACTAATCCGCCGTTACGTCCCTGTCTTTTTAGTCTTTTTAATGTTTCTCTGTTTACTGAACAGTGAATAGCCATGAAATCTATTCCATCTTTTGCCTGTTTTTCAATGTTTTTGTTCATATCATCAGGTTCTATGTTAATTGCAGCACTGTCTTTTTCTATTGCTTCTATAGCTGTTTGATATATAGTTTCGCTTTCAACAGGTTTATTTGTATTTTTAAGAACGGTTCTTCTGATTTTATCCAGATCTCCACCAATACTTAATTCCATAAGGGTGTCACAACCAGCCTCTTCAGCAGCTTTAGCTTTTTCTAATTCTTCATCCAAGTTTACGATGTCTGTTGAAGTACCGATTGTTGCATTTACCTTTGTTCTGAGATTTTTTCCGATACCTACGGCTACTGTTTCTCTTTGATTGTTATCTGGGATAGCTATGTATCCTTTAGCAACCATTTTTCTAATGTATTCAGGGTCTAATTTTTCATCTGCTGCAACTTGTTTCATTGCTTCGGTAATATTACCGTTCATTGCTTCAGTCATTTGGGTCATTTTTTTTTAACTCCTTAAATTTTGTTCTATTATATTAAAAAATTATCATCGGATAATTTTATTTGATTATTACATACATAATAAACTAATAATATCTTGGTTTATAGAACTATTTAAAGGTTAATATCATTTATTTTCAAAATTAAAGCTTAATTTATAATTTATTTGATTTATAAATTTAATTTTAATCGTATTTTCAAAAAATATGTAAAAAAATACTGTTGATTCAATTAATTTTTATTATGGATTTTTGAAAATTTTTATAAAAAAAGTGGGTGTGGGAGGGGATATTGGATAATTTATATTTATAAATTATAATGTTTCCGGCCAGTTATCATTCATTCTTTCTAAAGCTTGGTCTGCAGTAGGAATATTGGTTTGGGTTCCCTGAGTTTCAACAATGAATGATGATACTGAACTTGCAAATCGTCCACAAGTTTTAAGATCATTATCTCTTAAGTATAAACTTAAGAATGATGCTCTATATGAATCACCAGCACCTGTAGGATCAACAGCTTCTGTTGGTACAACTTCAATATTTATTGGTTCTTCCCCTTTTGCATAGATTGTACTTCCTTTGTCACCAAGGGTTTGTACTACTATGTCCAGGCCTTCATTTAGTAAATCATCTATGGATTTTTCCAACAGGAAACAGATATGTTCTATTTCATGTTCATTTCCAAAGAGTATGTTACAGTTTTTCACCAGTTCCTGTAAATCTTTTGTAGAATATAAATGTAAATCCTGTCCCGGATCGAAAGATACTAATTTATTATTCTCATAAGCATATTTTCCTGATTTGATATTGAATTTAGGATCTCCTGTAGCAAGATGGATTGCCCTTGCATTATCGATGGCTTCTTTAGGAACTTCGCTATTTTCATATTCTGCTGCGGCACCCCAGTAGAAGTAAAACATTTGTTGATCTTCAGGGTTTGTTAAAACAAATGCAGTAGGAGTGTTTGCTTTTTCTGAAATAATCATGTTTGAAATATCAATACCTTCTTCAATCATTTCTTTTTCGTAGTCACTACATGCAAAGTCTTTACCGATACATGATATCAAGCTAACATCCAAACCCATTTTACTTGCTACAACGGCAACATTTCCTGCAGCTCCTCCATTAAATGTTTCCATTTTTTCTACAATAGCTGATGTGTTTATTTTTGAAAATTCTTTAACTTCCATAATATAATCAAAAGCTGTATGTCCTAATACTAGTAAATCCATGTTTTCCATTGTTGTCCTCCTTTGTTTAATAGTAATTGTTTTTTTATTCACGATAATTATATTATTAATAATGTGTCATATTCTATAATATCTTTATGTAATTACATAACTTATACAATTTTTCATAAAATCTATTAAGTTGAAACAAAATGTTTGAAAATAAAAAATTAATTAAGGACAGGTTTTTCTTAATCCTTTCAATATTTACTGGTTTATTGGTTGGTCTATTAGTCACGGCAATATGTGCGTTGTGCAGGTTACGGATTTTTGGGGTGAATCTTGATATTTTTATAGCTCCTGTAGTTGCCGGATTTGTAGAAACATTTGTGTCTAATTATACAAGAAACAAATCTTCGGGAGCAATCAGTGCCATTATTTTATTCATCTTCACTAATGGTATTGGATGGTTATTCCCATCACAGCCGTTGACATTCAACATATTCACAGTGGGTGGATTTTTATTAATGTTGCAGGCAGCATTTCCATTAATTATTAATTATTTGATAATTGGTATTTTCTTTTTGACCACATATCTTTTCGGATTAGTAGGGGGAGTCATTGGATCAAGTTTTTATAAAAATGAACATTCACCCATGTTGGTTACGGATATAGGGGAGATTAATGAATTTAAGGTTAAACTTTTTAATTCAAAACCAAATTTTCCAATTAAAGAGTATCATGGATTGGTTTTTGCCGAAGACGTAATTGATTTTGATGAAAAAAATCATGCCGAACGTTTGAAATATATCGGTTCAACTATTGAAAATAAGAGTTTATTAAAACAGCAAGATTATTCTCTTGCCCGGAAATATATTGTACATAATTTAGAAAAAGAGGCACTTAAACTTAATGCAAATGCTATTGTTGAATTGCAGTTTGAATATACCAATTATAATCAGCAAATTCCACCTGATGTGGTAATTGCAGCTTACGGTACTGCCGTAACAATTGAAGAAAAATATTTAAAATAAAAAAAAAGAGAATGGTGGGTAATTATTGTTCCCATCGTTTTCTGTCTAATAATTCTTGTTTTTTACCAGCGTTCCATCCACCGGATGCACTTTCGGAATGTCCTACCTGTTGTACGTATCCTGTAATTCTGTCATACCATTCTACGTTTTTGGTTTCTCCACAGTGTGTACAAGTATCCTGTAATCCTTTCATTAATGTTTTACAGTTTACGCAGAAACTTAAAGCACTACTGTATGCCCAGAATCCGATATCTGTTTTTCTTGCAATTTTATTTGTTAAACTCATTAAACTGTCAGGGTCACTGTATGATTCTCCCATAAATGCGTGGAAGATGTGTCCTCCCTGTGTTAATGGGTGGTAATCTGATTCTATCTTAATTTTTTCAGGTAGGCTCATTGCTGTGTCTACTGGAACGTGACTACTGTTTGTGTAGTAGGATGCGTTGCTGTCACCATTACAGATAACCTGGTCAGGATATTTTTCTCTGTCCATTGTTGCAAATCTGTATGCTGTACTTTCAGCAGGTGTCTGGATTACACCCCATCTTAATCCTGTTTCACTTTTAAGTTGGTTGGCTCTGTCATTTATGTGTTGTATTACTTTGTGTCCTAGTTTGTTGGATTCAGGGTCTTCAAGTCCTGCACCTGTCTGTGCCATTAACATTTCGTTTAATCCTACAAATCCAAAAGAAAGTGTACTGTTGTCCACTCTGTAATATGGATCATCACCCATTTTTTGTGTTAAGAAAGGTAAAAGTTTGTAATCATTTAAACATTTAAGAGCTCTTTCTCTTCTAATCATTAATACTTCTTCTACGATGTTCATGTAGTCATCAAGGTAATCGAAGATTTCATTTTCGTCACGTGCATTGTATCCTATACGTGGAAGGTTCATAGTTACATAAGCTAAGTTTCCTGTTCTTAATGTATCAGTATCCCAGTCTCCTGTCCAGTTGTCGGATAATCTTGTTCTACAACCCATGTAGTTTGCATGTTGTCCCATATATTTAGGTAACATGTTGATGAAGTATGCGGTTCCGAATTTTGCTGATAAGTAGTGTACTCTATCAATATCTTCCTGGAATTCTGGAGTTAAACATTCTTTTCTTAAGTAGTAAATTGTGTTAGGGAAAAGGTGTGGTTTTCCTTCAGAATCTCCTTTGATAAGAGCTTCAGTGAATGCTTTCTGTAATAATCTTACTTCTTTTTCATAGTCCCCATATACACCACATACTTTTCCTCCAGGTCCGTAAGCAGGTTCGTTTTTGAGGAAGTCCGGTACTGTGAATTCGAGTCCTATGCTTGTGAACGGTACTTGTCCACCACGTGCTGCGTATGCCATGTTTAAGTTGAATATTAACATTTCCACGGACTGTTTAATTTTTTCGTATGGTAATCCAACTGCAAACGGTGCTACAAAGACGTTCCATAGACTCATGGATTGTCCACCACTCATGTTCTGTTGAGCAGCCAACATAATTTCTCCTGAGTGGTTCATGAGTGTTTCTATGTGGTTAGGTGATCCTGCTACACTTGTGTGGTCTCCTGTTCCATCAACTTTTAATCCGTATCTGATGAATTGTCTTAAGTCGTGTTGTAAACAGTTTATAGGTCTTCCTGCAAAGAATTCTAAATCGTGTATGTGTACTGTACCATTCATGTGTGCATCTGCTAAATGGTGTGGTAATATGTTTAATAATGCGTATTGTTTTAATGATTCGTCTGCAACATATTTATGTATTGTTTCAGGGTTGTGCATCATATTTGCATTATCTTTGTTTCCTTGTTCGATTAGGTTTGTAATGTTGTATACTGGCATTCCTAATCTTGTGTATTTTCTTCTTAATGATTCAAGACCATTTTCTGTTAATTTTGTATTAACCATTTCTCTGATAATAGGTGCTGTTAAATAGTCTAATTGTAATTTTTTTAGTTCTTTATAAACTTCATTAGCTATTTTGTTTGCTAATTTTGGAGTTGTTTGTGTTTCCTGTATTAACGTGTTTGCTATTTTTGATTTGTCGAACGGTTCGATTGTGTCTCTACCTGTTCTTACACGTAATGTGTTGTTGTTATAATATTTATCTGCAAGTTTTGTATTTTCTTCTTGGAGATATTCGTAAATTAAGGTTTTAATTTCTTTTGTTGTAATATTATCGTGTGCTTCTTTAGAAACTTTGTATGCAATTTTTTCTGCAAGTCCTAAAGGTATATTAATCATTATGCATGATTTAATTAATTTTTCGTAGCTGAATTTTTCTTTTATTCCGTCATTTTTTATAACGTGTATTTCATTAAGGTTATAAGTGTCTTGTATGGTTTCTGGGTCTTTCATCATATTAATCACATATCAATATTTAATTCTAAATTATTATTAGTTGATGTTAATATATAAAAATTGGTTTTTTTGGTTCGTATTAGATTAAACCGTTCGTATAATTAAAAACTAAAAATAAAAAGGTATTTTTGGGGGAGAAATTTAGAAAAATACGTCTAAAGAACTTTGTTTAGATTTGTCACTTTCGAATAATGAATTGATAGCGGTCTCTAAAATTTCAATACGTTCAACTACGTATGGATTTATTGGATATCGTTGAGCTAAATCCTTTGAAATGTCTAAATACTTAAGTACAGAACCTTTTGATATACTCAATATTAAATCATTTCCACAACTGCACTGTCCTGAGAGTGGAATTCGTCTATACTTGGCTCCACATTTGGTACAGCGTACTTTTTGTCTTGAAAATGCTCTAATGTTTCCTGCCATGTCTGGGAGGAAGTGAGAATTAATTACACCCTCAACTACTCCTTTTTGATCAACAGCTCTAAGCAATTCAGCTAAACCAATTTGGCTTTCCACTTTCTCACGCATTGTTTGTAAAGTTTTATATAGACAAATTTTTGGTCCGGCATGTATCGAACTAGTTGGGTGGGAATACATAATTCCCTTATACTGTGCATCAGTACCCAACCTACCTTCAACATTATCTATTAAATCATTCACATCAGATGGTTTTACACCACCCTCTTCGGTTTTATGATAGATTTCCAAAGGAATTCTCCTCATACAATCGATGTTGTGTGACTCATCGTCAATTTCTTCAGGATCTATACGAATACTTAAAACTAAAGGAGCATCCATACTACCTCCACGGGTACTTGGCAGATACGTTTTTCCGAAGTTTAACAAAGCATCCAGTAATAACATCACGGCATCTTCGTCACTGTCACAGTTTCTTCTTTTTGCAGAATGGAAATATGGATGGGCATAACAACCTGAAGCCTTGGTATATCCTACAATTCTGCCCAATACGCCCGCGGATGTGTGCGGTGCAAGACCTGCAATTAACTGGCCCACCAAATCAGTACGGGTTTCAGCATTATAAAACGGTTCCATATTATAATACTTGACAAGTAAATCATCAATAAACTGTGACACTTTTAAAAGGTAATCTCCACAGCTTTCACTAACAACAATATCCTGAATCTTAATTTCAATAATCTGATTGTCATCAGTAATTGGATTACCGTAAATGTCTTCAGTATAACCCATTTCCAATATTTTCTCGTGTTTAACTCCAATTTCTCTTGGAATAAAGTGAGTTAATGGTAAGTCTGTGGAATCATGTCTGATAGTACCGTCACGATAAGTATATACATCATGCAATGCTCTGAGAATTCCCTTTTCCAATGGTTCAGGGAATTTATCCTCGGAAATCAGACCTTTAACTCCTTTAACGGAATCCAGTCTTCTAACGTTAACGTTGTCAAATGCATCATTCAGTAATTTTCCCAGTTTGATGTTTTTATTTGCTGAAGCTTCCAGTTCCGTTCTTGAACCACAAACAGGACATATTGCTTTGAAGGAAGTTACCTTACATGTAGGGTTTGTACATTTACATTTAGCCAATGTTACTTTAATCGTACCCTTTTTAGCGGCCTCCACAATATTCCTGATATTTCCAGCATAATTTCCAATAGGGAAAAGGGAATGTGGTGCAGGTCTCATCAATCTTTCCTTGGTTTTTTCAGGACGACCTACACGTCCACCGATATATGTTGGAGCCTTAGCTTTAATAACAATATCATTTATCTGATTAATTGCTTCAACACTTTTAACATCCTCATCAGGTGTTAAGTGTTTATTCAATGTTTTCATAAGGGCATATAAATTATTGTTTGAAATAATTAATGACTTGTTATTTACGTGATGTGGAACTCCAAGTACTTCCAGTATTCTTTTATGATAATCAATCGGTATCCTGTTCATGTCCACATTAAATACTTTTTCAGGATTTTCAACGTGTTCATATAAATAATCGTGAAGTTCATTCAATTCCTCTTTGGAAACGTCATGATAATAGAAAGTATACTTTGGATGTAAAGGAGTATTTGTTTTTTCAGCAATTTCAAATGCCTTCTTGGCATCAATTTCCAATTTTAACAAATCGGTCAGTTCCATTTCTTCCTTAAATCCTATTCCAAAATCATCCTTTGTTTCCTTAAAATGTTCTGAAGCTTCAATTTCCTGAGCCCACCATTCTTCACACCATGCGGACACGTCTAATGGAATATTACCTCTTAAATATTCTCCGAATGCAACAAGCATATCTCCGAGGAATAATATTTCAGAAACATCCTTTCTGATTTTAATGGCCTGAGAAACATTATTTACCTGGACAACATCTCCATTGCTTAGTTTAACAATTGGTCCCTCTATTGAGTCACATGGAACTACACAATTACCTTTTCCCGGTTTTTCAATCTTCATCTGAGTACCGATAGCCAAAAATTCAACAATTTCCATTGTGGCAGGATGTATCGCCATGGAAGCCAAACCGCTGTCCCTGGTTCTACCGTATCGTAGTCTGAATCCTCCCTTGGCACCAGGATATGACATAACTGGTCTTCCACCAATGATATCTTCCATGTATTTGGCTTTCTTCTTGGCTTTTTTCTGGTTTTTTTCTTTGTCTTCTGCTTCCTTCTTGTCGTCTTTCTTTTCAGCTTTTGGTGCTGTGAAGTATTCTAACCAACTCCAACCATCAATACCTAAAGTGTTTGCATATTTAACTATTTTACGTGATTTCTGGATAACCCCTTCAGCAATAGCAAGTAATGCTCCACCTCTGATGTGGTTTGTTTCTACACGTGGGAGATCCCTGTTCTGTACTTCGATGGCATCGGTCTGTTCACCGGTTACTTCAACAGGAATACCTTTTACGGCTTTTCTTACTTCCTCTGGAGTTGGAGAATACTGTAAATTGGTTACTTCTGATTCATAAAGCTCAACTTCTTCCACGTATCTTTCAATTTCATCATCAGTTGGTTTGTAACGGTCATGACCCTGTGCAATTCTAATATAATCTCCAATAAGTACAGCTAATGCAGCAGCAGTACCTCCTGCACTCCGGATAGGTCCTGCAAAGTACACTCCAAAACATTTTGAACCATCAGGATTGTCTTTGATTTTAACTTTAGCAATACCTTCTAGTGGTGCAGCTACAACACCTTCAGTTAAAATAGCAAGTGCAGTACGGATTGCACTATCTGCATTTTGTTCCTGAACTTCATAATTGTTTTTTTCTCCGGGTTTATCATCTTTTGTTGCTATTTCCTTGGCAATCTGAAAAGCAACCTCTTCCCTTGACATAGTTTCTTCTAACTTCTTAATTCTTTTAGCAACACCTTCCGGTCCGACAAGCCCTTCAACACGTTCGGCCAAGTCCTTTGCCAGAGGTATTTCAGGTTCCAATTCCAAATCTTTTCCCTGTTTTCTTGCTTCACGTGCTATATCATAGAGTTCTTCTGTTTTTGCTTCGAGCATTTCAAAATAATCCACACTTTTACCTCCCTTAACACTCTTCAACTGATGATAAATATTATGAATATATTTATCTTTTTGAGTTTTTAATTTTTTTTGATATATAAAAATTAATATTTGAATTAAAAATTTTAGTAAGTTAAATTATATAATATATTATAATAGAACAATAAGGAAAAAATAAAATATTAATTAGTGAGCTGGTTTAATGTTAAATGATTCATATAATAAACAATGGAAACTCGATTATTTCAAAATATTTGCTACAGAACATGATAATGTTTCCCAACTGGAAGAAGCTGATAAACTTAAGTTTGGTCATTTTCCTCCAGTAATAGGAAATTTTTATGAAAATCCTATAGATGAGGAATCCCTTAAAAAAATCTGTGAAGGAAAGTTAAAACTATCCAAGGCCAAATTTGATGAAAACTACAATGATGAAATAGTACAGATTGATTATGTCAACACAATTAAGGGACAGTTAAACAATCTGATGAAACAACAGATAGCTCAACTAAATGAAGAAGATCCTACTTTTTTATCGGATGAAGAAAAAAAGATAATTGAAGAAGCAGATTTTCCATTCATACGTTTGATGACCTTGGTATATGTTAAAGATACAAATGAGATGACTGATGATGAACAAAAAGAATGGAAAGATTCAATGAATAATTTCATTAATCAACAGATACTCTTTGGTGTAGTCAACACTTATTATACAATGAAATTATACCAGGACAATAACTATGTACGTTTATTCCAGACTCCCTATAACAAACAGGAGTTATGGGATGAATATGCCAACAATAAACAGGGATTTTGTGTAGTATATGACTTCAAGGAAATCAGTGGAGAAAATGCAGCACAACTTAATAAATTATACCCAATTCTTTACACGGATAAAAAATTAAGCCCTGATGACTTGAATTATGAAGTTAACAATTCACACTGTGCATCATTAACTGCAGTTAAACTGGAAGTAAAAGATTACTATAATGAATGGATGTACATTTTCAACCATCATTTCACGGAAAGAGAATATCTGATGCTGGATGGTATGCTTGAACCGATATATTCAAACACATTCAATTATGAACATATACAAAACATTCTAAAAAAGAATTATCTGGTACCTAAAGACGATGATTTGGAATACGATTACAGACAGATAATTGATGATATAATAGCAGAACTTGAATCAAATACTTTTCAGGATGCTATGAACTCATCTATGGAAGAAGTTTACAAAATTACCGATGATGAAATGGAAGTTGACTTCCTAAAACCTGAAGCAATATATTTAGGTACAAATTTCCCGGAAGATAAAAAAGAGGAATACAAGCAATTGGTTGAAGGTGAAAACATAAGAATTTTCATTATCAAAGAAAAAGATGGAAAATTCTTTAAAGCATTATTCTAGTGATAATATGTCAAAAACACTTTATGAGGAATTGGTTTCAGTATATGAAAAAATCAGCAGTACATCCAGCCGTTTAGAAAAAGAGGATATAATTGCAGATTTTTTAAAATCAATAAAAGAAAATGATCCGGATATAACCTATGATGTGGCTTTATTGCTTCAGGGTAAAATATTTCCACCATGGAGTGATAAGGAGATGGGCATTTCCACCCAACTGATTATTAAAGCATTATCCAAATTACTCGGGGAAAATACTAAATCAATAGAGGATAAATTGGCATCTGTTGGGGATATGGGTGAAATCACCCAGGAACTGGTAAAGAATAACAAGCAGGTGACCTTTTTTAAGGTACCATTAACTATAAAGAAGGTTATTTCCAACCTCAGAAAAACCGAGTCAATCGTTGGAAGCAATTCCCAGAACAAAAAGCTTAATCTTATACTGGAA
>JAEEGL014108260.1_pt1 | contig 12830 bp, 12 predicted proteins | sample 9134231 | NCBI WGS metagenome assembly JAEEGL01 (sample SAMN16246548, study PRJNA631951) | gut metagenome | biome: gut microbiome; feature: rumen; material: fiber-attached | host: Bos | place: Iran: Karaj | collected 2018-10
CTCGACAAAAACAGCGGAGTTTCCGTTGGTTCAGACGCCTTCTTCCCCTTCGGCGACAACGTGGAACGCGCCCACAAGAGCGGCGTCAACTTCATCGCGCAACCCGGCGGCTCTGTCCGTGACGACAATGTTATCGACACCTGCAACAAGTACGGCATCGTGATGAGTTTCACCGGCATAAGGCTGTTCCATCACTAAGATTTCAATGCAGAATTCATAATGCATAATGCGTAATTGGCTCCGCTGGTGGGGCTAATTATGCATTATGCATTGTGCATTATGCATTAATAATAATCAACCATGACTGATACCGAACTCAAAGAATTAAAAGCGAAACTATGGAACGCCGCCGACATGCTACGTGCCGGCGCGCACCTTGCCGCCAACAAATACGGTCAGCCTATCTTGGGACTGATATTCCTACGGTATGCCGACATCGGCACACCCGAAATTTAATGGGGATAAGCATAAATTTTGGCTATTCTGAATAAAAAGAATTTCTGATCAGCAACACCTCTAAGAGCCGCTCTAAAATGTTTGATTTTAGCGTTAAATGATTCTGCCGAAGCATTAGAAGATCGTTTGTTATAAAAATTAAGGATGTCGTCGTAATGTTCATAGAATGTTGCTGCTATGACATTGAACGAATAAAAGTCTGCTTCTTCTACTTCATTATACCATCTTGCCATAGACAGTCTTGCGGCGTCTTTAATTGTATTTTTAGCGAAAATCATCCTCAGTGAATGACATAATGAATATGCCTTTTTTAAACTAGGATATTCCTTAAACAGAATTTCTGCCCTTCCCTTTTGACTATCTGTCCATTTGTCCGATGATTTGAACAACAGATAACGGCTCCTCGCGAGAAGTTCTTTCGGTGTATCACCGTTTTTAAATCTTGGAGGATTGTATGGCTTTTTCTCTAATTTTGCGTTTTCCTTGTTGTCGTTGTCTTCCAGAATGGCTTTCCAGCGCAAATTGATTCTCATTTCTTGCACTGCATCGCACGCTAGTTTTTGAACATGGAAACGGTCGATTACTCGGGTTGCGTTTGGAAAACAACAAGTTACAATTTTGCGCATTGAATCGGATAAGTCAAGTGTAATTTCTTTTACGATATCCAGTTTTTCTTGTGGGATATTATTTAAGGCATTTATAACGGTTTCGGATTTTGTGCCTGCTATTATTGCTGCAAGGCAACATTCTTTCCCGTGTTTGTCACGATTAGTTAATATGGTGTATAGTTCTCCGTTAGAAAGCGATGTTTCGTCTATTGCCATGTTTTCACCGATATTGTCGGGAAAGACTAACCATTCGTTTGCGTGAGAAGCTTCAGACCATGTTCGAAAGCCGCTCAAGACATCCTTATACTGTTTTTCTAATGTATCGGCGTTGACATGATAATAATCTTCAAGCGTACGGCAAGTCACGGGGTATGAATCTATACGTTCCTTTTAAAAAAGCCGCGAACTCCTTAGAATAGCGGGCTCCCTCAGCGGCTATTTTTAGCGGCAGCTGAAAACTCTTGCCTGTCCTGACATCCTGCCAACGACGGCGTCTTAATTTGAGTATCACTTTGTGATCCCTTATTGGGAAATCTGTAATACTACTAACATCTGTAAAACCTTTCGACTCAAAATTAGGGTCTTTTGACAGATTGGCATTCATACGTTCGTCCAAATGAAAATGAATTGTGTCGGATTGGGTTTCTATTTTCGATATCTCAAAGTTTTCCAACAAGTCTTTGGGTAGTACTACTTGTGCCAATGTCATATATAGTGTTGCGTTTTCCATAGTGCAAAAGTAGATATTTTTATTTTATCTTTTTTAGTTTATCCCCATTAAATAGCGGGTGTGCCGTAAAACGAACAACTCATAGAAAAGACATCTGATGAAAATGAAACAGATCCTTTAAAAAAATATGTACACGAAGAGCATTCTATACAATATTGCGTAAGGAATTATATCGACCATCCACACGATATGAACAGAGCATTTGGCAAAATGAAAATGGTGGACACTTCCATCAAGCAAATTTGCTAAACTTAAAAAATTACCTGACCGTCTAGCCAAATAACAAAAATCCCCCGACAATTTTAATCATCGAGGGAGCGTCTGAAATTGCAGCGGAAAGAGAGGGATTCGAACCCCCGGTAAGGTTACCCCTACGTCGCATTTCGAGTGCGATACATTCGACCACTCTGCCATCTTTCCTTTTTCATTATGACGGTGCAAAGGTAAGCAAGATTATTGACACTGCAAAATTTTTTTGCAATTATTTTTTTTATTTTTCATTAGTGAATTGATTTTCAGAACATTAAGAGAGAAATATTTAACGAATTAGGCATTGGGTTACTTATGATAAAAGGTTTATCTTTGCGCCGTTAACTAATATGAATACAAATGGAAAAACGATTTGATAGCCTTACAGTGTTCGAATTCGGTCAAAAGTTTCCCGATGATAATGCCTGTATGAAACAACTAAGCGAAGTAAAATGGTCGAAAGGCTTTGTATGCCTTGTATGCGTATATACGCATTATTGCAGTCACAATAAGAAGCATCCGTATGACAGGCAGTGTACCAAGTGATTTGACAACCTACTGGCTAAGGTTGTTGCGCACCAGCCGATGCCCTATAAGTCGCTATGTGCCTAATTCGTTTTCATAATAATAAATAAACGTTATAACTTACTGATTATTACATATATTACGAGGTTTTTAGCCTACTTTTTGTCCAGTACCTCGAAAAATAATTGGATGGGGAAAAAATTTTTGCTTGATCTTATGCTTTGTGTCCTCCTATCTGTCTATTTCGTTCTTTGCCGGTTGCGCCGTCGCCGAAGTTGAGTCCTTTCAATATCGCGTTTTGTCCGAAACGTTGCTTAATTTCGAGCCGTGCCTCCTGCATACGGCGTTCTTTGGCGAGTGTTTCCTGATGTTGTTGATGTTCGGCGGCAAGTTGTTGATAATCAGTAAACAAATCGAGTTGCATAGGAGATTCTTTTTTGATAATGGATCTTTCTAACATCACATTTGCAGCAATCGTTATCCTCCTTATTAATAATTTGTGGTTTGTGATGTGGTCGTAGAGGTCGAGGATTGCGTCAATTATCATCCTTGACGACGACGACGGCTCGGTAAGCGACGCTGTGCCGTGGGCGTATTTTGGCACTTGACGGCCGTAACGGTCGATGCGGATTTCGCCGTGGTATTGTGCTCGGATTTCGGGGTTGGCGAGGCTCTCCCGGTCGTAGCCGATTGTGAGGGTCATTTTGTTGGTAACGATGCGTCTTTCAACGAGTTGCAACGACAATGCGTCCGCCATTTCCTCCACCACGATACGCGCTTTTTGGAAGGTGTATGGCGACTGCAAAACCTGTCCACTACTTATTGAATTGGTTTCGGGGCGGTAACTTTTCACCAAATCCATCGTGCAAGGCTCCCAACCCCATGCGTGGTCTATCAAAAGTTCGGCGTTGATGCCAAACATCCTGTACAACAATTCCTCGTGTTGCAGGGACAAACGTGCGATTTCTCCCATTGTGTTGATGCCAATGGCGGTGAGTTTGGATGCTGTGCCATGTCCCACGCGCCAAAAATCTGTTATCGGGCGGTGATTCCAAAGTTGTTTGCGGTACGACATTTCGTCCAATTCGGCGATGCGCACGCCGTCCTTGTCGGCGGGGATGTGCTTGGCAACGATGTCCATGGCGATTTTGCAGAGATACATGTTGGTGCCGATGCCTGCCGTGGCGGTGATGCCGGTGCGTTTGAGCACGTCGCGGATTATTTTTACGGCGAGTTCGTGGGCGGTCATCTTGTAGATGCGGGTGTAGGATGTTATGTCCATAAAAACCTCGTCGATGCTGTAAACGTGCATATCTTCGGGGGCGATGTATTTGAGGTAAGTCTGATAGACCTGCGTGCTTACCTTGATGTAATGCGCCATCCTCGGCGTTGCGGCGATGTAGTCGAGTTCCCAATCGGGGTGCGCGGCAAGTTCGTCGGCGTTGATTGACTTGCCTGTAAATTCGCGGATTCCCGCCTTGCGTTTCCTTTCGTTGTTGATTTGTTTGACTCGTTGGATTACTTCAAACAGCCTTGCACGTCCCGGAATGCCGTATGCTTTGAGCGATGGCGACACAGCGAGGCAAATCGTCTTGTCGGTGCGCGAAGTGTCGGCCACAACGAGGTTGTTGGCAAGCGGGTCGAGTCCGCGGTCAACACATTCTGCCGATGCGTAAAACGATTTGAGGTCGATGGCTATGTATGTGCGTTGTTTGTCCATAGTTAACTATTAATTGTTAACTCCATAATTATTATGGTACGCTTTTTGGATTCTAAAAAGCGAGTTCCGGTTTGATGGGGGGCATCGCGCCGGAACATCGCCCACTAAAAAATAACTCGACTAAAAAAATACAAAAAAAATTCTTCTATTCTTGCGGCGACTTAATCTTGTTTTCCACTTCCTGCGCTATCTCGCGGAATTTGTCGTCGGTTTCTATCTGTTTGGCAACGGTCTTGCAAGCGTACAACACCGTGCTGTGGTCGCGGTTGCCTATCGAGATGCCAATCTGTTTGTAAGGCAGGTCGGTGAGTTGCTTGGCAAAGTACATCGCCATCTGACGCGCCGTGGCAATCTCCTTGGCGCGGGATTTGGAACTCAGCACCTGTTCCTTGATGCCATAATGTCCGCAGACCACCTTTATAATGTGTTCGATGGTGTATTTTTCGGGTTCGTTGTTTTTGGTGATTTTGCCGAGCAACTGTTTTGCCACGTCGAGGGTCAACTCCGAGCGGCTAAAAGTGCTGTGGGCGAGCAACGAAATCAACGCGCCTTCGAGGTCGCGCACGTTGCTCACAACGGTTTCCGCAATGTATTTGAGGATGTCTTCGCTGATTACCATGCCGTCGTTGTACGCCTTGCGTTTGAGGATGTTGAGGCGCGTGGCGTAGTCGGGCATCGAGACTTCCACCGTGAGTCCGCACCTGAAACGGGTCAGGAGCCTTTCGTTCAAGCCTTTCAACTCCACGGGCTTGGTGTCGCAGGTGAGGATAATCTGTTTGCCGCTCATGTAGAACGAGTTGAATATGGCGAAGAAAGTGTCCTGTGTGCCTACTTTGCCCGCAAACTCCTGCACGTCGTCTATTATCAGGACGTCGAGCATCTGGTAAAAATGCACGAAGTCGTTGCGGGTGTTGTTGCGGCAAGCGTCGGTGTATTGTGTCTGGAATTTGTTGGCCTCCACGTACAGCACCACCTTGTCGGGGAATTTCTCTTTGATGGAGTTGCCGATAGCCTGTGCGAGGTGCGTCTTGCCCATGCCCGAATTGCCAAAAATCATGAACGGGTTGAAGGGGTTGTGTCCGGGCTTGTTGGCGATGGATTCGGCGGCGCGGCGGCCAAGTTTGTTGCAGTCGCCCTCGATGAAATTTTCCATCGTGTAGATGGGGTTGAGGCGCGAGTCGAGCGTCATTTTCCTGATGCCTGGCGTTGCAAAAGGATTTACGATTTCGTTGCCGGCAGGATTCTGCGGCGTTGGGTTGTTGGGCGGCAGCGCGCTGTTGCGGTTGCCGGGGACGTTGTACGTGCCTTTGTCGCGTTTTACCTTGTCAACAACGATGTTGTACATGAGTTTTGCGTCGGGACCGAGTTCGCGCTGCAAAGCCTTGTGGAGGAGTTCCACATAGTTGTCTTCGAGGTATTCGTAGAAGAAAGACGACGGTACTTGTATGGTAAGGGTACAATCTACCACCTTCACGGGTTCTATGGGTTCAAACCACATCCGGAAGGAATTTGCGTTAATACTGTTCTTGATAAATTGTAAACAATTATCCCATATTTGACGTACAGAGTTGTCCATGTCTCGGTCGTTTTTCCTTAGTAAGTTGGTTGCTAAATTAGCAATAAATTCGCAATCTCAAAAATGCTTTTTGGGTATTTTTTTCCCGACGGCTTTTAGTAGCATAACTATCAGAATGTTATCCCCACAAATTTTTTTTAAGAATTGTATCTTGGGAGTTCGCATATCTCGAGGTCTGAGATTTCGCCCTTGTCGATTTTGAACCTCACGGCAGTTCTTTTGTCATGGAAACCTGACATGCCCGCCGCGCCCGGATTCATGGCAAGTAGATTATACTTTTTGTCGTACATAATGCGTAGGATGTGCGAGTGTCCGCAGACGAATATTTTGGGCGGATTGTTGTCGAGCACCGTCCGTATCGCCGGGGGATAATGACCAGGATAGCCGCCGATGTGCGTCATATACACATCCGCGCCCTCCACTTCAAAACGTTGTTCCAATGGATATACGAGCCGCGTCTTTTGGTCGTCCATGTTGCCATATACCGCCACGAGTGGTTTGAAGGCGGCGATGCGGTCTGCCAATGCCAGCGAGCCGATGTCGCCCGCGTGCCATATCATGTCGCACGGCGCAAAAAAATCCATAAACTTGTCGTCCAAATGGCTATGTGTGTCGGAGAGTAGGCCTATTGTTTTCATTGTTGGGGGTGGATTGTGGTTTCTGTAACGACGGATGTCGCCGTGCCGTCGTTGAAAACTGTTGTAATTTTCTGACCGTCTTTGAGTTGCGCGGCGGTGGTAACTATTTTGCCGTCCACCATCACGTATGTGTATCCCCGGCGCAACACCGCCTTGGGACTCCGCGCCTCTATCCGCGCCTCGATGGTCTGCAACCGCGCATCTGCTTGCAAAAGACGGTTTTTGACGCGGTTGATGATGCGATCCCATGCCATGTAGATAGCCGAGATTTTGCCTGACATCGCCATTGCCACCTTGCGCATTATGGCGGCTGATTTGGCGTTGAGAGCCATGTCGCAGCCGTGCGCACGGTCGATGAGGAATTGTGCCACGGCGGTTGGGGTTTTGAGGGGCGTGTTGGCTACAAGGTCGGCTACCGACTCGTCCCTATCGTGCCCGATGCCCGTGATTATCGGCAATGGAAACTGGCAGATATGCTGTGAGATAGCCAGTTGGTCAAAACAAGCGAGGTCTGTCTTGCTGCCGCCGCCACGGATTATCGCCACGCAGTCGAATTGGTCGCGGCACTCGGCTATGCTGTCGAGGGCTTCGATGATGGATGCCGCCGCGCCGTCGCCCTGCACCGCCGCCTCAAACAATGTGGCACTGAAATAATATCCGTATTGGTTGCCCTGCAACTGTTTGCAGAAGTCGCCGTAGCCCGCCGCCGTAGCCGACGAAATCACGGCTATCCTTTGTACCAGTCGTGGCAGGGCGAGGGTGCGGTTCATGTCGAAGATGCCGTCGGCTTTCAGTTGGTCGATGGTGCGCTGACGCTGCATGGCAATCTCGCCAACGGTGTATTCGGGGAGGATGTCGGTGATGTTGAGGCTCAGGCCGTATATTTCGTGGTAGTTGACTTTTGCCTTCACCATTATCCTGATGCCGGATTGCAACTGCCGTCCTGTCGCGCTCTCGAAATACGCCTTTATCATCCTGTATTGCCCCGCCCAGATGGTGGCCCGCGCTTGCGAAATCACACGGTTGCCCTCCTCAGACTTTTCTACGAGTTCCAGGTAGGCATGGCCGCTGCGGTTGACGCTGAGCGACTGTATCTCGGCTGTAACGAGGTATGTGTTTGGCAGGCCTTGGTCGATGGTGCGACGTATAAGCACGGCAAGGTCGTACAGCGTGATGGCGTTGTGGGCGATAGGTTGCATGGCATTATGGCATCTCTACGATTTCAAAAACGTCCTCGTCGTCCGCTTTCATAAAATATTGTTCGCGGGCGTATTTTTCGAGGTTTTTGTCGTTGGTTTTCAACTCGTTGAGCATTATCGAGTCGTTGTGGATTTTGTTGATGTAGTATTGCTTCTCCTCTGTAAGCGACTGGATGTTTTGGTGGAGGGTATATCTTGCTATGAGATTGTTTTGGTCGCAGAATATTATCCATACAACGGCAAACGCGATAGTGCACGCTATCTTGTGCTCTATCACGAACTTAATTGCCTGCTGTATTTTCCCGAAAACTTTCTTCATGATTCCGCTCGCTTTTTATCCACTGCAAAATTAATAAAAAATTTTCGGTATCTTACAATTTTTTTTGACTTTTTTTTTGATAATCACAAAACTTCTGCCACCACGTAATTGCTGCCGCCAAGGAAGATTAAATCGTCGGGATGCGCGTCCGATTTTGCCGCCGCAAATGCCTTTTTTACTGACGGATACGCATTACCATCGAGTCCACAGTTGGCGGCGAGCGATTGTAGTTGTGTGGCGGGCAACGCCCTCTTGCTCTGCGCATTGCAGAAATAATACACGCCTTTTTGCGGCAACAGGCGGAGTATTGTGCTGATGTCTTTGTCGGCTACAAAACCAACCACCATCCTCAATGTTTTGAAATTTTGCGCCGCAATCTGCTCTGCCACATACTTGATTCCGGCAGGGTTGTGTCCCGTGTCGCAGATTGTAAGCGGTTTATTGTCAATTACTTGCCAACGCCCATAAAATCCTGTGTTTCGGTTGACGTTCTCAAAACCGTCGTAGATATTTTGCTTGGTAATGTTGACGCCCTGACGCTGCAACTGCTCCACGGCGGAAACGGCTGTAACGATGTTTTTTTCCTGATATTTGCCGGTCTGACCGCATTTGATGCCCGTGTAATAAGGTTCTCCGCATTTGAAGACATTGAAAATCTGTTTCCCGTCGTCGGTAACGCCGCCCATTATGGCTTGCAACTTATTGGATGCCAATGTGATAGGCGCGTCCATCTGTGTAGCCTTGTCGATAAAGACGGAGTTGGTGCGCGAGTCGCCTTCGCCTACAATTACCGGCACAGAATGTTTGATGATGCCCGCTTTTTCGGCGGCAATTTCTTTTAGGGTGTTGCCGAGAAATTGGCAGTGATCCAATGCGATGTTTGTGATGACGCTGAGTATTGGCGTGATGATGTTTGTGGAGTCCAACCGTCCGCCCATACCTGTCTCTATTACAGCGATTTGCACGTTTTGCTGACGGAAATATTCAAACGCCATCGCCGTTGTCAACTCAAAAAAAGTAGGCTGCAAATGTTTGAATTTAACGGCGTAATTGTTGACGAAATCAGTAACAAACTGCTCGTCGATTTTTTTGCCGTTAATCCTTATACGCTCCTTAAAATCGACGATATGCGGCGACGTAAACAGTCCCGTCCGATACCCCGCCTCCTGTAATATCGATGCCAAAAAGTTGGAGACCGACCCTTTGCCGTTGGTTCCGGCGATGTGGATGGTCTTATATTTTAGGTGCGGGTTGCCGAATGAGTTGTCCATCGCGGTAGCCGTCCCGAGACCGGGTTTGTATGCGTCGCCACCCGTCTTTTCAAATACCGGCAACTGCGTAAACAGGTAATTTACAGCCTCTTGATAGTTCATTTTGTTTCAATTCATAATTCATAATGCATAATTCATAATTGCCATTCGGCGGATGCCTAATTATGAATTATGAATTATGCATTGGTTTAAAAGCCTCTTTTTGTTAAAATCTTGTGTGCGATTTCAAAATCTGGGATGCCGTAGCCGTATTGCACGTCGGGATGGTCAAACCTGTCGCCCGCCGCCCTTACTGCCTGCAAAATCTCCATTACAGGTGCTTTGGGATGCGCTTGCATGAGGCAAAGGACGCATCCGGCGAGTATGGGACCAGAAAACGATGTACCGTTGGAGTGCGTGATGCGGTTGCTCGGTCCTTGTACCGCTGCCATGAAGCCCATTGCGCAAACGTCGGGTTTTACACGCCCATCCACGGTGTTGCCTATCGAACTGAAATACGCAATCTTGCGCCTCTTGTCCACCGCGCCAACAGCCAAAACGCTGTCTGCGTCGGCGGGGGAAGTTACCCACGGATATTCGGGTTCGTCGCCGCCGTTGCCGCCGCTCACCGTTACCACGATGCCCTTGGAGGCGGCGCGATCGGCTGCAATGTCGGCGATGGTGGTGTTGCCGTCGCCCTGCTCGCGGGTGTAACTGATGCTCTTGTCGTCAAACTTCTGATAGCCAAGGCTGCTGTGAATCATGTCAACACCAAGACTATCAGCCACTTCCGCTGCAAATGCCCACAAAAATTCCTCCACAATGTTTTCCGACGAACTTATCTCCGTGCGGAAAAGATACGCGCTTGCTTCGGGCGCAGTGCCAACGAGTTGACCGCTCCAATTGCCTGCTATACAACTCAATACGTTCATGCCGTGGTTGTCGGCGTCATAGACGGTGGTGTCGTTGTCGGCAAAATCGCGCACGCCCAACACCCTGCCTTCCGTGAACATTTTGGTAAAGCAGTTGAGTTGGTTGGCCTTGTAAAATCCCGCGTCAAACACCGCAATCGTCATGCCTTGACCGCAAAATCCAAGGACGTGGAGTTTGTCGATGCCGAGCATTTCCGCCTGATTTAGTCCTTCGCCATAGTCGTAGGCACGCTTGACGGACGCTGCCGGCTTCTTTTTGTCTTTTAGTTTTGGGCGGACAACCGCCGGGAGCGATGCCTTGGGTTCCTCTTTTACTTCAAGCCACTTGTAGTCGTGTACAACGAAGTCAAGGCTGTCGAGTTTGGCGAGGGCGGTGGAATCCTCTGTTTGAATAACGGCGCAGTTGAGCCATTTGGAACTGCCTTGTATCTTGAATCCCAGCGACTTCAACGAGTCAACGTAAGCCATGTTGATTGGCAGGTCGTAGTCGTCGAGGCCTATTTTGAACTTGGCGCGGCGGTCGAGTGCCTTTTGGGTGAGAAACTCTTCGGGGCGGTCGAGGGAGTAGCCGTTGTTGTTTTTGTCGGTAAACTTGACGGCGTATTTGTCGGGCGACACCTTTAAATATTGTGCCGAAGCCATCTGCGGCATAGTAAACGCCATTACTGCTGCCGCCGCTATTATCTTGCTGAATGTCTTCATGTTCCGTTATCTTTTGAGTTTGTTGATTACTGCGAGAATTAAGATTGCGCCGATGAGTCCTTGGAGAAACATACCCCAAATGTCGTCTCTGAAAGTGATGCCTATTTTTGGGAAGAGCCATCCCGCCAAAAGGCTACCCAACACGCCAACGGTGATGTTTGCAATCAGTCCAAGGCGACTGTCCGAGCGGCTCATCAGTTTGCTCGCTACGTATCCAGAGGCAAGTCCGATAAGTATCAGTATTACCGGATGGTCAATGCCGTCGAATATAGATTTGAGCGCAAATTGTGTTGTATCGTTCATAATTTTTCTATTTATAAAGTGTTATTGACACCGCAAAAATACGTATTTCTGTCGTATTAAAAAATTTTTTTGGAGTTAAAAAAAAATTACTGTAATTTTGTGGGTGAATAGATAATTAAAAAGTCACTCAAAATGCAGTATATCAACCCTGAAACACCAGTCTATATTTCATACGCCTGGGCCAACGATGCCAATCCTGACCTCGAAGCGGATGTCAACAATCTTTGCCAAATAATGGAGCGCAACGGCATCTATTATAAGCGCGACAAGGAAAACCTCTGCCCCTACCGCTGGAGCATCCACAAGGCGGAGGAAGAAATCGGCGAGGGCTGCGCGGTAATTGTTGTTGTCAGCGAAAAATATATCAGGTCGCTCCACTGCATGCACGAGTGGCACCTAATAAGGGAAAACGGCAAGATTAGCCAAAGGGTATTCCCCATAGTGATGCCAGGTGCCGACATCACTGTAAAGTCCAAGTATAAAGAGTATTACAATTTTTTTAATGAGCGCAAAAAGGAACTCGTTGACCAACTCGCCGAGGGCATCATTCCGTTATCAAATTCGGAGTCGGAGGCGGCGCATTTTGGTTATTACCTCAACGACCTTGCCGCACTCTACCAATATCTCGCCGACTACAACACAGCCAAGTATGTGGTAAGGGACAACGATTATGCCGCGTTGGTTTCGCAGTTGAAACGGCACATCGGCGTAAAATCCGCCGTGGAAATCACTACGGTTTCACCCTCAGAGGATGTAGCATCGCCGACTCCTGCCAAAGAAATTGCGACACCTGCTCCCACCGAGAACACCAAAGTTGGAGCGGAGGCTTCTACTGAGAACAACACCTCGCCAGATAATCAGCCCAAAGACGCTAACAAGAAAAAAGAATCTGTTTACAATGGTTTGACTCAGCATCAGTGCCAGTTGATGCAGCAGAATCTCAACGCCACCCGTGATGCGTTGCTTGAAGACGAAAAAAACAACAGAAACAGTATGGTCGCGCAGAAGTTTTTGATAGAGTTTAACCAACCGCTCGAAACCGACGGCATCTACGACGAATACACCCAAAAAGTCGTGCTTGCATTGCAGAATTACCTCAGTATCAAGATTGTTGGCTTTACCGAGTACATAACCAAAGACGGCATATATGGGCCTCAGACCGAGGGTTATTACGACCGTTGGGCAAAGAAGGCCAATCCAAATGCTGATAAAAAGGTGTTAGACAAATAATTAATGGTTACGTCGGACTTGTTGCCGACATAACCATTACAAATTTCAAATACTCTCCTCTATCGCCCTCAATACCTTCTCCAACACATCGTCCGTATGGCAGACCGAGATGAAGTTGCCCTCAAACTGCGACGGGCTGACGTAGATGCCGCGTGAAAGCATATTGCGGAAGTAACGCGCAAAACGCTCTTGGTCGCTGCGTTTGGTGTCTTGGCCATTGCGGCCGGGCACGTCGTTGAAAAACAGCGTGAACATCGTGCCGCAACGGTTGAGTTGTATGCCCTTGCCGTCGATGATTTTTTGCAGGCGGGCGATGAAACGGTCGCTGCGTTTTTCGAGGTCGGCGTAGATTGCGGGATTGCTGAGGATGTTGAGAGTTGCAAGACCTGCCGC
>JAEEGL015066389.1_pt1 | contig 12830 bp, 11 predicted proteins | sample 9134231 | NCBI WGS metagenome assembly JAEEGL01 (sample SAMN16246548, study PRJNA631951) | gut metagenome | biome: gut microbiome; feature: rumen; material: fiber-attached | host: Bos | place: Iran: Karaj | collected 2018-10
AAGGTTTTGCAAGGATGGCGCGCCTGCAGAGACGCTCGAAAGAGGGGTGTAGTTTTTATCAGATCTGTAGACAGAAGATCTGTGGGCGGTGTAGCCTAGAGTGTGTTGTGAGGGATGTTTATGATGAGGCGAGTGTTTGCTTTGTTGTTGGTTTTTGTGCTTTTGTTGTTGTCGCTGACTGGCTGTAGTAAGTATACGTCGAGTTATTCGGCGGTGGCGTTTGTGCACTCGAATGAGTCGGACTCGGCGTTTATGAACTTCTATACGTTTGAAGGCCGCATGGTTTTCAAGCTGAAGAGCCCCGGTGAGGGAGATCTGAAATATACCGCGAAGCTCGAGTCCGGAAATGCGACGGTGTACTATGATTTCCACGGGGAAAAGCAGGAACTGTTCTCCGTCTCCGGTGGGGAAGAGTTTGATGGACATGGTGGCTACGTGGAAGCGGGGACCGTCTATATCATCGTCGAGACGGACGGGAAATGCCAAAACGGTGACTTTCATTTCAGTTTCAGCGGAGCCCAATAATGCGGGCGGAGCGGAGAAGTGACCATGGATATGTCAAATCGTGACGAGCAGTCGAGAGTGGAAGCGACCATGCGGCGTGCGGATACGGCAGTGGTATCAGGCCGAAAAGGCTCTGGGGCAGATCCCACGCAGAACGGTTTTGATTGTTAGATCATCAAGAGGTAATCAATGGCAGACAAAGTATCGATGCAATTGGAGTATGGGCGTATTGAAAACCTTGTTGTGCGGCTTGGTTTGGGAAAGATTGTCGGTGAGATTCAGCCGGTGACAGGTGGGCTGATGCACCGAATGTACCATGTTGATACGGATCAGGGTACCTTTGCCATAAAAGCCTTGAACATGCAGATCATGAACCGGCCAGGGGCGAAAGAGAACTATGCGAGAGCTGAAAAACTGGAGCAGATTCTGGAAGACTATGACTTGCCCATTGTCCCGGCGCTTCGGTTTGATGGGAAAAAGATGCAGGAAGAAGAGGGACATTATTATTACCTCTACAACTGGCATGAGGGAACCAGCACGGAATGGGACATGATCAGCGAGAACCAGTGCTTTCAGGTAGGAAAGATTCTGGGGAAGATGCATGCGATCGATGCGAAAAATGTTCCGGCTGAGGAGGCTGAGAAATATGCCTTTTCTCCGATCGGGTTTTCTGACTTTTTGGGTAAGGCAAGAGAGAATAAGTCACCGCTTGCAAACATACTGGCAGAGCACCTGGCTGTGCTGGATAAGGCGCAGGAGCGCGTTGCGGCTGCGGGTAGGAAGCTGCCTTCCATGAGCGCGATTTCAGATGGGGACTTGGATCCCAAGAATGTCATGTGGCTGGATGGGGATCCTTCCGTTATCGATCTGGAGTGTCTGGATTATGCGAATCCGATTCAAGCGGCAATCGAACTGTCGCTACAGTGGGCTGGTGTTGTAACGGGTTCTTTCAAAAAGGAAAACCTGAGCGCCTTCTTCCGGGGATACCTGGAAGCGTATGATAACGGCTACCGTTCTTATGACGAGATCTATGGGCTTGCCTATCGAAACTGGGTGGAGTGGCTGGAGTATAATCTGGGACGAGCGTTAGGGTCGGAAGATCCGGATGCGGTTACCCTTGGGGAAAGCGAAGTAAAAAACACCCTGTGTATAATCGATTGCCTGGAGCGGCATGAACAGGAAATCTGCCGCTTTTTCAGGGAAGAGCTGCCACCGACTGATCCAAAAAGACTGGATAACCACGACGAAAGATTATGTTACTTTGAAATTATGTTCCAGGGGAGCCTTGACAGTATCCCGGATTATCCGCTGCCGGAAGGTTATCGGTTTGTCCGGTACCAGCCGGGAGACAGGGATGCCTGGATCGAAATCGAAAAGTCAGCGAAAGAATTTAAAACGTGGGAACAGGGCGAAAATGCCTGGAAGCGGTACTATGAGAAATATGAAGATATGCTGCCGGAGCGGATGTTCTTTATCGAGAATCGCTCGGGTATAAAAGTGGCGACCGCCACGGCGTTCTTTGACATTTACGGGCGGGACACCTCCGGTGACGGATGGCTGCACTGGGTGGCGGTGAGAAGAGAAGAACAGGGAAAAGGCCTGTCCAAACCGCTGATCACGCGGGTGCTGAAGCGGATGAAAGAATTGGGCTACAGCCGAGCCAAGATCCCGACCCAGACCACCACATGGCTCGCCTGCAAAATCTACTATGATCTTGGTTTCCGGCCGATTCCGAAAAATCTCGAAAACAGCCGAGCCGGGTGGAGGATGCTGGAGGAACTCACGGGAATGAGAATCGGCGAGGCGTGAGAGCGCCTGCGTTACCGAATGACGAAAGGAGTTTTGGGAGGCTGCGTGTTGCGCCAGTCGCGGGGAGAGACCTGGAAGCGGTGTTTAAATCGAACGGAAAACTGCTGACTGGAGCAATAACCTAAAACTTCGGCGATCTGGGCGATGGACATGTCATGCTGGTAAAGAAGTGTTTTAGCCTCGTCCATCTTCTTCTGCTCGATATAGGACGAAGGACTCTGCCCGGTTTCCTCGGTGAACAGCCTTGAAAAAGCCTGAGGGTTCATGTGAATGCTCGCGGCGACATCCTGAACCTTTAAAGGTTCATAGAGATGGGCGTGGATGTATCGTATGGCACGCGACACTGCGTCAGAAGTCCCTACAATACGCGCTTCCGATACCAGCTGTGCGTAGAATTGCAGAATAAAACGGTACAGATCGATCATGCTCTCGACACTGCCTAGCTTTTCGAGATAATTAATAAAGAAATCGCTAGCCGCAAAACTGTATTCCGCATCGACACCATATTCGATGGCGGATCGGCTTACAATCGTAATCAGGCAGATCATGCCGTTCTTGACGGATCGCAAGGTCGACTCTCCGAGCAGATCCTTGTAGAGAGCGGCCGTTTCCTGAATCAGCTCTTCCTGATCCTTGCCTTGCGAGAGAACGGTTTGAATAATCACTTTTTCATGGAGATAGCTGTGATGCTGAAACCCGGAGGTCATCAGCTTGGCTATCTCTTTTTTAGCCTCCTCGGGAAGCAGCAGCGGTCTGGCATGACTCATTTTAACCTCCTGAAAAAAATACGAATATTTTGGCGCAACAGTATTAAAAACACACAAAATATCATTAATACACACTTATCATACCAGAATCATTGATAGAATACAATCATCCAAAAGTCACCATTGTCATTTGGGGAGGAATGAGTGATGAAAAAAGTGAAAGATTATGCTACTTCTAAAAAAGAAAGAATGAGCTTTGCCCTATATTCTTTCGGTACCATCTGTTCCTATTACGTGATCTACAGCTTTCTGCAGATCTTCCTGACGGATGCGGTCGGTATCTCCGCTGCGGCTGTCTCGGTAATCTTTATCATCGCCAAAGTGTTTGACGCGGTCAACGATCCGGTCTTTGGCGTTATCGTTGACAAGTATCGTTTCAAAGACAGCAAATACCGCGGATGGCTGAAGATTGCGGCTTTTGCGGTGCCGATTACAACGATTCTCATTTTTCTGAATCCGACCACGGCGTCCTTTCCGGTCGGCGGACGCATTGCATGGGCGCTGATTTCCTACGTGCTTTGGGACTGTGCTTACACCCTCTGTGATGCGCCGGTTCAATCGCTGGTGATTGTCACATCGAAAACACCGGAAGAAAGAAATCACATTCTGGCCATCAACGCCTTCATGGTCTATCTGGGCGGACTTCTGATCGTGGTGCTGGTGCCGATTATGAGACCACTGGTAGGCTGGGGCATCACGGGTATCGTGATCGGTGTTTTGTCGTTCCTTGGCATGATCATGATCCCGTTCGTTGTCAAAGAGCGTTACAACGTCCCGCAGGAAAAGGAAGTTCCGCTGAAAACAATCTTGAAGACCGTCGCGAAGAACCGTTACCTGCTGATTCTGGTTCTGGCACAGATTATCGGATCTCTGACCGATTTCGCTACGACGCTTCAAACCTATTTCGCGACCTATTGCCTTGGCAGCGAGACATGGCTGACACCTCTTGCGCTGGCAACCGTCTTCCCGATTCTGCTCGTGGTCATGTTTGTCCCGAAGCTGCTGGAGAAGATTGACAACTTTAAAGCTTACATCATCAGCCGTGTGCTGACGATTGTGATTACCGTCCTGATTTACCTGTGCGGGTATCAGAACATTATCGTGATGATTGCGCTGGTTGCGCTTCGCTCGGCGGTTTCCGCTGTATGGGCGCTTGTCAGCACCATCTTTATCGCGGACAGCATTGAATACGGAGAGTTTGTTTCCGGTGAGCGTAATCAGGGCGTCGCGTTTTCCTTAAAGGCTTTTGTGAATAAGATGGTTGTTGCGCTTGCCGGTTCGCTGGGAATGGCTTGCCTTGCCATGATCGGATATGTGGAAAACGGTGTGGCGCAGACACCGGAGGTTATTCACGGTATCTGGGTTCTTTATTCGCTGGCGCCCGCCGCGGGTTCGGTTTTGGCGATTGTGATTCTCCTGCTGTTTTACCCGCTGCGCAATCGAGATGTGCAAGCGATGGTGGCGGCAAACCGTGACGAAATATCAAAGGATGAAGCTAAAAAGCGAATTTCAGCCCGAGTAAAACTTTAAACCGAAGTCCGGCTAAAGGGAACAGACCAATGGAAAAAAGAATACTGAACCGTAACTGGTATATGGAATGGGAAGGCGAAAATCTTTCCTGTGACGTGCCCTGCAGTGTTGTCAGCGTGCTGCTCGATCATCAGAAGATCGAAGATCCTTACCGCCGTGATCATGAAAAGGCGGTGCAGCCGCTGTTTGAGAAGGATTATACATTTAAGATTGCATTTTCCGTCTCGAAGGAAGAATTAAGTGCCAGGCGAATCCGGCTGGGCTTTGACATGCTGGATACGCTCTGCGAGATTTTCCTGAATGGGGTTAAAATCGCGGAAGAAAAAAGCATGTTTCGCGCTTTCCGCTATGACGTGAAACCGTACCTTACCGAAGGAAACAACGAACTGAGGCTGCTGTTTCACAGTCCGGTCAGGTATCTGGAGGAGCATAAGGCAGATCTCGGAAAGCCTTTCAATGTAATCCGGAAGGCCGGATGCATGTTCGGATGGGACTGGGGAATCAAACTTCCGGACAGTGGTATTCTCGGGAGGGTCTACCTTCAGTTTGACGAAGGCGACGAGTGCTGTGACCTTTCCATCGCGCAGGAGCATCATGGTCATGCGGTAAGGCTGCGCGTCAACGCGGAGATGACGGTGGAAAATGCCACACATGTCCGTTTTACACTGAAAGATCCAAGCGGAAACGAACTTCAGCAATGTATCTTGCCGGCGGCCTCTCAGACGACAGAGTTTCAGTTGGAAACACCGGATTATTGGATGCCGGTTGGATATGGCAGTCAGCCTTTGTATGAGATCGAAGCCGCTTTGCTGCGCGGCGATGAGATATTGGATGTCATCTCCCGTCGTTTCGGCGTGCGCAAGGTTTGTCTGGATACCGCGAAGGAAGGGAAAGGTCATCGATTCGGAATCATAGTCAATGATGTACCGGTTTACTTCCGAGGAGAGAACATGATCATTCAGGACGCTGTGATTCCGAGGATTACCGATGAAACCTGGAAGAAACTGGTTGATCTTTGCCTGGAAAGCAATCTGAACGGAATCCGTGTCTGGGGAGGCGCCTATTATCCGCCGGACCTGTTCTATGACTTGTGCGATGAAGCGGGACTGATGGTCTATCAGGATTTCATGTTCGCCTGCACCTTCTACTATCCAAGCAAGTCTTTGGTGGAAAACATCACGAAGGAAGTCGAATACCAGATCAAACGGCTCCGGAATCACCCGTGTCTGGTGCTTTGGTGCGGTAACAATGAACTGGACTGCCTCTACACGGCCATGACCTCCAAGGAGCCGAGAACCGTAGCGCTTCGCAAACTGTTTGGCGTGGAAAAACCGTTTGATTTGAAAACGGCTTTGTTCATCCGTTACATCTATTCAAAACTGTTCTTGAAATTGATCCCGTCACTTGTAAAGCGGTTGTCCCCGGAGGTTCCGTTTATCCACTCGACACCGCATGCTTATCGCCCGTTAAGTGCAAAAAGCTTCGTTCAGTACACCTGGGACGGAGACATGCACTATTATCTACAATATGACGGGAACGCGCCGTATCAGCTGATGCATACCAAGGAGATGCTGTGCCGGTTTATCTCCGAAATCGGATTCCAGAGCTATCCGTCGATCAAGACGCTCCGTGAATATATGGACGAAGAGGATCTGGCACCTTATTCTGAGGTGATGCTGGCCCATCAGAAGTGCTTTGAAGGAAACCAGACCATTGAGCTTTATATGGAGCGGGATTACGCGGTTCCGGAGAGGTTCGAGGATTATGTCTATCTTTCTCAGGTTCAGGCGGCCGAGATCATGCGTTACACGGTGGAGTACCAGCGCAGGCACAATGATTACAACCGTGGCGTCATTCTCTGGCAGCTGAATGACTGCTGGCCGGTGGTTTCCTGGAGCGGAGTGGACTACAAAGGCAGATGGAAAGCGGAGCAGTACATGATCCGGAAATTCTTTGCCCCTCAGCTTGTTACGAGTGAGGTCGAGGCGGGAGAGGTAAGACTGTATGCGGTTTCTGATCAAACGGAAGAAAAGAACATGCTGGAAGTTCGCCTGTATCAATCTAAGGAGCTGACAGAAGCAAAGGAGCAGGTTTTCACGTGGAAGATCGGAAATCAGGAGCTGATGCAGCTGCCGGTACCGGAAGACCGAACCCACAGCTGTCTGGCGTTTCGTGATCAAACGGATCGGGCGTTTAAAGTACAGCTTTTCTGCCTGCCGAAAGAGTTCGCTTTCGAAAAGCCAACGCTGTTGGTCGAGCTGACGGAGAACAGTGAATACTATTTCGTGACCATCACGTCCGACGTGATTTGTAAGGATGTCATGATCGATCTTACGGAAAGCGACGCGGTGCTTAGTGATAACTTCTTCGACTTGGTTCCGCGTGAGGCGTATACTGTTGAAATCCGGAAAGACCAGACGAATCTGCGGAATCTGGAAGCATTGAGAACAGAGCTTGTGATTAAAACGTTGAATGAAGTGCTGCTGAACAGCGGGAAGGAATAATACAATGGCCTGGGTAACAGCTTTTGCCGCCTCACAGTGCGGCAATCGGATGTACCGCGTGAAAGCGGGAGGCAGAACATTTCGTACGGTTGTCAGGCTCCCCTTCGGTGGTGAGAAGCTGCGGCTGACACTCGCTTCAATGTACGGAACTGATCTTCACATTGGTTCCATGAGCGTGACTGTCTGCGGAAAGACCGGCAAAGTCAGTGTGAATGGGAAGAACAGCTTTACCGTGCGGAAGAATGAAAGAGTGCTGACAGATGAAATCACGCTGCCTGTCCCGGATGGCGCAGAGGTAGAGATCCGGACCTTCTTCAGCAAAGGCTTTTTCCAGAGCGGATTGTGGCAGCCGACGGAATATTCTGTCCCCGGAGACTTTACGGACGCCGCTTTTGTTTCATCCGGTGATGATCTTTGGGTTTCTTCCAAGCGGCCGTTTGATATCGGAATGCCTCTTCCGGCGGTAGCGGGAATCGAGGTGTCAAGCCCTGCACAGGACACTCAGGCGATCGCGGTTTTAGGTGCTTCCAATGAATTCCTGGGCCGCTGGATCAAACCGCTGCGAGAGAAACTGGCCGCTGCAGACCCTCACACGGCTTTGCTTGATTTTTCCATTTCCGGAAACCGCCTCATGAAAGATACCGGAAACAAAGTGCTGGTCGGCAACCTGTTCGGAGACCGGGCATCCAAACGATTCTCCGAAGAGATTCTCGGATTCTCAGGAATCAAAACAGTCATCCTCAGTATTGGCGGCAATGATATCTTCCAGCCTCATACATTTGCCTGTTATCCATGGGAGAAAGTGCCGGATGCTTCTGAACTGCGGTCCTCGCTGGAAGCCCTGATCGCTAAGGCTCACATGAGAGGGATGAAAGTGATCGGAACAACGATCACTCCGGGAAAGAAGGCAAATGGGTGTTCAGACGATAAACTGGCTGTTAGAAACGAGGTCAACGAATGGATGAAAGGGTTTGATGGTTACGATGCCTTGTTTGACCTGGCGTCCGTGATTCAATCGAAGGAGGATCTGGACGTAATGGAAGAAACCTACAATTCCGGAGATTACATCCATTTCAACGCCGCCGGAGGACAGGCAATCGCTGATGCGTTCCCGATCAAGAGTTTAAGAGGATAAAAGCCCCCTGACTGTGCGCGAGATAGAATAAAACGCACATACCCCCTTCCGTGCGTAGCACGGTTGCTCACTAGGGCTTCGGCGCTATAAAACGCACATACCCCTTCTTCACTAGGGCTTCGGCGCGAGGGATATTCATTATTCTTCCAATGGCTATCGGCGCGCCTGCAGAATCGTTCAGAAGGGGTATGTGCGTTTTTCAGAAGTCTGTGGGCGAAGGCTTTGCAAGGTTGGCGCCTGCAGAGACGCTCGAAAGAGGGTCTGGGGTCTCCCCCGCCGAAGCCTGCGAGAAAGAAATGCTTTGTTTTTTATCGTGAACCTCTTTACTTGTTGTCGCGAAAATGGTATTGTATTCCTTGCCTATAAAGAGTGCGCGAGAGACAAGCTCGTTGACCGCACGACAACCTACCGGGGACGGCAAGGTGCCAATGCTTGAACGATGGGTGGATCATATCGGATTGCTGCCCATCGGTTGATGGGCATTTTTGTTGCTCTTTATAGAGTTTTCAAAAAAGGAGTGCAATCCTATGAACGAGTCCAACACCACAGCTATGTTCCATGTCGCGCTTGACGCGGCCGGGAAACTCCAGCCGATCGTTAATGCAGCCATACCGTTTGGTGATATGGAGATCCTGCAGATACTGCTTTCCACGGATCGTGTCGGTGGGAAGCCGGTTGATTACAATGAGGAGGTCGGGTACCTTTTCATGTACGACAACAACCTGTCGCGTCCCTACCCGAGCGTGATCATCTGGCGATATGAAAAACGTGACGGGCAGTGCGTTATTGTAGATGTGAATCAGGAGGATCTTCGAGCGGTTCAGTTCGCGTATGAGAACTTCCTGATTCCGGCAGAATCATGAAAACAGCCGGTGATAGGCGGAATGCTTATCACCGGCTGTTTTAATGGATGCGGCAGATGGCTTTTAGAGAGCGAAGCGCTCTTTGATCAGTCTTGCGACTTCGTCGGGCGCTTTGGTTGAATTATCGATTCGGAGGTAGTTTTCGAAAGTGATCTCGCCTTCATGGCTTACGAATCGATGATGTTCGTCGTCATGGATCAAGCGCTGATTGGAGAGCTCGATATCTCGCTTGGAGGCTTTGTTTTTCAGGCGGTTTTCCGAGGCATTTCTCTGTAGTCTGACTTCTTGCGGGGCAATCAGTTCAACACAATAGAATTCGGTTCCGTATGGTTGAAAGATTTCTTTGACATGCTCCAGATAAGCGAGATCGGAAGGCTCGTCGAAGTCTATCATGACCGTGAAGATCATTCCGTAAAGATCCGAAGCTGCAAAGTTTTGGAAGAAAACATCCCGGATCTCCATGATGGTCTTGATATCGAAGGTGCCGAAAACTTCGAGCACGGGTTCGATGGTCATGTGATTGTGAAAAAGCCTCAGGTTCGTTATTTTCATCAGTTCCTGACCGACGGTCATTTTCCCGACGGCGGAATCTCCGATTAGAAATACCAGTTTCATAGAACACCTCAGTTAATGCGCATTAGTGGATGGTTTCAGGTCGGTGCGGATCGTTCAGATTTGAGCAGGGCATACCAGCTCGCGTCGCAGATGCCTTGGTTGTTTCTGTCGGCGCTTCGCATGGTACCCTCATATTTCATTCCGCACTTTTGCATGACCATGCCGGAGTGCGGATTTCTGGGGTCGTGACGGCAGGCAATGCGATTGGCGTCCACTTTGTCAAAAAAGAAGTCCATGACAGCGCGGAGGGCTTCTGACACAATGCCCTGATGCCACCAGTTTTTCCCGATGCAATAGCCGATCTCTACCGCAGCGACATTATCATCCACATGCACCGCAGCGATGCTTCCGATCGGCTCATTTCCGTGCTTCTTCAGGATGATCGCCCACTGATAATTGGTTTCCCGGGAATAGGCGGAAACCCAGTCTTCCAGTAACGATTTGGTAACCTTGACATTGGCATGGACCGGCCAGGTTAAATACTTTGTAACCACGGGATCGGAAGCCCAGTTTTGATACATGGCGGGCGCGTCATCGATCGTAAATCTTCTTAGTACCAATCTCCGGGTTTCGATCGTTTGGGTTCCACAATGGTTCATGACCTTCCCCTCATTTTGCGACGTTTTTGCCGACTATTATATCATCGCAGCGTAAATAAATCCACGCTAAAAAATCTGCCGGCATGAATCGAGCGTGTCATTAACCATTCCGCCCCAAAGAACAAGTTTCACCCACAAATACCGGAAAGGGACTCTGATTATGATACGATCAAAGTTCCTTTTCTTTCCATTCCGTGTGTTGTCTGTTATAATCATCCCGACAGATCGGAGTTTGACGAGGAGATCGAAATGACCGTTGGAATAAGGAGTGCAGTGTTGGCAGAGTCGTGGGAGACGGAAAGGGTAACATGTTGAAGATCAGTGTCGTAATTCCGCTTTATAATAAAGAAATGCATATCGAGCATACGATCCAGACGATCCTGGCGCAGACCTACCGCGAATTTGAACTTATCGTGGTCGATGACGGTTCGACAGATCGAAGCGCGGAGATCGTCTCCGGGATCCGGGATGAACGGATCCGACTGATTCGAAAGGAAAACGGTGGAGAGAGCAGCGCACGGAATACAGGAGTTCAGGTGGCCGAGGGAGATTATGTCGCCTTTATTGACGCGGATGACGAGTGGCTTCCGGGCTTTCTGGAGGGGATCGCAGGATTGATTGAAAAATACCCGGAGGCAGGACTGTTTGCAACCGGGTACATGATCCATGAAAAGGATGACAGTGTGTTTTGTCTGAGTTATCCGGGGCTTCCTTCCGAGGGGGAGGCAGGACTCATCGATAACTATTTTGTTTCTTCGTTTACTTTTACCCCGGTCTGTGCGTCGGCTGTCTGCGTTTCCAAAAAGGCGTTTGAAGATCTGGGAGGCTTCGCTCTCGCTGTCAAAAACGGTGCGGATCTGGATCTGTGGTGCCGAATGGCGCTGCGGTATCCGGTGGCTTACGTCAACAAACCTCTGGCCGTATATCGCCGTGACAGTGAAAATATGGCATCCCGCAGTCTGACAACACCAAGCTGTTTCCCGTTCCTGACTTCGTATGATCCGAAAGAGAACCGCATGATCCGCGAGCCGGAGACGATCGAACAGTATATTCTGGAGAAGCAGCTGAAGGCAGTATCGGTTTCTCTGTTTGTGATACGAAACAGAACACTCGCGAAAAAGATATTGAAAGATGTTCGGTATTCCAAGTGGAATAAGAAGAAATATGCGGCATTTAAGCTGCTCTGCGCGCTTCCGCAGGGTGTGAATGACGTTTTATATAAAGCTAAAAACTTTTTGAAACGAGTTAGAAATAGATAAAAAAGATTACATAAAGCTCAAAAACTGGTCGGTCGAGGAGCGGACATCGAAGTCGGCAGCGCGCTTCTCCAAGCCTTCGAACTGAACGCCGCGTCTCAGCAGATCGGCAATCGTTTTGGCGGCGCGGGGGACGAAGTCTTTGTCCAACGCAGAGCCAAGATCGATGCCGTATTTCCCGTTTTCAATGATCTGCATCGGACCGGAGCAGTTGGTGACGCAGGGCGTGATGCCGGCGCGCATGGCTTCGACCACGACGTTGCCGAAACCTTCTGCGAGAGCCGTGTGCAGGAGCAGATCACACTGCGCCATGTATCCTGCCGGATTGCTGACAAAACCAGGAAAATCCACAAAAGCCTCTATACCAAGTGATTGGGAGAGGCTTTTTAATTCGTCTTTTAAGGGGCCGTCTCCCAGAACCAGTAATCTTGCCGGAAGGATCGTGTTGAGTTCCCGGATGATCTCCAGAGCATAAGGAAGCCCTTTTCCCTCCGCCAGCCTCCCGCAGGTGACAAGGATCGGAAGATGGTTTTCTTCCGTGAACCAGGGGTGGGGTTCTAAGGTGATCGCCTCTCTGCCGTCAAAAACGGGGTTGTTGGCGATCAGGAAACGCTTTCTGTCGATTCCTAAGGCCTCGGCCTCGTAGTCGGCAACAGAATCCGCGACGGCCAGCAGACGGTCCGCGTGCCGGATCACGCGCCCAAGCAGTTTTTCCATAAACGGCCTGGTTTTCTGAAAGCCGTGCTGGGAGGCATAAACGCAGGTTTTCACCCGAGCGAGTCTCTTGGCGAGAACGCCGAGGAAATTGTATTCACGAAAGCCGCAGTACAGAATGTTCGGGCGGCTTTTTTTCAGGTATCGCGTCAGCGGCTGCAGAAAACCGCGGGCGCGTGCTTGAAAATCGTAGACCGTGATGCCGGGATCAACGCTTGCAAGCAGCTCACCCGTGCGGAAACCGCAGAGGATGTCGACCTGATTCCCACGGGAGCAGAGCTCGTTCGCGTAGGCGACAACGACCTTCTCGTATCCTCCCTGCGCCAGTGTCGGGGTAACGAATGCAATCTTCAAAGAGATCCTCCTTCGTTTGAATAAAAAACAGGATTGTCCGGGTGGCCGGCATTGGCTTTGATCTTGATTTGATTATTCGGCGAAGCGCTGTACCAGCTTAACGAGCATCTCGACGGCCTTCTCCATGTCGTTTGCGACAACATATTCGAAAGGTCCGTGGCAGTTGTAATCGCCGGTGCC
>JAEEGL016002662.1_pt1 | contig 12830 bp, 9 predicted proteins | sample 9134231 | NCBI WGS metagenome assembly JAEEGL01 (sample SAMN16246548, study PRJNA631951) | gut metagenome | biome: gut microbiome; feature: rumen; material: fiber-attached | host: Bos | place: Iran: Karaj | collected 2018-10
ACCAGCACCAGAACCTCCAACACCTAGAACATTCGCTCCAAGTGATGGCTTCAGAGAAGAGTATATTGCGAGATTAAATATTATTAATGGTTTAATTGATAGATTAGCTCAAGAGGAAAAAGAAGTATACGCATGCCACTATATAGTTGCTAACGATCCTTCATTGAACTATGATGCTATTAAAGAATTCAATGCACATGGTAGAATGGCTCAAGATGTTGAAATGCAAATCTTATCAGCACGTAAAGAGTTATCTGTATTTGAATTTGAAGAATACAGAAAACATCCATATTACTATGCTAAATTTGATGCAGCATTAGCTGGAGCAAAATTACACTATGAAGAATTAAATAAACTATATAACGATAAATCAATTCAAGAATTCTATGATGAACATATTGAAATTATCAATAACGTTCTAGGAGAAATCGAAGAATTAAGAAAAGAACCAGCAAGAAATGCAGAAAAGATTAATCAATTACAAGAATTTGTTATTTCTGAAAAGAATACAATTAATAGAAGATTAATGGGTTATGCAAACCTTGATCCAACATTTGATATGAAAGAATTCTTAGCAACAAATAAAGGTAAGATTAAACCTATTACAAAAGGACCAGAAGTTCCACCTCCTGGAACCCCTGCACCAGTTCCTCCTGCACCAGCACCAGGAACACCAGAGCCAGGTACTCCAGACCCTGGAACACCAGCTCCTGGAGGAGATGGAGAACCAAAACCAGAACCTCCAAAACCTCGAACTGATACTAAAGGAACTCATATTGAAGTTCTATACAAAGTATTAGCTGAAGGTTTCATAAAAGAATACGAAGCTAAAGGATTACCAAAAGGTGAAACTTTTGAACAATACTTTAATGAACACTTCATTGAGTATTTGAAACGTGCTAAAGACTTAGCATCTTCTGACCTAAATAAATATGTTAAAGTCGGAGAAGACGGCAAACTATTATGGGTTGAGAAGGGTGAAGAAGTAGAAGTTAACTTCAGCGACTTCGCTAGATACTTAATGGCTAGAAAACATGAATTATTAAAGAATAGAATGAAACAAGAAATACCTGGCGGAACAGGACGTATCAGATTTAATCCAAATAAGAGAAATCCTGAACAAGTAGATCGTGCTCGTGCAACTATCGTTAATGCGATAATTTCAAAGGGAATGATCGATGGCGTAGGTAAGAAAACTGTAGAAGTTAGATCATTCTTTAAACAAGCATTAAGTGATGCTGGCTTAGATTACAATGTTGGTTCAGCAAAAGTAACAGACCAAGAAGTGTCTACTACTGGAGCACCATCAGATCCAAGCAAAGATACAAGATATGAAGTAATTAAAGAAGAGGGAAGACAAGTTTGGACAATTAGAGTTTATGCTAAAGATGCCGACATGTCTAAAGCTCCATTGTATGAAATAACAATGGATTACAACCCAGAATTAGTACACGATTCTGGAATGCATATGTAAAAAAGAATAAAAGAATAGAAAGGCGGGGTTAATATTGTGAGTAAAGATAAAAATAAAAAGAAAAAAGATATAGCAGCATTAGCCGCCGCTGGCAATGCATATGCTGCAGAACAACAACCAAAAGAAGAAACACCAGAAGTAGAAAAAGAAATCACTATCACACCAACAATGATGGATGAAAGTGATACTGGTGTTAAATCAAATAAAGTCGATTTATCTGCTATCATTCCAACTGATGAACCAAATCAAGAAGTAGCAACAGAAGAAACTACTGAAGCAGCTTTATTCCTAGAGAGTAAAGATAAAGTCTTAAAAACAGATGGAGTAGTAGTTGTTGGAACAATTAATGAGGAAGTAGCAACAGTAACACCTGGTGCTAAATTCCCAGATCAGATAGATGTCGAACAAAGACGTAAGAAACAACAAGAATTACTAAAGAGTAAAAAGAAAACTAAAAAAGTAACAACTGAATCAGATGAACAAAAGAAATCTCAAACAATTACTTCTTTAATTGTTCTTGCTCTTATAGGTTTAATTATTGGTGCCGTATATTATATCTTAAATAGAAAAACATTATACGACTTCCAACCATTAACAGTAACTCTTGAACTTGGCGATAAACTTCCAATAAGAACAGCTGCTTACGTTAAACCTGGTATAGGTACTTCAGTAAATGAAATGCAATATGTTTTAGATAAACATTTAGTTAATGAAAGTAAAGTAGGAGAGTATGAATTTACAGTTACATTCCGTGGAACAACAAAAACAGGAATCGTAGTTGTTCAGGATACAACAGCTCCAAAACTTACAGTATCTAATAAGATAATTACTGAAGGAACTAATTATAACGCTGAAACATTTGTTGATGATTGTCAAGATTGGAGTGGTTGTAGTTACTCATTCCAAGATTCACAAACTACTGAAAAATACCGTGTAGCTGGTGATTATGATTTATATGTTGTAGCTACCGATCCATACAATAACAAAACTACTAAAAAAGTTAAATTAACTATCGAAGAACAAGGTATGGTTAAGAAATATGTTAAGTATGATCCATATACTCCAGAAAAAGGATATGCCTTAAAGACAACATATGACTTACACTTCACTGGATTCATGGATGAACCAATCCTATTAAGAGGATATGAAATAAGAGAATATACATATCAAGATGAAGCTAAGTATAATGCTGATTATGAAGCACAAAAAGGTAACAAAGGTTGGGAATTTGATCCTGAAAAGAAAGTAATAACTTATAAGTCAGAATCAATGAATATTATCGATAGATATACTAAGATGTCTCAATTATGTGAATACTTAGAACAATCAGGATATACAATTGTATAGAAAAAGAACACAATTAAGTGTTCTTTTTTAATGCATAAAAAAAGTGAAGTGACACAAAGACATTAAAGGCAAAGCCTAAAACCGGTCACTTCACTTATAATATATCAAATATATTATTTTTGTTCAATACTTTTTAACACTAAATCTAATTCATTGTCTTCTCGCTTGTCATAATTTAACTCATACTTAAGTATTTGTTTATTATTTGACAAGAATACAACAAAATCATCAGCTAAATAAATAGTATCTATTGTACTTAATGTAATCTCACCATCATATAAAGCATCATTATGATCTCTACATATTGCCATTATTACATCTATCTTTCGAATATACATTTCTTCAACATTATTACTTAATTTAATAACTGGATTTCTATTTCTTAAATAAATACTTTCAGGATCATAATACTTAAAGTTATTCTTATCTACTACTTTAGAACTAGCTAACAATATCTTATAATTATCTGAATAATTAGTATAGAATCCTTCATCACTTACACTATATAAGTAAGCATATCCTTTAAATCTTTCATAATCCATATACATCGTATTAATAGGATTATCTATAATAGGACATATAACATTATCTACTCTTAAACCATTAGTACTATTTAATAATTCATTATTTACTATAACAACAAATTCTATTGGTTCATTAGATACCTTAGTATATTCTATTATTCTATTACCAAATAATCTTAATAACTCTTCATACTTATCATCCATAATACCTTCTATCTTATTAAGATATAAAGTATTACCATTTCTTACACCTAATATTCTAGCTATTATTTCTTTATGTTTTTTAATAACTACTTTAAATCCATTCTTATCAAGAACTACATAATGTAAGAAGTCATTACCTAAACATCCAACTTTATAATTAGAATCTTTAAATGCTCTTAGTATTTCTTGATCATACTTATCTACTACTTCAACTTCATATTCGTTTTCTTTAAAACTAATAAAAGGTACAGTAGAAGATACACAATTAAATGTTTCTCTATATAGTTTACCAACTATATTTAATCTCTTCTTCATATTAGGTTCAATATAATAATTATCACTACATAGATCTTTAATAATATCTAAATCAACACTTCTAGTTATTACATCGAAATCAAAATCACATAACTTCAATACATTTTCCATTGTAATTAAATTAGAACTATCTATATCTATTTCTAATTCCTTACATTTCTTTTCTAACATCTTATAATTAGATATTATTAAACCCAAATTATCTACAACACCATCATAGTAACCATCAGCTACCATAACTAATGTCTTATTACCAAATAAGAACTTTAATAAATCTCTATTAGCTCTACTAAACTTAGTTAAATCATAACCATTAAATATGTTCTCTAAATCAGTTAAAGAGAATACCCTTTGTTTTAATTCATAGTTATTATCTGTAATAGGTAATACAAAATTATGATTATTTATTTCACTTAAATATTCATGAGAATAATATTTTTTTATTCTTTCTTCATTCATATTCTTCTTAATAAATCCATTTGTTTTACTTATTATTTCTTCTAATATCTTAATATACTTATTATATTCAACTATTTCTTCTACATTATAAATATCTCTAGTATCTTTATAAATATATCTCATAGTAGTTTTATCTACATATAACTGACCATCTAACTCTTCAACATATTTACTTAATCTATTAAATTTCTTTTCATCTTTACTATTAACTTTAAAAGATATATTAGTTCCGTAACAAATATAATTTAATATCTCTAATAATTGTTCATCTTTATATAAATAACTTAGTTTTCTTACTTCATCATTTAACTTAGTAACTACTTGTAAATCATTAATATAATCATAATAATCATCATAATTATTTGGTTTCTTAATATCTAACTTACTTAAACAATTATCTTTATCAAATCTTTCATTCATTAAAGGAGTTAATACGTGTTGTACGATATTATCAAACTCTACATTCTCATTCTTTAAATGTTTAATATACTCATCTTTAATCTCTAGAATAGGGAAGTCATCATTAAATGCAAATACATAACTTTCTTTCTTTGGATCAGTTAATGCTCTAACAAATAATTTTAACTTTAACTTATTAATAAACTCTCTACCTAAAGTCTTTCTCTTACCATATAAGATATTCTCTTTTATCTTAAAGTTATTCAATATAATATCATCAAACTCATCATTTATTTCATTATATTTATTATTAATAAACTTCTTAACAAAACCATTACAATAATCATATAATTCTTTTTTAGATTGATACTCATTATATTCAAAATACTTCATATTATTATAGAATATCTCAATTATATTATTATAAGTATCATAGTTAGCATCTAACATTAAGAATAATATATTATCTAAATAAGTATTCTTTCTTAATTGTTTAGCAAAACTATTTATATCATCATAATTAGCTAATGAAAGTAGATTAGTCTTAACTTTCTTAGCTATATTTTGTATTAATGCAGCATTATTCTCTCTAAATTGTAATAACTTCTCATTAACTATATCTTTTTGTAATTGTTTAACATCATCTAGTTTTAATCCTTTATTACCATCACTAATTAACTTAATAGTTTCATTTAAACCAAATACTAAATAACTACATAAAACACTCTTATAAGTCATTAAAGTATACTTAGTAACTTGTGTAGATAATACTGATTTCATTCTAACATTCTCAAACAAATAATTAACTTCTTCAAAATTAATTCTATCTATTTGCTCATCAGTTAAATTAAACAATAACTTACATACATCTCTGTTATAGAATATACTTAAATCTATATTAAATTCCCAAGATTTATTTATATATTCTATATAATCATTCTTTTCTAATTTCTCTTTAAGTACTTCAGCACTAATTAATTCTTCTAAACTAATATTCTTTAATACAGCTATATGTATTATCTCTCCATTAATTAACTTATTACTTACATAAGGAGAAGTAATATAATACATTATCTCTTCTTTATTAAAATACTTTAACATTGCATATAACATATTATGTATTGTCTTACTTACTAAAGAAGGACTATCTAAATAACCTTTAAAGAATATACTATCTCTTTCAGTTAATTCTATATTTATATTATTAACTTTATCTAGTATTTCTTTTCTTTGTAACATATTAAATACTGATTTAAAAGATAATTTATTTATTAATAATTCCATAGCATAATTACTAATATCACTAATAAAACTATTATTTCTTAATAGATTTAATATCTCTTCTTCATTAAAATAATTATTTATAGCTTCTACAATAACCGTATCACTAAATCTATTAAATAGATTATAATCATTAAATATTCTATTTCTTAATTCATCTTTAATATTATTAAAAGGATATACACTAATACTATGTAGAGCAAACTTATTTAAATTATCTTCATTAAAATAACTATCTGCTTTATCATTATTAAATGTATATAACTTTTGTATTAATAAAGAATAAGTATAACTATTTAAACCTCTTACTTTACTTAAATTAGTTATTTCTACTATATTAAATAAATCTAAATACTTAGTATTAAACTTACATATATAATTAGGATTCTTAAATAAGAATTCATATATTATATTATTATCTTTACTCTTAAATAATAAACTACCATCACTTATTAAATTAAATATATCTTTATTCATTTCATAGACATTATAAAACTCAGTAAAACTATGACATTTCTTTAATAGTAGAGTAGAGAAAGATTCTCTAGTAAAAATACTACATCTCTCATAATTATTTAAATTAATATTAGATAATACATTATATGAATAAGTCATATCTATACTAAATGGAGGTATTCTTTCTTGTAACTCATCATTAAATATAACATCTTTAAATACTATATTATCTCTAAAAGAATTATATTTCTTAACAGAACTATTTAGTATATATATATCTATATCAGTATATTTCTTTTTATTAGTAAAATATTCTAACTTCTTACTTTTCTTTAAAGAATTCCATATGTTATAGAATATTTCATCATCCTTAAATATCTCACTATATTTACTATAATCATTTAATATTTCTAACTTAATATTCTCTTTACATCTAATTAATATACTAGTTAGTAATTCATTAAAAGGAATCATATTATCATTATTACGATCTACTACAAGAAGTTTTAAATCATCATATATATAATCTTTATTCTTAAAAGTAGTAATTAATTCTTCGTATTTCTTTTCGATATCAGCATTCATATTATTATTTACATAAATAATATGATGTAATATCTCCTCAATAGTTGTTCTAATCTTTTGGATATCCATACAGACCCCTCCATATTCTATTCTAGTATTTATATTATATCATAAAAAAGATAGTATTTTCATACTATCTTCTTCATTATTGATCTTCTTCTTTAAGTAATACTGCATGTACTACTAAACGTTTATTATTATCTAGACAAGTAGATAGGGTAAGTATCTTATCTCCAGCATATACTGGTACACCAAAGTAATACATACTTCTATCTGTAATCATATTAATAAACTTTTGATATTCTTCATTAGTATTAAAGTTAGTATATAGATAATCACTAGTAACATTAATACTATATACAGAGAAGACTAACCATGTCATCTTCTTATGCATTGTATTAAATGTAATGTAGTGAAGATCTGGATTATTATACCAATTCTTCTTAGTTACATTACCTAATGTACCAAACATAACACCACTATAATATCTATTATGTGCATATATTATTGTATTTGAATCTAAATCTTTTGGATCATTTCGATAATCCATGAATACCCAACCATTATAATCCTTCTGACGTTTGAAGTTTCTTTGTAAGTAATAACTATTATCAGATGTTTGTACTATTGGGTAATCTATCTTTGTACCAGGTACTGTTAGCCAACCAACTGTATCACTATTTAAAGATAATAATTTTTCATAAGATTCTATCATCTTTTCTTCAGGTGGTGGAGCAGGTGCAGGAGCTGGTGTTGGAGTTGGTGTAGGTTCTGGAGTTGGTTCTGGCTCTGGTTCGGGTTCTGGTTCCGGTTCTTCAACTTCTTCCATAACTCTAGCTATCTCTTCACGTATTTCTTCAACCTTCTTTTCAGATTGATAATTATTATAAAGAATATAACTGAATACTGAACCAACTATCATAAATATAATTAATGAACATACTTTTAAAGTAGTAAATATAATTTGTTTTAAATAATTTTCTTCTAAATATCTCTTAGAATAAACTAATGATAATTTAATTTTCTTCTTATGATATTTCTTGTTTAATTCCTTTAACTTATCTACAACATCTAAATCATTAACATCATCATGTATCTGAATAGATATCTTACTTCTTCTTTCTTTAAGTAACAATTGAATAACTTTCTCTATATCTTTAGGTAAAGCCTTTTCAAAATGTATAGTTCTTAAATACTTATTAACTTTCAAGAAAGATTTTAAGTCTTCATAATCAAATTCATCTATCTTATCTTTAATTCTTATACTATTTTTATAATATATTTTAGAGAAACTAGTTAAGTTATTATCTTCCATAAATCTACTAGTGAATAATATTTCACTTCTAGATTCTATCTTTATATTATTCTTATCTAACATTTCTAATAAATAGTTAGGTATTGTATAACAATTTATTAAATCTACATTAGTTAGAGTAGTTAATTTATCACATAACGCATATGACATATTAACATCTTCTTTTAAAGTAATCTTGTTAATATGTTTTACAAACTTAAAAAGACCAATAACTAGCTCGGCAATATCATTATTACTAATAATTACATCAACAATACCATTCTCTTCGAATAGGTCAGCTACAAATAAACTAACTATTCTTTCATTTTTAGAGATATATTCATCACTAAAAACTAATTCATTATTGGATATAACATTAGTATTCAATAAATTAGCTTGTACTGGTTTATTAGTTCTATACTTAAAAAATAGGGTTTTTTCGTTTATTTCAATTGCTATCTTCTTCATATACGCACCACTAGTTATTCTCCTTATTATATATTTTACCATAAAAGTGTAAGATATTTAAAAAAAAATAACACAATTATGGTTTTCATGATATAATAAAATTAGAAAAATAGAAAAGTAAAAGAGAGGTCGTATTATGAAGAAAAAAAATATATTGTTAATGTTTGTTTTACTAGTTGCTGTTCTATTACCTAGAGTTGTATTTGCAGCAGGAACTGCATCAAACTGGGGTGTTTATTGTGGTGACATCAATAAAACTGTAAGTAAGGAAGACCCAGTATATTGTTATCTATATGCTCAAATTGATAACGATGCTGATCAAAAAGGTATCTTCGGAGTTTTAACTGGTGTTAGATTAAACGAAAAACTAGAATTCGTAACAGGTGCAAAAGTTGGAACTGCTGATGACAATAAAATGATCGTTACTGAATATGTAACAGGTGCTGAATCAGAAGTATCTCATAGATCTTGTACTGAACCAAGCGGATGTTTCGATTTTACATCAAAAACTAATTATACGATAAGCGATATGCGTGGTAATAATGCCGGAGGAGCTGAAATCCAAGCATTCAACCGAGACCATAGTGCATACACTATCATTGGTTACTATATTGTAAAATTAAAAGACGATGCTACTACAGATGATTGTGGTCAATTCTGTCTTAACGTTTATCCAGTACAAACTGAAGCAGATTTAACAAATCCTTCTGGTAATGAACAAGGAACTTTAGCTAATGGTTTATGTCAAGAAATTAAACCAACTGTAGTTATTGAACCAGAAAAGAAGACTTGTAAGACTGAAGGTTCTGGAGAGAACATTAAATACTATGGTAAAGATGGTAACGAAGTAACTAAAGAACAATATGATAAAGATTGTGGTAACCCTGGTACAGGTGGATGGGCTTCATATGCAGTATTAGCTGCTGGAGCATTCATAGCATTAAGTGCTATCACAATTGCTAAGAAACATAATAAGTTCTATCAAGTATAATAAAAAGACCGCAAGGTCTTTTCTTTTGCAATAAAGACTACAATGTGATAAAATTAATAAGAGGAAAGGTTATGGTTTTTATGGCAGATGTTAAGAAAAATGAAAGATACATACCTATAAAAAATTATGTAATCGCTATTGTATTAATCTTAGTAGCTATCTTTTTAACATGGTATGGTTTTGAATGGAATAGAGTACGTCAAGAGAATAAAGTATCTGTATCATATCTTGTTAAAAACAATGTTATATCTAAAGAAATAACTTCATTAGATGAAATATCTAGTATTACACAAGAAGCACCAGAAAGATATCTAATCTATATTAGTTATACTGGTAGTGAAGAAATCTATAATCTTGAAAAAGAAATAGCTCCTATTATTAAAGATTATCAATTAAATGATTATATATATTACATTGATGTAACTAAGATGAAAGAAGAAGATGGTTACGTAGATAAGATTAATAAAGAACTTGGTTTAGAAGAAACTAAAATAACTAATGTTCCTACAATCGTTTATTTTGTCGATGGAAAAGTACCTAAAAGTGGTATAATAACAACGGCTGATGGAAAATTAATGACTAAGAGTGACTTCCAAAAATTCTTAGATATTAATAAAATAGAAAAATAATAAAAGGCCAATGGCCTTTTTATATTGGAGGTAAACATGATAAATATAGTATTATTTGAACCTGAAATACCTGGTAATACTGGTAACATAATGCGTACATGTGTAGCAACTAATTCCGTATTACATTTAATTAAACCATTAGGTTTTTCTCTAGATGAAAAATATATTAAACGTAGTGGTGTAAATTATATAGATAAATGTGAATATCATGTCTATGAAAACTGGGATGATTTCTATAATCAAAACAAAGATAAAGGAGAATTCTACTTCCTAACTAGATATGGTCATAAACCACATACATCATTTGATTATTCTGATTCATCAAAGAATCTATTCTTTGTCTTTGGTAAAGAATCAACTGGTATACCACGTTCTATTCTAAAACCTCATCTAGATCGTTGTATGCGTATGCCAATGACAGCTAACGTTAGAGCACTTAACTTATCTAATACTGTAGCTATCATGGTTTATGAAGCCTTAAGACAACAAGACTATAATGATTTATTAAAAGATGAACCAACAGTTAATGAACATAAAGGTCCACATTTTATAGAAGATTATGAAGAATAATCTTTTTTTTATGATATAATTTAGACAGTAGGTGATATCATGAATTGTAAATATTGTGGAGCAGCATTACCAACCAAAGGAGGTATATGTCCTGAGTGTGGACGTATCATCCCCATGGACCAACAAAAACAAATGCGTGAAATGCTAGATCCAAAATGGAATGAATATCGTAATCCAGATACTGCTATGTATAAAAAAGAATCTGCCTATGATCCAAATGCCGATAAAATAGGTAAGATGGTAGTACTAATAATAGTTGTTATAGTAATAATAGTTATTATTGCTATTGCAGGAGCAGGCAAATAAAAAAGAATCATTAAGATTCTTTTTTTGTATATTCATTATATTCATGCATAATATCATTCATACAACTAATTAACTTTAATACTTGACTATAAGCACTATAATTACCATTCTTATTAGCCATTGCTATAGCTATATAAGGTCTTTCATCAAATACAATACCTGTTTCAACAACATCCTTTAAAGCAAATCCTGTTTTACTTGCCGAAGGAATATCAGGCATTACTTCTTTATAATAATTATATTTACCATTACTTAAGATATTCATTAACTCAATACCATCAGGTGATTGAATACTAAAGTTATACATTGCTTGCCATACTATTGCAGCACTTCTACAAGAAGTAAATCCCCAAGGGTTACCTTCAGTTAAATATAACTGTTTAGTACCTAATTCTCTTAACATAGCATTATATCCTTTAGCACCATAAGTACCATGTAATAACATATGTGCTATATTATCAGAATCATTTAATGAATAATATAATAATTGTTTAACAGTAAAACTAGTACCATAATCATAGAACTTAACTACACCAGTTCCTTTATTATAAAATCTCTCAGTATAAGTTATTTCACTATTAGGATTTATATTACCATTAGCTATCTCTCTATAAACATAGAAAGCATATGGAGCTTTAATAGAACTAGCTGTTTCAAACTGTCTATCTACATTATAACCAACAGCAATTTTTCCATCTAAACTAACTAACAAGAATGATGAACTAGCACCATAATTATCTAATATATTACGTAATCTAGCTAAAGTAGTATCACTTATCTTAAAGTCACTACCTACAACACTTATACCACTATCAAATCCCATATTAACTATATCTACATAACTTAAATCAGTATAAGCATTATCACTAACATCAAAAGCAAAATCTTGTTCAGATATATCAAAATCTTGATCATAAGGAACATATTTAACTTCTTCTTTATTAGCATAAGCAGGTACAATAATAAACTTAGCTACAACTACCGTAAGAATACATACAAAAAGATTTAAAAAAATAACAAGTTGATTTTGCTTAGTTAATTTCATCTTTATCATCCTTACACTAATTTAATATTACTACAAAAATAACAATCAAACAATCAAAATAGTTGCATTATTAATTTTTTATGTTATAATCTAGTTATCAGATTGAAGTGGGCGTAATATCCCACTTTTATTTATAGTTTAAAGAGGTGAATCATGAATAAAGTATTGGAAGAAATTAGGAAGGCAATTACTAAACCAATGACAGATATGGATATCATAGTAGACTCAGTAACTTATGTTACTGAAGGTAACTATAATTTCTTAAGAATCGAACTAGATAAAGTTAACGGTATAGATTTAGATACTATTGTTGAAGCAACAAATGTTATAAATCCTATAATTGATAAACTAGACCTAATCGATGATTCATACATCTTAGATATAATTAGTAAGGAAAAAGGAGATAATTAATATGCCAAGAAGAAAAAATACAGTTGAAGAAACTGGCGTAATGAATCCAGAAGAATTCATTAAAGCAGTTGA
>JAEEGL016403154.1_pt1 | contig 12830 bp, 10 predicted proteins | sample 9134231 | NCBI WGS metagenome assembly JAEEGL01 (sample SAMN16246548, study PRJNA631951) | gut metagenome | biome: gut microbiome; feature: rumen; material: fiber-attached | host: Bos | place: Iran: Karaj | collected 2018-10
GAGCGGATGGCGGATGAGCATGCTGGATAAACATAAAAAGCATATGGAAGATAAACCTTTGGATTCCCGTGTGTTCATGATCGTTTTGATTGCAGGCTCCGTAACAGCATTATTCTCTGCCGTGTTTACCATTGTAGAGGGACTGGGACCGGGAGCGTCTCTGTCGACATTGGCGTGTCTTTTGATGCTGATCGGTGTGATGGTGATGGCTCTTTTCTTTGATAAAGAGGCAATCAGTCATGTTTTGCTCTGTATCGTGCTGAATTTCGTGTTGCTCCCCGTGGCGTTTTTCTTCTGCGGTGGGATTCGAAGCGGAATGGTACTGTACTTTCTGACAGCGCTGTATATTGTTGTGCCTTCCATACCAAACCGGAAGGTAAGGCTTGTGATCTACTCGTTGTCCGGCCTTATGTTTATAGCAACCTTTGAACTTGCGTATTCGGTTTTCCCGGAGTGGGTGACACCGATGACCGATCAGGCATGGCGTATCGATGTGATCGTGTCATTTATTCTGAATGCGTTTTGTATTTATCTGGTGTCTTCGTTGACGGTGAAGGCCTATCACGAACAGGCCGCGGCTAACGATAAACTGGTGAAAAAACTGGAATCGATGACGGTTCATGATGAACTGACAGGGGTATATAATCGAAGAGAACTCTTCCGCATGTTGGAAGAGGATGTGATGCGGGCATCTGTGGATGACCTATATTCTATGTTTATTTTTGATGTGGACGATTTTAAGCATGCCAACGATACCTATGGGCATGTGTTTGGAGATAAAGTGCTCTGTGAGGTGGCGAAGTGTCTTCAGGAGGAGATGCGGACCATTGAAGAGGGCGAGATCGCAGCCAGATATGGCGGCGAGGAGTTCGTGGGTATTTTTCACGATGCAGATTTCGATGTGTCGTATGCGCGCGCCGAGAAGGTTCGGCAGAAAGTGGAGAAACTTCGTTTTTATGAAAATCCGGAGTTTCATGTGACAATCAGCGGCGGCGTGGATCGATGCAACGGGATGAGGCCGCGGTACGCGCTGCGGCAGGTGGATGATTTGTTGTTTATGGCGAAGACGACGGGAAAGAATCAGATCACAAGGAAGTTTTGACGGCTTCCGGGAAGCCGTCAAAACTTCCTGAAAGTTTTGACGGCCTCCCGGAAGCAGTCAAAACTTCCTGAAAGTTCACATAAAAGGCATGTGAATCTTCCCGGGAATTCTAATCGGAGGATAGTTTATGGCGGAGTTTCAGTTGAGCTGCTGCTCGGCGGCAGATCTGTCGGAAGCGTATTTTAAGGAGAGAGACATCATCTATCTTTGCTTTCATTTTGAGATTGACGGCGAGGATTTCATGGACGATCTCGGACATACGATTCCGCCTCAGGAGTTGTTTAAACGGATGGATGCCGGCGCCAAGACCAAGACGTCGCAGGTTTCGATCGGTGAGTATACCGAGTTCTTCCGCGCGACACTTTCGGAGGGAAGGGATCTTTTGCACGTGACGCTTTCAAGCGGACTTTCCGGCACTTACAATTCGGCAATGATTGCCAAGGAGATCGTCGAGGAGGAGTATCCGGATCGAAAGATCTATGTGATTGATTCACTGGCAGCCTCCAGCGGATTTGGACTATTTGTGGATAAGCTTGCCGATATGCGTGATGCCGGGATAGATATTGACGCGGTTTACGAGTGGGGAGAGGCGAACAAGCTTCGTTTGCATCACTGGTTCTTCTCGACAGACCTGACCTATTATATCCGAGGCGGACGCGTGTCCAAGACGGCCGGGGCCATCGGAACGGTTCTGAATATCTGCCCGCTTTTGAATGTGGATTACCAGGGGCATCTGGTCCCACGCGAGAAGGTTCGTACCAAGAAAAAGGTACTGCGCCGCACGTTGGAAAAGATGGTACAGTTTGCCGAGAATGGTACGGACTACAACGGCAGGGTATTCATCAGTCATGCGCTTAGTGAGGAAGACGCCAAAACGCTTGCTGAGATGATCGAGAAGAGATTCCCAAAGTTGACACTGCCGATTCAGATATTCCCGATTGGCGCAACGATCGGTTCCCATTCGGGTCCGGGCACAGTCGCGCTGTTCTTCTGGGGTGAGGAGAGAAAGGATTGACCCAAAACGCAAGAATCATCAGGTAAGATTATGAATGTTACCCTGGCTGCGATGATAGCGGCCTTGTATGTCGTATTAACCTTTTTGTCCAACGCGTTCGGGCTGGCGAGTGGTGTGATCCAGGTGCGTATCTCGGAGGCGCTGACAATACTTCCGTTTTTTACACCGGCGGCGATCCCGGGACTGGTGATCGGGTGTCTGCTCGCCAACTGGATGACCGGCTGTGTTTTGCCGGATATTCTTTTCGGATCGTTGGCCACATTGCTTGGCGCTTTGGGATCCTACGCACTTCGGAAGCATAAATTTTTAGTGCCGATACCGCCGATCCTGGCAAATGTACTTATCGTGCCGTGGGTGCTTCGATTCGCGTATGATGTACCGGATGGTATTCCGTATATGATGGCTACCGTCGGAGCCGGAGAGGTGATCTCCTGTGGTGTGTTGGGACTTGTGCTGTTATTCCTGATGACCCCAATCTGGCCTATGATTTCGAACGGCCGTGACCGAAAGGGAGGCGCACCAAAGGCATGAACCGGATTACTCTGACAGTTATTATCCTTATTCTACTCGCTGTAGTCGGGTACTTTTGGGTTACGGACTGGTCAAAGCCGGAGCAATTCGAAGACAGTAACCGCCCGCTTCCGCTTGGCGTGGAGGCGGCATCGGGAGGCGCGGCGTCCGGCTCGGCAGCATCGGAGTCGGCGGCTGAACTTCTGCCGCGGGACATCACAAAGATCCTCGACCCGAGCAAGTCGGTACCGCTTGACACGATACCCGAGAGTCTCACCGTGCTGGTAAACCGGGCATTTTTGCTCCCGGAGGATTATATTCCGGAAGCCCTGCGGAAGGTTAAGATCGTATTTGACACGAAACTCGATTCCGAAAAAAAATATCTTCGCGGCGAGGCGGCTTTGCAGTTGGAGAAGATGGTAAAGGACGCTAAGAAAAAGAAGATCAAACTTGTCGGTGTTTCAGGTTATCGCTCCTACGCGAGACAGAAAGCCGTGTTTGAGCAGAGCGCGGCCGCTCACGGAAAAGATCATGCGGATAAGTACTGTGCGATCCCCGGCTCAAGTGAACATCAGACCGGGCTTGCCATCGATATATCGACGCCGAAGATCGCGAACGTATTGGAAGAGAAGTTCGCGGATACCAAGGCCGGCAAATGGGTTGAAAAGAACAGTTATAAATATGGATTTGTAGTTCGCTACCCCAAGGGCAAACAGAAGATCACGGGTTACAATTATGAGCCCTGGCATCTGCGCTACGTGGGGATGAAAACAGCGGAGTATTTATATAAAAATAAACTCACATTGGAAGAGTTTTACAACGTAAGTATGAACAAAGAAAACAAGGAGTGGAGGAACGACCTGTGAGAAGTATAATAATGGTAATTGTTTACTTGATTATTTGTATTCTTTCTATCCCGTTTCTCCTGGTTCTGTTACTCGTAAGGGCGATCAATCAGAGGGCGGCAGCTGTGTTCTCCCAGAAGATCGTATGGCTGGCTTTCCGGTTATGTATGCTGATCTCCGGTTGTAAAAGAGAGATTGTCGGAAGAGAAAAAGTACCTATGGATACCGCTGTTATGTACGCGGCAAACCATCGCAGCTTTTATGATATTATATTGATGTATACAGCGGTGCCGAATCAGACTTTGTTTATTGCAAAAAAGGAACTGAGAAAGTTTGTTTGTATCGCGCAGTGGATGTATTTTTTAAACTGTCTGTTTTTGGATCGTGGTGATATCAAACAGAACTTACAGACGATACTGAAAGCGGTCGAATTGGTAAAGAATAATTATTCGGTATATATCGCGCCGGAGGGAACGCGAAACGCGACGGATGAGCTTCTGCCGTTTCATGAAGGAAGCATGAAGATCGCGACGAAGGGAAAAGTTCCCATCGTGCCGGTGGTCTTTACCGGAACCGAGGAAATCCTTGAGAAGCATTTACCGTGGATTCATCGCGGGAAGATACGGATTGAGTTCGGGGATCCGATCTATCCGGATCAGCTTGAGAAGGAACAGAAAAAACACCTCGGAGAATATACGCGCGGTGTGATACAACAGATGTATGATAAAGCGATCGGAAAAGTATCTTAATAAAAATATCATAGAGAAATCATATGTAGTTGGAGGTAAAAGAAATGAAGGTATTATTGATAGTTATGCTGGTTATTATAGCGGTATTAATTGTCGGCTGTATCGTTCTCTATTTTGTCGGAAAGAAACTGCAGAAACGACAGGATGAGAGCCAGGAGCAGATGGAGGCCGCTTCACAGGTGGCGACGATCCTTGTGATCGATAAGGCCCGGATGCGGTTGAAGGAGGCAGGCCTTCCGGCTGTTGTGTATGAGAATACGCCGAAGTATCTGCGCCGTTCGAAGATCCCGGTTGTCAAAGCCAAGATCGGACCGAAGATCATGACGCTGATGTGTGATGAGAAAATCTTTCCTTTGCTTCCGGTAAAGAAAAATCTCAAGGTTAAGCTCAGTGGTATTTATATCATGGGCGTGATCGGACGTGGTGTACTCGAGCAGCCGGAGGAGAAGAAGGGACTGTTCAAGCGTTTCCACAACCGGGTTACACTGAATAAATAAGCGCTTATTTATCAATAATAGTCGAATAATAACAGAATAAAAAGCAGAGTTCTTCTGCTTTTTTTTCAAAATAACGTAGTAATTCTTAACAACACAGTTATCTTATAACGGAGTTGTTTTAATTACGGAGTTGTTTTAATAATGGAGTTGTTATGGAGATACCTGCGGGAGCAAAACAGATCATAGACACGCTCGAAGACCACGGTTATGAAGCTTATATCGTGGGCGGGTGCGTGCGCGATATGCTCATCGCCAGGGAGCCGGAGGACTGGGATATTACGACATCCGCGGAGCCGGCAGAAGTGAAAAGGATCTTTCGCCGGACAGTGGATACCGGGATTGAGCACGGCACGGTGACAGTGCTGATCGGTGATGAGGGCTTCGAAGTGACGACCTACCGCACGGACGGTATCTACGAGGATCATCGCCACCCGACGGAGGTTATTTTTACACCGAATCTTGAAGAGGATCTGAAGCGCCGTGACTTTACGATCAATGCGATGGCGTATAACGACAAAAAAGGATTGGTTGATCTGTTCGGAGGTCAGGAGGATCTGAAGCAGGGGATTATCCGATGTGTCGGAGATCCGATGGAGCGTTTTGATGAAGATGCGCTTCGGATGCTTCGGGGGATCCGTTTTGCCGGACAACTTCTCTTTCAGATTGAGGAAAAGACGTACGAAGCGATCGGCGAGCTGGCGCCGACACTTGTTAATATCAGCGCCGAGCGGATCCGTGTGGAGTTGACCAAGCTCTTGATCTCTGCCGGATCGGACCGGCTGAGGCTGGCGTATGAGACGGGGCTGACGCGGTATTTTCTGCCTGAGTTTGATGAGATGATGAAGTGTCCGCAGGCCAACCCACATCACTGCTACGATGTCGGCGGCCATACACTGGCGGCAATCGAAGAGGTAAACCGATATATCGGTGCTGATCAGAGCGTGGAGAACGCAGAACATGCAGGTGGCGGGACGCTCGACAAAAAACACCATACTGCCCTTGTTTTCGCGACGCTTCTGCACGACGTGGCAAAGCCCGTTTGCAAGAAGACGGATGCGAATGGGGTCGATCACTTTCACGGTCACGACGTGAAGGGGGAGGAGATGGCCGGTCAGATCCTGCGTCGGTTGAAGTTTGACAACGACACGATCCGACTTGTGAAGACGCTGGTGCGCTGGCATGACATCCGATATAACGGTGGAGAGAAACAGATGCGACGCCTGATGAACAAGGCCGGGCGTGACACGATGCCGTTTTTATTCATGCTTCAGAGAGCCGATATCCTGGCACAGAGCGAGTATCAGCGGGATGAGAAACAGCAGCTTCTCGAGGCCGGTGAGCGTTGCTACCGCAAGGCTTGTGAGGCGCAGGATGCCGTGACGATCAGTGAACTCGCGATCACGGGACGGGATCTCATCGATGAAAAAGGTTATCCGTCCGGACCGGCGCTCGGTGTCGAGTTATCACGGCTTCTGGACCTTGTGATGGAGGACCCGTCGCTCAACACCCGCGAGCAGTTGCTGGAACAGGCTTGCCCGCCGCAGGTTTGAGACGTAATATTTGACTTTTTTCGAAAAACATGGTAAAATCATTCCTGATGCAAGGGATTTACACGCAGAGTGACAACATATGCACAGATTGTGAGGGACAGTATGGAAGAATTTTTGTCAGATGACGATTTGAACAATCTTTTGGAGGGCGATCCGGATGCGTTAGCAGGCGAGCTTGAGATCGAGGGTATGGATGAAGCGATGGAGATGAGCGCATCCAACCGCCGCTACGAGGAGATTATCAAAAAGCATGCGGACGATAAGTGATGGCATCCAAAAAGTACAAGAGTGAACAGGTAAAGGACGTCAGTGCTCTCGTGAAGGTATTTTTCACGTTGGGGGTTCTGGCGGTTCTTTTATTTATCGGGTTATATATCTACGCACGGGTTAACAATTCGCCGTCAGCCGTGGTGGATGAGTATGTGAGCGGGTTCATGGCCAAGAGCCCGTCCCGTATTTTTCGCACCCTGAATCTGGCCAATACGAAATTTGTCACGCCGGATAAGTTGGATACGCTGCTGGAATCTATTGCGGATTATGACAAGATCACCTCATATTCTCTGGTCAAAACCGGCGAGGAGGAGGGAAAGGTATCCTATCAGATCAATTACATGATGGGACGACTGGAAAGCCCGTTTTCCCAAACACTGACCCTGAGAGAAACCGATGAGACCTATCTTTTGTTTTTTAATAAATGGGTGATCGACAGTTCGAGCTTTATTGCTTCGCAGGTGACGCTCCGTGTGCCTGTCGGTGCGACGCTTCGGGTGGATGATGTGCCGCTTTCGAAGGGTCAGATCCGCAAAACGACGGACAAAACCATCGATTACGAGATGGGTGACATGTTCATCGGCGAGCACACCTTTGAGGCGCAGCTTGACGGTTTCAGGTCCTACAAGGGGACCTTTACGCTGGAAGGGAAGAACTATGGCGATGAGCCGGTGGCGACGGTGGCGACCAACATGCTCGCGCCGGACGGGGAGAGTCAGATGATCGTGAAAAAGCTGGTCGCACGGATCGTCCCCATGCTTTACGAGTCGATGCTTCAGCGCCGTTCGTTTGACTACTTTTTGAAGGAAGTCGCGATCGAAGCCGAAACCAGAGAAGGCCTTAGACTGCGCTACGAGAAAATGCGACAGAAGCATATCGACACTAGGACGCATCTGACGTATGTGGAATTCGGGGAGTTCGACTCCAAGGTCAAGTCGACGATCTCAACCGATGATTGCTACGCGCTTTGCGTGGATACGCGTGTCCCGTACAAGGCGTACTCGACGGTCGTGGATTACGAGGAAAGACCAAGACTGGAAAAGAAGCACGGAAAGCTCAAGATTCGGAGCATTTTTCACTATAGTTCGGGGCAGTGGTGGCTGTATGAATCGGAGGCTTTCGGGCGATTTGTCAAATACATCAAGGAATAGGGGAAAAAGATACAAAAACACCATAAAAAGGGGTGGCAATTTTATTAAAATTATGATAGAATGTTTTATGTGTGGGTTTGCGTAGCGGAGGATCGTAATGTTTGAGGACTTGAGCAGTTTTCGAGAGGCGGAAAACAAGCATTCGCGGCGCACCGGAGTGATTCTGGTTGCGTTGTGTCTGTGCGTGTTGTGTGCCCTGACGGGCTGCGGGAAGAAAAAGGGCGGCGCGACGCCTACACCGACCGGTGTGAACTACGAGAAAGGATCAGACCTGACCGGTGTCGTGAAGGAAGTTGATACCGAGAATCAGGCGGTGACCATATACAATCCTTTGCTGGAGAGCGAGGAGACGTTTCTTTACAACAGCGCCACGTCGATCCAGACGAAGAGCGGTGCGGAGATGTCGATGGCCGAGGTGCAGTTGGGAGAGGTGTATGACCTTTACCTGGAGAGCGCGGGCGGTTCGAATCTGGCACAGATGAAGATGACGCAGGATCTGGTCGAACAGGAATCCTCGGTAATGTCGGTGGATCCGGATAGTGGCAAGATCACCGTAGACGGTGTGAAGTACGAGTATTCGGAGCACATGGTAACACTTTCTGACGGAACACCGATCGATCCGATGGAGATCACGGACATGGATCGCGTGACCTTCCGCGGAATTCAGGGCAAGGCGTATTCGGTTGTCGTGACCAGAGGCCATGGCTATATCGAGCCGGTTGAGTATGCGGACTTTGTCGGAGGAACCCTCTACGTTGAGGGCGAGACAATCCTACCCGTGACCGAGGGAATGCTTCTTACGGTACCGGAGGGACGACAGACCGTCTCGATGAAAAATGGCGACCTGACTTCGAAGGCGGACCTTCAGGTCGAGCGGGGCAAGGTGGCCACGCTGAACATGAAAGACTCGATGACGCAGGTGCCGAATACGGCGCGCGTTTCGTTCCATATTCATCCGGAGGGCGCGGAACTCTATATCAATGGCTCGATGGTGGATTATTCACAGCCGGTGTCTCTCTACTACGGGATGCACACGGTGCAGGTGGTACTCGAGGGGTATAATACGTATCAGGGTACGATCCGTGTACAGGATCCGGAGCCGGTCTTCCGTATCGATTTGTCGGAAGAGGTGGCGACGGTTGAAGATAACGACGACAAGGCGACCGGCAACGACAGTTCACAGTCGTCGTCGGTAACAGAAGATGATGGGACGACGCAGAATCCGGAGATTGCCGATTATGATGTGGATCACAAGATCACGGTCAGTGCACCGGATGGCGCGGCGGTCTACATCAACGGCGCGTATAAAGGTGTGGCTCCGTGCTCCTTTACCAAGTGTGTCGGAAAGATCACACTGACACTGCAAAAGGATGGTTACGAGACGAAGAGCTACTCGATGGAGATCATCGATGACAGTCAGGATACCGGTTTGAGTTTCCCGGACTTGAAAGCGAACACGTAAAAAGGAGGACAATATAGATGGACTACAAGGAGATGTATCAGGCATGGCTTGACAATCCGTATTTCGACGAGGCTACGAAAGATGAGCTTCGTGCGATCGCGGATGACGACGCGGAGATCAAGGATCGCTTTTATGCGGATCTGGAGTTCGGAACAGCCGGACTTCGCGGCGTGATCGGTGCCGGAACCAATCGCATGAATATGTACACGGTGCGCAAGGCGACACAGGGTCTCGCGAATTACATCGTTAAAAATAATGGCCAGAGCAAGGGCGTAGCGATCGCCTTCGACTCCCGTCGGATGTCACCGGAGTTTGCGGATGAGGCAGCCTGCTGTCTTGCGGCCAACGGCGTCAAGGCGTATGTTTTTGAATCACTCAGACCGACACCGGAGTTGTCCTATGCGGTACGTGAACTCGGCTGTATCTCCGGAATCAATATCACGGCGAGCCACAACCCGCCGGAGTACAATGGCTATAAAGTATATTGGGAGGACGGCGCGCAGATTACGCCGCCTCATGACAAGGGAATCATGGACGAGGTCAAGGCAGTTACGGATTACGCCACCGTCAAGACGATGAGCGTCGATGAGGCGAAGGCCCGGGGCCTCTATGAGAAGATCGGGCAGGCGATCGACGACAAATATATTGAGGCGCTCAAGAAAAATGTTCTCCACCCCGAAGCGATCGAGCAGACCGCGAAGGATCTGAAGATTGTCTACACACCGCTCCACGGAACCGGTAATCTCCCGGTACGTCGGGTGCTGAAGGAACTGGGATTTGAAAATGTCTTCGTTGTTCCGGAGCAGGAACTCCCCGATGGCGAGTTCCCGACTGTGAGCTATCCGAACCCGGAGGCGGCAGAAGCCTTCGAACTGGCTCTGAAACTTGCGAAGGAAAAGGACGCCGACCTGGTACTGGCAACCGATCCGGATGCCGATCGACTGGGTGTCTATGTCAAGGACGGTCAGACCGGTGAGTATCATTGCCTGACCGGAAACATGTCAGGAAGTCTTCTCTGCGATTACGAGATCGGTCAGAAAAAGGCGGTCGACGGAAGTCTCCCGGCAGATGGCGAGATGATCAAGACGATCGTAACGACCAACATGGTGGACGCGATCGCGAAGTATTACGGAGTCAAAGTGACGGAGTGTCTGACCGGATTCAAATGGATCGGTAAGGAGATCCTCCGTATGGAGACAAGCGGCAAGGGACAGTACCTCTTCGGTTTCGAAGAGAGTTACGGATGTCTGATCGGAACCCACGCTCGCGACAAGGACGGTATCGTCGCTTCGATGGCACTCTGCGAGGCGGCGGCCTTCTACAAGGCACAGGGAAAGACTCTCTGGGATGCGATGCTGGATATGTATGATAAATACGGATACTACAAGGACAATGTGATTGCCATCACACATAAGGGAATCGAAGGACTCGCGAAGATCAAGTCGATCATGGATACGCTCCGTGCCAACCCGCCGAAGAACTTCGGCGACTACAAGGTGCTTGTTACCCGTGACTATCAGGAGGATGTGATCTGTGATCTGGCGACCGGCGAGAAAAAGCCGACCGGTATTCCGAAGTCCAATGTTCTCTATTATGAGATGGAGGACGATGCATGGTTGGCAGTAAGACCGTCAGGAACCGAGCCGAAGATCAAGCTTTACTACGGTGTGGTAGGAAGTGATGGTGCGGATGCCGAGAAGAAGAGTGAGGAACTCGGCGAACAGGTGAAAGCGCTCCTCGATTCACTGGGGTAAACACGACCGCGTGGAGCGCGGTCAGAGCTTTTCTTCCTCGGATACCCGTTGAAGGGTTCCTAGGAAGAAAACTCTTGCCGCTCCACGCTGATTATGTGGATATATGAAAAGACGGCCGGAGGGCCGTCAGAAATGAGGCATACAGCATGATTGAAATCCTGAACGAGTGGGCAAACGAAGCACTGATCCGCGAGCTGGGCGAAGGTACGATCAACGCACCGCAGGATCTGCTCGGCTGCCACGAGTACAAAGCGAAAAAGAAGCAGATTATCACCACATACCGTCCGTGCGCATGGCATGTATGGTTGCTGGACGAAGAAGGACACGAACTCGGAGAGATGATTCGGATTGACGGTATCGATGACCTGTTCGGCTTCGTGATTGGAAGGAAGAAGGATTATCTGAAACGGTACCGCTTCCGTGTTCAGTACGCGGACGATGATTATGTTGAGATCGAGGACCCGTACCGTTTTGAAAAACAGATCACGGACTTTGACTGCTATGTTTTCGGAGAAGGCAAGCATCATCGTATTTTTGATAAACTCGGCGCGCACATGATGACACTGGACGGTGTCGAGGGAACACACTTTGCCGTGTGGGCACCGGATGCCAGATCCGTCAGCGTAGTCGGTGAGTTCAACATGTGGGACGAAAGGCTGCACCATATGGAGCTCCACGGAGAGAGTGGTATCTTCGAACTCTTCATACCGGGAGCCTGGGAGGGCGCGGTTTACAAGTATGAGATCGTCACCCGCATGGGCGAGCGCCTTTTTAAGACTGATCCGTATGGAAACTACTGCGAGCTTCGTCCGGGGAATGCCTCCCGGATCGCGAGACTCGATACGTATGAATGGCAGGATGCCAAATACATGAAAAAGCGTGACGCTAAGACAAGAGCCGATCGCGAACGGGAGCCGATGACGATATACGAAGCGCATCTGGCCTCCTGGAAGAAAAAGATTGAAGACGACGATGATGGGAATTACAGTTATCGTGAGTTGGCCGAGATGCTTGGTGACTATCTGGTGGAGATGGGGTACACCCACCTGGAACTGATGGGAATCGCGGAGTATCCGTTCGACGGTTCCTGGGGATATCAGGTTGGATGTTATTATTCCCCGACCAGTCGCTACGGGACACCGACAGACTTTATGTACTTCATCGATGAGATGCACAAGAGAAACATCCAGGTCATCCTTGATTGGGTACCGGCACACTTCCCGAGAGACGAGCATTGCCTTGGCAAGTTCGACGGGCAGGCGCTTTACGAGCATCCGGATCCGCGCAAGGGTGAGCATCCCGACTGGGGGACCTACATCTTTGACTACGGTCGCAAGGAAGTGAAAAATTTCCTCGTCGCGAACGCGATGTACTGGGTGGAGAAGTTCCACATCGACGGTTTGCGTGTGGATGCGGTGGCTTCGATGCTGTATCTGGATTACGGCAAGCGTGATGGCGAGTGGATCGCCAATAAGGACGGCGGCAATGAAAACTATGACGCTGTTGCATTTTTACAGGAATTAAATGAGCTTATGGATGAGGAGCATCCGGGTGCCTACATCATCGCTGAGGAGAGTACCGCGTGGGCGGGCGTCACGGCGCCGGTGAAGGACAAAGGCCTGGGCTTCTCCTATAAATGGAATATGGGATGGATGAACGACTTCCTCGAGTACATCAAGCTCGACCCGTATTTCAAGCAGTTCCATCACGATCAGCTTTGTTTCTCAATCGCGTACTATCTGTCGGAGCGGTACATCCTGGTGCTGTCCCACGATGAGGTGGTACACGGGAAGTGCTCCATGTGGGGAAAAATGCCCGGACTCGAGGGTGACAAGTTCGCTGCACTCAGAGCCTCCTACGGATACATGTACGGGCACCCCGGCAAAAAGCTGCTCTTCATGGGACAGGAGTTCGCGCAGCGCCGC
>JAEEGL010865452.1_pt1 | contig 12829 bp, 7 predicted proteins | sample 9134231 | NCBI WGS metagenome assembly JAEEGL01 (sample SAMN16246548, study PRJNA631951) | gut metagenome | biome: gut microbiome; feature: rumen; material: fiber-attached | host: Bos | place: Iran: Karaj | collected 2018-10
CTCACCATTCAGCAGCTCAGGTATGTATTGCTCAAAGGAGGGATCAAAGGGGATCACCTCTCCCGGCTTCGACGCGGGAGTATCGGGTGAATCCAGATCGAAGACCACATGGCAGCCGTCCTCCATTATCTTATATGCATACACATACATGACATCCGGGGAACTGGCCCGTATTATATACATTTTTTCTCTCGTGTATGTATAGCCGGGAACCGACTCGCCCTTTTCGATATATTCATCTACCTTTTCCGGGTCGATGACTTCAGCTATCATCTGGGTAACGCCCTCTGCCATGTCAATATGCTCATTGATACTGTAGGTCCTGAACAGGACCATGCTTATTATAGTGACGACCAGAGTAGTGGTAAGGGATGCTATGCCTACTATACCCATAAGCTTGAGGTTGAGAGGATATCCGCTGTGGGAATAGCGGCTTAACTTCTTTATATCCTCTTCTTTGATGGGATTCTGCTTCCATCCGGTGAAGAAAAGAGAATCTCTGAAGTCCGCAGGCAGAGCTCTTATAACAAGATCCGAAGCCAGAACGCATATGGCCTTATCGATCACATCATAGAAAAGGAGCCCGAAGTATTGCGACCAGTATTCGCTCATGTTAAAGGTTTCATGCAGGAATACTATGGGAGCCGAGAATTTGCCCTCCATGCTGACCCCTTCAAAAAAGGCATAGATAAAGGATCCCACACCGCCGCCTATAGCTGCAAGCACCAGTACGAACAGGATATATGCCGGGAGTTTTCTTGTTAATCCCTTCCTGTAGAATACCACGGTCGCCAGAGCTATGAAGACATGCAGGACCCCGTAATAGATCGAATTGATATATGTGGCACCCTTTAGCAGGTTGGTCACAAGACCTACCAAAACGCCGGGAAGAGGTCCTCCCAGAGCTGCTACGGCTATGGTGCCTATGGAATCCAGATAAAGGGGCAGGGGCGTGTGATCTGCAATATATGCAAATACAAAATTAACCACGATCCCTGCCAGACACAGCAATATCACCTTGCCGTGAACATTCCTATTCTGTTTCATCCGCTATTCCCTCGACCCTAACTGATCACATTCAAACCAACGAATATTATATCATTTTGATCGGGAATAGGGAAATGATTTTTACAACGTGTATGCGTATCCTTTCTCGCTGCACTTGCTGACCCATTTGTTCTTGGGGATGACATACATGTTTCCGCCGGTCTTGTAGCAGATGAAGTTATATCCGCATTTGCAGTCGTATTCCACGCTGCCTGTCCTGTTGTCACTTCTTCCCTTACCGACCACGCTCTGCTTGTTGCTCCCGCATTTGGGACACTTCACCTCATAACCGTAAGTTGCCAGATTGTGATCGCCCTCGCAGAATCCTCCGCTGATATTCTCAAGCTCATCGTCCGAAAGCTTCCTGTCGCTTTTGTCAAGAGAATTCACAGCCCAATCCTCGATTCCCGAGATCATGATATTTTCGTTCATATCCATCTCTCCTTTCTCTTTAGGCTCTCTTTTTTTTGCCGAAAAGCAGGAACATAAGTATTCCCACCAGAACTATTATTATCACTACCAGTGTCACTACCACCGGGTTTACCGACACCTTCTTCTTAACTGCCGTATCACTCATGTAACCGAAAGCATATGTTGAAAATCTGTCGGTTGTCACGGTGATGGTATCCGGATCGTTATCCTCATCCTTGAGGATTGAGATCTCGCCGTTGTGATCCCTGACTACGCACTTTTCTCCGCCGCTTTCCTTTACTTCATCCGGAACGGTCAGGACTATCTTCATCTTTACCGGCAGCTCGGCCATCACTTCATTGGTCTCATTGGAGGACTTCATAAGTATCATGTTGAAGTATTCCACCGTGGTGACGCCCGGTGCGGAATCAAGAAGCTTCTTGTCATTCTCGCTGAGGATATCGGCCTTCGAAGCGTTAAAGCTGAAGGATACCGGTGTTCCGTTAAGTATGGCCATCTTTTCATCATATGTCAGAGCCCCTTGAAGGAAGGTCTTCAGATTGGGTATCGTGACATTCTTATCCAGCAGATACATGCTGTCGGTACCCTGAGCGGCATTCTTTCCGGCATACTGATTGTTCACGATAACGTTCAGGTAACCGTTCTCATAGGCAGCCTCCAGGATGTCCGCATCCTCACCCGAGTCGATCTTTTCCTTTGCCTCCTCAGGGGTGATATCGAGCACCTGCAATACTCCGGAGGCAGCGTCGTAATCGTATTCGTCTGCGGTCTCCTTTATATTCTCGGTATTGTCCATACCTACGATATTCTGTTCCTCAGGCTGTGAGATCTCATCCGCGGTACCTGTCTTATCCGCAGTCTTTGCATCCTGGGTGGCCGTCTGGGCCGGTGCACTCTGCTGTGTGGTATTTTGCGAAGTGCCTGAGGATGACGGTGCAGCTAAGGTGTCCGCCTTACTCAGTGTACCCACTGCCATGGCCTGAGCCTCCGCAGTGGATATTATCTCTGATTTCGTAACCGGAAGCACCGCATTATCCTTTGGCGTAAAGGCCACCGATATGGTATGGTCAGCCTTGACATTGGTGAAGGTATATGTGTTCACTGCACCAACCTGCTGATTGTCCACCGCCACTGCCAGCACCTTATATCCGTTGGCAGGTGCCATGTTGAAGGTTATGCTGTTACCGTCTATGACGGCATTTACTCCCGAGGGAGATATGGTTCCTCCCTTGTTGGCCACGCCTGATGTAATGGTGTGTACCGTTGCCTTGTTGCTTTGCATCATGGCAACGAAGCAAAGATCCCGGTCTATGTTTGAAACCTTGTAATCCATGCTGTTGCTCACGAATTTGTCGTTCAGGTACCATCCCTTAAAGGTATATCCGTTTGCTATGGATACGCTTATGGTCACGCTGTCTCCGCGCTTTACCCTGCCGCCGCCCTTTACGGTTCCGCCTTTATCGTCGGAGAGCCTTACGGTGACGTTATAATCATATTTCTCGAAAACAGCTTTGATATTCCTGTCGTTGGTGATGTTATTAAGAGTTATCTCGTTATCACCGGATATCCTGTTATCGTTCTCATACCATCCTTTGAACTGATACCTGTCCTTGGCCTTTGCCTTAAGCTTCATGCTGCCGCCGTAATCCACGGTGCCGCCTCCCTCAACGGAGCCGCCGTCGGAGTTGTTCACTCCCACGTTTACGTTGCAGCTTATACGTCTGAATTTGGCCAGATACGTGACGTTCCCGTTTATCTTATCCGTAGTGTACTGAAGCGAATTGGATATTATATCCCCTCCGTTAAGGGACCATCCCAAAAACTGATATCCCGCATTGGGTGATGCGGTGATAGTGGTGGTCTGCCCTGCGGGGAAGGCTCCGCCTCCTGCCGTGGAACCGCCCTCCCTGGGATCCGCATTGACGGTAACGGTATAAGTGTTCTGGCTCAGATTGACAACGGACGATCCGCTCCTGCTCCTGTCCGCATTGGAAGTAGCGGTAACATAAAGGCTGGTTGCCGACTCATCCTGTCCCACCGAAAGATATCCGCTTCCGTTTATCCCGGTTCCCGAGCTTTTAGCCCCATCAACCTTCCAGGTGACGGAAGTATCCGGGCTTCCGCTCCCCTGTACCTCTGCAGCAAACTGTATCTGGGCTCCCGGAGAGACACTTGCCTTGCCGGGGCTTACGCTGACACCGGTGACAGCAGGAGTGTCCTTGGGTATCGTCATTGATATGGCGATCCTGATGGCGGGTTTCCTGCCGGATGTCATATCGGGATCGTTCAGATCCGTGAAAGTCAGAGTGGCATTATAGTTTCCGGGGCTAAGGCCTGCTACGGGGTATACCCAGTATCTGGTCTTTCCGCCGGCTGCGATCTGTGTCACTGCCGCAGGATCCACAGCCGAAACTCTGTACACGTTATTGGCATCACTCAGCTTCCAGCTGACGCTGGCCGTCTGATTGCCCTGATTGGTTATCTCGATCATGGCCTGATCCACTGCGCCGCTGTCCTTCACTGTTCCGAAGCTCACCTGAGTCCTGTTGGGCACGATGCTGTGTGTATCCACAGGCACAGGAGTGGCCGTGGGCGTAGGTGTGACTGTAGGCGTGGGTGTCACAGTCGGTGTCGGTGTATCCGTCGGCGTAGGTGATGCCGTCGGTGTCGGCGTATCCGTAGGCGTAGGTGATGCCGTCGGTGTCGGCGTATCCGTCGGCGGATCCGGATCCGGACTGGGATCGGGACTCGGACTGGGATCCGGGCTCGGACTGGGGTCCGGGTCGGGGTCCGGGTCGGGATCCGGGTCGGGATCGGCGGCCGGACCATCGCCATCATCACCATCGGAATAATCATCTGCATACGCCGTGGCCATGGGTACTGCGTTATACGTTACCAGCATTCCCGCAAGCAGCAGCATCATCAGCCTTTTAACAAGCTTTCTTTTCATAAATACATTTTCTCCTTTTTCAGATCGCCCTGCCTCATAAAGGCATGGCACATGTAGTGGGATAAGGATCCCTCTTAACTATATATACGATATTATCGGTAGAAGGTCAAAAGAATCAAACCCCTCACATTTAATTTATGATTTGATGTATAATATCCGTAAGACGGCTCTTACGGAGGATGACCATGGATAATAAAACAACCGATCCCAGGAAAACTGACACAGTTACGAACGGTACGGCAAAAAGCCGTTTTGGCGGCAGAGCTGCCGAATTCATCATCGCCCTTGTGGCATCTGCCCTCGGCGCGCTGTTTGTATTCTACCCTCCCATGGATACCAGGGTAGTATGCTATGCATTCTGTATCATACTCATTGTCATAGGCATCATATCCCTTGTCCTCTTCTTTATGGCAGAGCGTTACAAGAGACTTGAGGATTATCATTTTGCCATAGGATCCGTTCTGGTCATCTTCGGGATATGCAGTCTTATAAGTGTGGATCATATGTCCTCCGAGCTTGAATTCTATCTTGGCCTTACAGCTCTTATCCTGGCCACCCTGATACTTCAGAGCACGGTGCAGCTGTGTCTTGTGGGCAATAAACTCTTTATCGTTGCTCTTGTATCCGCGATATTCACCATCGTGGGAGTGATACCCATACTCTGCGGTCTTGACATCATCACGTCTCACATAGACGGATATGTATACTGGATCCTCATGATCGCCGGCATCCTTGACATGATCAGCATGATCCTTACCTGGATCGGCTTAAGGAATAAGGACGCTGCCACAGGTGAGGACAAGGCCCCGGCCATGGATGAAGATAAGAAGGATGCCCCGGATGAGGAGCCCGCAAAATCTCAGGACTCCCCTGACACCAAAGCCTCCGATAATGATAATGAACCAACGGATGAACAGAACACATGAGATAAAGGACGTACCATATGCGGATAGAAAAGAATGAAAAGGAACTGAAGATATTTCTCACAGGCAGGATAGATGCCTCCTCGGCCCCTGATGTGGAAAAGGAACTGTCAGAGAACACCGGGGATCTTAACGGACGGGATCTGATAATGGATGCCGCGGATCTTGCCTATATCTCAAGTGCCGGACTTCGCGTACTGCTCAAGGTTCAAAAGACCACAGGCAGCAGGATAAGAGTAGAGAACGTCTCGAGAGATCTGTATGAGATCTTTGAGACAACGGGCTTTACGGATCTTATGGACGTGGTCAAGGCCTACCGCACCATGTCCGTGGAAGGCTGCGAGGTCATAGGTGAGGGTTTCTACGGCACGGTATATCGTGTGGACGAGGAGACCATCATAAAGGTGTACAACGGAAGTGACACCATTCCCATGATACGGAATGAGCAGAAAATGGCCAAAGCCGCTTTTATTAACGGTATACCCACAGCCATATCCTATGATATAGTAAAGGTCGGCGATTCATACGGATCCGTGTTCGAGCTTCTGAATGCCAAAACCTTTAACGATATCGTCATAAGCGGCGTGCGGCCTCTGGAGGATATCGTATCCCAATATGTGGATATGATCCGGCTGGTACATAACACCAGTATAGATCAGGCTGATATCCCTCATGCAGAGGACACTCTCATGTCCTATCTTGACAGCATCAGAGGATATCTTGAGGAGTCACAGTATGAGGCCCTTAAGGGTCTGATCGGAACTCTCCCCCACTGTAACAATGTGGTCCACGGAGACCTGCAGATGAAAAACGTCATGCTGGTAAACGATGAGCCCATGCTCATTGACATGGATACCCTGAGTCTCGGGGATCCCGTCTTTGATCTCCAGGCCCTGTATGTGACCTATGTTCTGTTCCCTGAGGACGAGCCTGATAATACCATGCAGTTTCTGGGGATACCGAGAGAAACCGCCCACAGGATATGGGATCTGGTCATGGATATGTATTTCAGGGATCTGTCACAGGAGAGCAAGGGGGAAGCCCTGCTTCGGATACGCCTGACTGCCTGCATCCGTTTCCTGTTCATAATCACCGTGTCGGATCTTAAGAACAGCGATCTGGGCAGGTTACGTATAGATCATACAAAGGAACATATCGATGAGCTTTTGGGTAAGGTCAAAAGCCTGTCTGTTAAGGAGATATCGGATTGAATTCAGACAAGACCACAATGATATTTAAGAATGCCGGGGATGAATACACCAACTTCAAGCTTTTCATAAGCCGCGGCAAGGACATAGAGAGCTATACTTTGGCGGGATTGCAGCGTGTTGGCAGGCCTCACCCCTACAATCAGCCGGAGATCCCCATCCCCGATCCCTGTGTATCAAGAGAGCACGGTTTTTTTGACACCCGTGACGGTATATCCACATATACTGCAAGCGAGACCACCAACGGCATATATCTGAATAAAAGAAAGCTTCTGCCCGGAGAATGCGTCAGTCTGAAGGACGGCGATGAACTCACCATCCCCGTGAATTCTCAGGGAGATGCAGGCAGTCTCATGATGATATGCGCTTTCTCGGAATCCAGGATCGCCCTTTGGGACTCCTTCATGGAGGCCAGATATGACGTGCTGACGGGACTGCTCAACAGACGCACCTTCGAGGAGCAGTACGAGCGCAAGATAAAAAGCGCCAACATAAGCTCCATGAGTCTTTTCATACTTGATATAGATGATTTCAAGGGAATAAACGACAGATTCGGACACAGCTCCGGAGACGAAGCCCTGAAAAAGCTTGCTGACGAGCTGAAGCTCATATGCCATGAGGGATGCGCCGGCAGATGGGGCGGCGATGAATTCGTGGGTGTGATCAACGAAGAGCCCTACAGGACTGTGGAGATCCTGAGTGATCTGAATAAAAGACTTAAGGCGAAGCAAAAGGATCTGGGTTATGTGATAAGCATAAGTGCGGGAGTATGCCGCATTTACAATAAAAGAGAAAGCGACACACTCGAGCACCTCTTAAATAATGCCGACAAGGCATTATATCATGCTAAATATGAGGGAAAGGCAAGGATATTCGAATACCAGCCCAAAAGCTGATCAGTCCTCTCCCTTCTTTACGGCAGCTGCAAATTCTTCCTGTATGTGGGGATCATATGAGAGAACAGGCTCCACATCCTTCCCCTTCAGCTTTCTGTCCACGTAGTTATTCGTTATCTTTATAACAAGCGGTGACAGTGACAGCACTCCTATAAGGTTGGGTATCATCATGAGTCCGTTAAAGGTATCCGAGATATCCCACGCCAGAGACGATGTCATGATGGAACCGGATATTATCATCAGCACGAAGATCACCTTGTAGACCTTTGCGCCGCCGACTCCGAAGAGATATTCCACAGCCTTTGAGCCGTAGTGAGACCAGCCAAGCACCGTAGTAAAGGCAAACAGCAGCACTGCTATGGCTATGAACCACTCACCGGGTCTTCCGAATACGTTACCGAAGGCCTGGGCTACCAAAGTCGCGTCGTTCACCCCATCCTTAACAAGTCCCGTGGAGAGGTCGATGGCCCCGGAAGAGAGTACTACTACAGCTGTCATGGTGCAGACGACCATGGTGTCCGCAAATACTTCAAAGATTCCCCAAAGTCCCTGCTTCACAGGCTCCTTTACGTTCGAATTGGAATGTACCATGACCGATGAACCAAGACCGGCTTCATTGGAAAACACTCCTCTCTTACAACCCTGGGTTATGACCTGGGAGATGGCAACTCCTGCGGCTCCGCCGGCAGCTGCCTTTATTCCGAAGGCAAACCTGAAGATGGAAGTGAACATGGCTCCCACGTTACCGATATGTACAAGGAATACTATCAAAGCTCCGATGACATATGCCACAGCCATAAAGGGCACTACCCTCTCGGCTACGGAGGCTATCCTCTGCAGACCTCCGATTATTATGATACCGCCTATGATCATAAGGCAGAATCCTATGGCCCAGTTGACAGCAGAGACGCCGGCTATCTCAGGTGCCGAGACGTTTCCGAAAAACGCAGACTCGATGTTAAGGGTGATCTTATTGATCTGTCCCATGTTTCCTATACCGAAGGAAGCAAGGATGGCAAACACAGAGAAAAGTCCGGCAAGTACTGCACCGATCTTCTTGCAGCCCTTGTATGCTCCGAGGCCGTCCTTAAGATAATACATGGCTCCGCCGGACCATTCTCCCTCTGTGTTCCTGCGTCTGAAATAGATACCGAGGATGTTTTCCGAAAAGTTGGTCATCATCCCCAGAAAAGCAGCGATCCACATCCAGAATACCGCTCCGGGACCGCCTATACATATTGCCGCCGATACTCCGGCGATATTACCTGTACCTATGGTTGCGGCGAGCGCCGTACATAATGCCTGAAACTGTGACACCGTGCCGGATCTTTTGCCCAGCTTCTCATGTGTCTCCTTGGCAAAGACAGATCCGATGGTCTCCCTCCACCAGTGTCCAAGATGGGCTACCTGAAAGAACTTTGTGATACAGGTGGTAACTATCCCCGTTCCCAGCAAAAGCACCAGGCCTATCTTGACCCACACGAAAGTATTGATCACATCATTGATGCTTGTGACCGCGTCAACAAAACTGTTTTCCATAATCTCCTCCTAAAACACGCTCGCCAAAAACCGGTATTTCTTACTACTTCTTCATAGCAATGGCTGCCTGAGCTGCGGCAAGCCTTGCTATGGGCACCCTGAAGGGTGAACATGAAACATAATCGAGACCTATCTTATTGCAGAATTCGATGGATGAAGGATCTCCGCCATGCTCTCCGCAGATACCGCAATGAAGCTCCGGCCTTACACTCTTACCCTTCTTAAGGGCCATATCCATAAGCTCTCCCACACCATCCTGGTCAAGCTTTGCAAAAGGATCGTTCTCAAAGATCTTCCTCTCGTAATATGCCTGCAGGAACTTACCTGCATCATCTCTCGAGAAGCCGTATGTCATCTGTGTGAGATCATTGGTACCGAAGCAGAAGAACTCGGCATCCGCAGCGATCTTATCCGCAGTAAGGGCTGCACGGGGTATCTCTATCATGGTTCCGATCTCATATTTAAGATCAAATCCGATCTTTTTGATCTCATCGTCCGCTACCTTGACAACCACATCCTTAACGTATTTGAGCTCCTTAACGTCGCCTACGAGAGGGATCATGATCTCGGGTACCACTGCCCATTCGGGATGCTTCTTTGCCACATTTATGGCAGCTCTTATAACTGCTATGGTCTGCATCTTGGCGATCTCGGGATATGTGACGTCAAGTCTGATACCGCGGTGTCCCATCATGGGATTGAATTCCACAAGGGTATCAAGATGAGCCTTGATCTGATCAACAGTCTTGCCCTTGGCCTTTGCAAGCCTCTCTATCTCTGCATCTGTCTTGGGAACAAACTCATGCAGAGGCGGATCCAGGAATCTGATGGTAACGGGGTTACCCTCCATAGCCTCAAACAGCTGCTCGAAATCGCCCTGCTGGAGGGGCTCGATCTTATCAAGAGCCTCTTCTCTTTCCTCAACGGTATCGGAAACTATCATCTCACGGAAAGCCTCTATCCTGTCCTCATCGAAGAACATATGCTCCGTACGGCAGAGTCCTATGCCCTCTGCTCCAAGCTCTCTGGCCTTCTTTGCATCGTGAGGTGTATCCGCATTCGTACGTACCTTAAGTGTCCTGAACTTGTCGGCCCATCCCATGATCTTGCCGAATTCTCCGGCGATCTTGGCATCCACGGTGGGAACTGCGCCGTCATATATATATCCTGTGGTTCCGTCGAAGGATATAACGTCTCCCTCGTGATATTCCTTGCCGGCAAGCGTGAACTTCTTGTTGGCCTCGTCCATTACTATATCGCCGCAGCCCGATACACAGCATGCGCCCATTCCTCTGGCCACAACTGCTGCATGGCTGGTCATACCGCCTCTGACGGTAAGTATTCCCTGAGCCACCTTCATACCGGTGATATCCTCGGGTGAGGTCTCAAGTCTGACCAATACAACCTTCTCGCCTCTTGCAGCCCAGTCCTCGGCATCCGCTGCTGTGAATACGATCTTGCCGCTGGCGGCTCCGGGAGCTGCTCCCAGTGCCTTTCCTATCACTCTGGCTCTTACCAGTGCACTCTGATCAAATGTGGGATGGAGAAGAGTGTCCAGATTTCTGGGATCTATCATGGCAACAGCCTCTTCCTCGGTCCTCATGCCCTCTTCCACCAGATCACAGGCGATCTTCAATGCTGCCTGGGCAGTCCTCTTACCGTTTCTGGTCTGGAGCATGTACAGTTTACCGTGCTCCACAGTAAACTCCATATCCTGCATATCCCTGTAGTGATCCTCGAGGTTCTTGCATACCGATTCGAACTGTGAGAATGCCTCGGGGAATTTCTCCTTCATCTCGGATATCTTCATGGGTGTACGAACACCTGCAACGACGTCCTCACCCTGGGCATTTGTCAGGAATTCTCCGAAGAGTCCCTTCTCTCCGGTAGCGGGGTTTCTTGTGAAGGCAACTCCTGTACCGCAGTCATCACCCATATTACCGAAGGCCATGGACTGAACGTTTACTGCAGTACCCCAGGAATAAGGTATATCATTGTCCCTGCGGTATACATTTGCACGGGGATTGTCCCATGATCTGAATACGGCCTTTATGGCGCCCATCAGCTGATCCTTGGGATCTGTGGGGAAATCGGAACCGATCTTGTCCTTATATTCGGCCTTGAACTGATTCGCAAGCTCTTTAAGATCATCCGCATCAAGGTCCACATCCTGGCTCACGCCCTTCTTGGACTTCATCTTATCTATAAGCTGTTCGAAATACTTCTTTCCGACCTCCATGACAACGTCGGAATACATCTGTATGAATCTCCTGTAGCAATCCCATGCCCATCTGGGATTCTGTGACTTCTCCGCAAGGGTGTTCACCACCGTCTCGTTAAGTCCCAGGTTCAGGATGGTATCCATCATACCGGGCATGGAAGCACGTGCTCCGGACCTGACGGAAACGAGAAGCGGGTTTTCCTTGTCTCCGAACCTCTTTCCCGTAATCTGCTGAAGTGTTTCGATATATTCCATTATCTGACCGAAGATCTCATCGTTGATCTCCCTGCCGTCCTCGTAATACTGGGTACAGGCCTCAGTCGTAATAGTGAATCCCTGTGGTACCGGAAGTCCCAGATTGGTCATTTCCGCAAGATTTGCCCCCTTGCCTCCAAGCAGTTCACGCATGTCGGCGTTACCCTCAGTAAAAAGATATACCCATTTCTTCATGTAATTCCTTCCTCCTAAATTAAATTGCCAAGGCCTCAAAGTCTCGACTGTTTATTATAACATATATAAAACCCATTCTCTACCACTCTCAGGGAAGGGCATTGGGATCTCCTCCCGCTGCCTGCTGTGCCAGAAGCGCCGCAAGGACATTGGGATCCACAACCCCTATATCTCCCGTCTCCTCTCCTCCTGCTGCCGCATTACCGGATGCGGATGCTGTCGGACCGAGCGCTGCTGCCGTAGGAGAGTCCGTCCTGGGCAGTCCCGTGAGAGGATCAAGTGAATGAGGGCACCACCCCGCTATAAGCGGCGTTCCGGGCACCCTGTAGGGACAGGTCTCCGAAGCGATCTGACCCGTAAGACCGCAGACAAATGTGGTTCCGTGTATACCGTTACATGTCTCCTCCGGTATGGTATCTATCCTGTAGAATTCGCTGTGGGCGGTTCCAAGGGCAGAGTCTGTAGCCGAAGCCTTGAGTCCCGTCTGGCTGCAGACCACTGCGGTGGTGACATCGGCAGGCTGTACGAAGTCCTTTTGGGGCAGTCCCTCGTGAAGGGGCTCCATAACCGCTCTCCATACCGTCCTGGCAAGCCTTTGCTGATTCTTGTCTGTCATCTTCTTATTATTGTCATAGCCGGCCCAGGTGGTGCATGTGTAATAGGGTGTATATCCCGCAAACCATACGTCATTCTCACCCGTTGTGGTTCCGGTCTTACCTGCTATGGTCTGTGTACCGAAGTTTACGGATGCTCCCGTACCCTTTGTTACTACGTCCTCCATGGCAGAGGTGATGAGCCATGCGGTACTTTCCTTGAACACCTGTCTCGTGGTCCCCTGGGTGTTGTCCAGCAGCACGTTGCCGTCATGATCCAGTATCTTCGTGTAGAATACGGGCTGATGATATATGCCCTTATTTGCCAAGGTAGCATAAGCCGCATTAAGCTCGTAATTCTTGACGCCGTGAGTTATGCCTCCGAGAGCAAGCGCCTGATGTATATCGGTGAATGCCGTGCCGTTGGAAGCCACTTCATTGTCCACAAGAGTGGTAAATCCCAGCTGCATGAGATAATCATATCCCACCTGCGGAGTTATATCCGTAAGGGTCTTGACAGCTATGATGTTCATGGACTGCTCTATGGCATACCTTATGGTGACAGGTCCC
>JAEEGL011084108.1_pt1 | contig 12829 bp, 11 predicted proteins | sample 9134231 | NCBI WGS metagenome assembly JAEEGL01 (sample SAMN16246548, study PRJNA631951) | gut metagenome | biome: gut microbiome; feature: rumen; material: fiber-attached | host: Bos | place: Iran: Karaj | collected 2018-10
AGCGTGCTCTTGCCGCTGCCGGATGCGCCGCAGATGCCCACAATGATCATAAATGCAACCCCCTCCGATACTCTTTGTTTTATTGTACCGCAATCCTGCGCCGCTTGCAAGAGGCTTTCGTTTCCCTATGTCGATTTTCGGCGATCCGATTGACATTTTGCGCGGATTGTACTATATTTTTTGTATACGATCCGTGAAGCGATCCGCTTCGGAAAGGAGTCATTATGAACATCATCACCGTCAGCCGCGAATTCGGTTCCGGCGGCCGCGAGCTCGGCAAGCGCGTCGCCGACATCCTGGGCTACGATTATTACGACAGCGAGATCATTTCCGCAATCGCCGCAAAGAGCGGGCTCGACGAGAACTATGTCGAAAACACGCTGGACAATCACGGCTGGCAGGACTTCCCCGTCTCCTTCGGCGGTACGATGCACTCCGTCGCCTATATGCAGGCGAGCAAGATCGATCTTCTCGTTCAGCAGAAAAAGGTCATCGACGGGATCGCCGCGCTCGGCAAAAACTGCGTCATCATCGGCCGCAATGCCGACGCGATCCTGAAGGACTATCATCCGTTCAGCATCTTTGTCTGCGCAGACCGCGATGCAAAGATCGCCCGCTGCCGCGCACGTGCGCGCTCGGATGAAAAGCTCACCGACCGCGAGCTCGTTCGCAAGATGCGCGAGATCGACAAGGCCCGCGCCCGCACGCGCGATTTTCTGACCGGCAGCGAGTGGGGCAAGTGCGAAAGCTACCATCTCACCGTCAACACCGGCGACTGGGACATGAAGCTTCTGTCCGCCGCCGTTGCGGAGTTTGCAGAGAAATGGTTCGAAAGCAAGGCATGAGGATCAAGCTTTCCGATCATTTTACCTACCGAAAGCTGCTGCGGTTTACCCTGCCGTCCATCGCCATGATGATCTTTACCTCGATCTACGGCGTGGTCGACGGGTATTTTGTTTCCAATTTTGCGGGTAAGGAGCCGTTCGCCGCGGTCAATCTGATCATGCCGTTCATCATGGTCGTCGCGACCGTGGGCTTTATGTTCGGCACCGGCGGGACCGCGCTCGTCTCCAAGACCTTCGGCGAGGGCGATCCGGAACGCGCGAACCGGTATTTTTCGCTGTTCGTTTATACGTCCTTCATCCTCGGCGTCGTGTTTTCGGTCCTCGGAATCATATTTCTGCGGCCGATTTCGCGGCTTTTGGGCGCGGAGGGGACGCTGCTCGACAACTGCGTTGTATACGGCACGATCGTCATCGCGGCGATGCCGTTCTTTATCCTGCAGCTCCTCTTTCAGAGCTTTTTTGTCGCCGCGGAGAAGCCGAATCTCGGCTTCTGGGTCATTGTCGCGGGCGGCGTTGCCAACATGATCGGCGACGCGCTGCTCGTCACGCTTCTGCCGCAGGAGCTGAAGCTAACCGGCGCGGCGATCGCGACGGCGCTCGGACAGCTCGTCGGCGGCGGCGTTCCGCTGATCTATTTCTTTCGCAAAAACAGCAGCATCCTGCGGCTCGGCAAGACGCGTTTTGACGCAAAAGCGCTTTGGAAGGCGACGACCAACGGCGTCTCCGAGCTTGTCAGCAGCGCTTCGATGAGCATCGTCGGCATCGTCATGAACCTGCAGCTTCTGAAGTATGCGGGCGAGGACGGCGTGGCGGCTTACGGCGTTATGATGTATGTCAACATGATCTTCGCCGCGATCTTCATCGGCTACTCGATCGGCACGGCGCCGGTCATCGGCTTCCATTTCGGGGCTAAAAATCACACCGAGCTCAGAAATCTGCTTCGCAAAAGCCTGCTGCTCTTGCTGATCGGCGGCATTCTGATGGTCGCCGCCGCAGAGGGGCTTGCAAAGCCGCTTGCGCTGCTGTTCGTCGGTTACGATCCGGGACTGATGCAGCTCACCGAATCCGGCTTCCGCATCTTCGCGCTGTCCTTCTTCTTCATCGGCTTTGCGATCTTCGGCTCCGGCTTCTTCACCGCCCTGAACGACGGCGTGACCTCGGCGATCATTTCGTTCCTCCGAACGCTCGTCTTTGAGCTCGGCGCGATCCTGCTCCTCCCCCTGCTGTTCGGCGTCAACGGGCTTTGGTTCTCCGTCGTCGTCGCAGAGCTGATGGCAACCGCGCTCTCGTTTCTCTTTATGGCGATCAAACGCAAACGCTTCGGGTATTGAAACGCATCACAAAAGGAGGGGTTTTGGGGCCCTGCACTTATGGACACTTAACAGAAAACGTGCTTAAGTGACGTCTTCAAGCGGCAAAAACAAACAGAACGGCTATTTCTTTCAATAAAGAGATAGCCGTTTTCTGTTGAAATGGAACCGTATGCTGCGTGTCCTTACACCTGGTTTGTAACACAGCGCATTTGGGGATGCTAAAGGAGTGTGCTCCTATGCTGTTATCGACAAACAGATTATAAGTTTTGCATGTGAAAGCATCTCGAATAGCACTTCATTACTATTAAAATACGGTCATTTAATTACTTGCGTCCCTCCTTTTTTATTGACAGTCACGACCCTCCATGTTAAAATAATCTTAATTTCGATCCGATTCGTCGTCAGCGCGGACGCGATCTTCGGGGAGGGTGATGTACGTGCTGTTTGATCCGTCTCACTGTCTGTTCATGGCAGGGAGCGCCGTGTCGATCACGCTGCTGCTGATCCTTGCAAAACGGTTTCTGAAAACGGATCGGGCAAAGGACCGCTTTCTGAAGCTGACCGCGCTGCTCGTCGTCATCATTCATTTTTCTCCCCTTTACGCGGTTTTTTTCAGGAACGGAGAAGCAAAGGTCGCGGAGAACATGCTGTTCCCCATCTATCCGTGCAATCTCGCAATGTGGCTTCTTCTGATCTACGCATTCCTTACGGACAAAAGCAAAACCGTTCCGCGGCTCATCGGAGAGTTTACGTTCTATCTCGGTCTGGTCGGCGGAATCATCGGGATCGTCGCCAACGTCAACTATGCAAACACGCCGGATCTTCGCGATTGGGATATCTTTGCCGGTCTTCTGAGCCATTCGGTGATGCTTCTCGGCTGTATCTGGCTGCTTGTCGGAGGCTATATCCGCATTCGGATCAAAAACACGCTGAGCGTGATCGTCGGCATGGCGTTGATGCTTCTCGACGGGTTTCTGATCATTACCCTCTTCCGCAGCGCCGGCCTTGAACCGCCGAATTCCATGTTCCTCCTCGGCGTTCCGTTTGAAGGGATCGAGTGGCTGAATCCCGCCGTGATCGGCGTCCTTTCGGTTGCCGTTGCGTTTGTTTTTACGTTTGTCTACGAGATGCTGGCGCTCCCCGCCGGTCAGCGAACGTTTTCAAAGAAAGAAAAAACCACGAGAGAAGGAAACCAACATGTATGATTTTTGGCGCACCCTGTTCCGGGATTATCCCGGCGGAAACTTCTGGGAGATCAAGCTCTTCAGTCTCTGGCACTTCCTGTACATCTGTCTGATCGTCGGCGTTACGGTTCTGATTGCGCTGAAAGGTTCCGGCAGGCATGACGAAAGCAAACGCACGCGATGGCTGAACGCGATCGCGGGAATACTGGTGACCACGTATCTTCTCGATTTCATGATCCAGCCGTTTATGACGGATTCCTTCAGCATGAACATCGATAAGCTGCCGTTCCACATCTGCATCGTGATGTGCCCGCTGATCGTTCTCGTTCAATTCTGCAAAAAAGCGAATTGGCTGAAGATGCCTGTGACCGCCTTTTCTCTGGTCGCTTCGCTGATGTATATCACCTACCCCGGCAGCGCGCTCGGCGGGATCACGTTTTTCAGCTACCGCGTCGTGCAGACGTTCCTGTATCACGGACTGCTCTTTGCGTACGGGTTTTTGAACCTTGCATGGGGCGTCGTGGAGCTGAAATGGAGCAAGATCTGGCACTGCGCCGTGGTGCTCGTCTGCCTTGAGCTGTGGGCCGGCCTCGGCAATTTCTCCTACAACCACGGGGACGAGCATTTCGACTGGCTGTTCATCACGGGTTCCACTTATCCTTTCATTCCGAAGCTGCTGATGCCCGTCGTGGTTTTCGTCGCTATCATGGGAATGGTCGCCATCATCTACGCGCTGTATTTCCTGATCCGCAGCCTGCTGAACAGGAAGAAACAGACCCCGAACCCGCAAATGCGGAATAATACCCAACAGGCAGCTTAAGGCTGTTTCAGGCAGTTAAAAGGATATGCCATTCAAAGCATGGTACGCACGCGTACCATGCTTTGTTACGGCTGTGCCGTCGCCTGCACCTTAGACAGCTTTCGCCATTGTTCCCCAGGATGACCCCTCGTTTTTGAGCTTTCTTAACGGCGTCGCCTTTCTTATTTTCAATGTCGTGTTCTTCAATAGATCCTTCGTCACTTCGTTCCTCAGGATGACAAAACCGGGGTTTCCGACAAACAGAAAGGAGGGGCTTAGGCCCCTCCTTCTTTATACCCTGATTTACTTTAACTTGATCGTTGCGAGCTTCTCCATCGTCTCGAAGGAGAGGATCGTGACCTCGTTCAGACCGATCACGTAGAACGCGTCGTCCACAAAGAGTCCTCTGCCGTCGCCGAACCAGTATTCGCTGTTGGTCTCGATCTTGCCGATCTGCTGGAACGAGTCGCCCTTTACGCGGAACACGTAGTACGCGTTGTCGGCCGGGAACGCGACCGTCTGTGTCGCGACGTCGACGAATACGATCTTGTGATTATACTGCACCTGCGTCCAGTTCACGTCCTTCACAGAGAGCTTGAACGCTTCCTTGACGTTCGACGGATCGGAGATGTCGAACATACTGAGCTTGACGTTTTCGGTCCAGCCGTGCTCCTCGTCCGCGTCGTAGCCGATACCTAAAAGCTTGCCCTCGCCGAACGGATGCAGATACGCGGAGAATCCGGGGATCTTGAGCGTTCCGAGGATCTTCGGATCGGTCGGATCGGAAAGGTCTGCGGAGAACAGCGGGTCGACCTGACGGAATGTGACGAAGTATGCGACGTCGCCCATGAACCGCACGGACTGTACCGTTTCGTCCTTCGCAAGGTTCTCGATCTTGCCGACGACGTTGAGGTCCCCGTCGAGCACGAAGAGCGCGCAATCGCTGTTGTTGTCCCACTCATACCGGTCGAGGCCGTCCGTCCAGACCGTCTGCACGCTCTCGTTGCGCGTTACGACGAGCCGGTAATAGCCGTTGTATTCGTCCATGCTGAACTGGTTCAGAAGCTGACCGGGGATCTTTGTCTCCGCGATCGCATCGACCTTGCCGTCCTCGATCGTGAAGCGGAACAGATTCGTGTCCGAGCCGGAGAAGGTCTGCACATAATGCTTGCCGTCCTTGTCGGTCTTTTCCTCGGTCTGCTCGCTGCGCCATTCCTGCGACGCGATCAGAACGTCCTTGCCGTTGCAGTAAACCTGGCTGCAGCCGCCGAGCACAGCCTTGTGCGAATCAAATTCCGTGCCGTCTTTCGCATTGATCGTCGCGACGATCGTGAACGCATTCTCCTTCGATTCCGGATTGATATAAATCTCGTCCGGAAGAAGCGTCACGGCTTCGTCGTTCGTGACCACCTTCGGACAGTAATCGCGGACCGGCATCTCTTCGTCGATTCCGTACCAGTACCAGATGTGATAATCCGAAATGAGCACGAGCAGATCGCCGACCAGCCGCGCGGTGCGGTAATTGCCCTGTTGCTTGTGCGTGGCAAGATGCTTCGGCGCGGTGCGGTCGCTGATATCGTAAACGTCCGCGATCGCGTACTGACGGTCCTCGTCCTTGACGGTTCCGCTCCAATCGTAATTATAATAGCTGCCAAGCAGGAAGAGGCGATCGCCGCAAAGCATCATCTCGTTGTAATACTGCGAGAACATATCCTTTTCCTTCGGCTCGCGGATCTTGATCGTACCGACGATCTCGGATTTCTTTCCCTCCGCGGAAATGATATAGACCTTGTTTTTGTTCTGATTCAGCGCATAGATCCAGTTGCCGTCGGTCTTGACGATATCCGCCTCGTCGACGCCCTCGACCTGGTTGTTCGTGCCGGAATAGCTGCGGCCCGTTTCGCCGCTAAAATCATCCGCGGATTTCACAAAGCCCCCGTTTACCGTCGTCTCCTCAGCAGTGGGTTCCGGCATCGGCGCTTCCATCGGCATTGCTTCCGCTTCGTCGGTCGCCCAGCGGCCGCCGTAAATGTTTATGTCGTTCGCGTTCATGCGCTCCTTCATGATCTCGCCGAGCGCTTCATAGGAACCGACCGTTTCCGGTACGTTTGCAGGCGCAGCTGCAGTCAATCCCTCAAATACGTTATCAGTGTCCGGAGCGAGTTCCCCGGCGTTTCCCTTTTCCTCATTTGCCTCGGCAACGATCGGCGCGTTGGCGCTCACGGCATCCGCCTGACGCGAAGCCGTCTTTTTGCCCATCTTCCCGCCGACAAAGATGCCGACGGCAAGACACGCCGCAGCCGCAACGGCAGCCGCCGGGATCGCGAGCACCCACTGACGTTTGCTGTTCTTCCGTGCATTGCTCTTCTGCGCGTTCTCCGCCCGGATCTCGTCGAGCAGCCCTTCGCGCACATGGATCTCATCATTTTTCTTTCGATACGATTCCTTAAACATCAAATTCTCCTCCAAGCTCTTCTTTCAGCATTCCTCTTGCACGGTGCAGCCAGGATTTAACCGTCGATTCACTCGCCCGCATGACCTGGGCGATCTCCTTGACGGCATAGTCCTCGTAGTAGTACAGATGGATCGCCGTACGGTATTTTTCGGGGAGCCGCATCACCGCGTCGTACACCGTCGAATCCGCCGTTTCATCCTCCGAAACCAGCTGTCCCGCAGCATCCTCCGGCACGCTGTGCCGTCTGAACGCGCTGCCCAGAAGCGATTTCGAGCAGTTCAGCGCGACCTTGATGAGCCAAGCTTTTTGATGCTCCTCGCTCAAAAAGTCCGGCTGACTCTTCAGGCATCGCAGGAAAACCTCCTGCACCACGTCCTCCGCGTCGGCGACGCTCCGTGTGCGCACCAGCGCAAGGCGGTAGATCATGTCGCCGTACGTATGAAACAGTGTGTCGAGGTCGTTATTGACCGGCAGCTTTTCTTGGTGATGAATGCAGTGTTCCAACGTTTTTTGCTCCTCACATATAATACCGGGAAGTCCCGGATTCGGTTGCGTCTCTGACGCGTTTTTTTATAAAAATGCTTTTGCGGTTTCTGCTGAAAACGGCGCGCCCGCATCCGCTTGCGTTGCGCGCCGTTCGTTCGTACTGTTTTATTGCTTCAGCTGTTCCAAAAGTCCCTCATAGATCGCGTGCACCATCTTCTCGCGGAATGCTTCGTCCTCCAGATTCGCGCGGTCGCTCTTGTTCTTCCAGTTGCCGAGAACGAGGCGGACGCACGGGCATCCGCACTTGGACGCCACCTCGTCGCTGACCTTGTCGAAGCCTTTGCCCTTGCTGCTCTGGATCTTCATCCCGGTCCCTTCCGAGTACGCCTTGATCATGATGCGGGCAAAGCTTTCGTTCTTTTTCGTGCCCTGCACAAAGAAGCCGTGCGTCGAAGAACTGACCTGGTTGCACATCAGGCGGATCGCAACGTCGCACTTGGCGTTTTTAATGATCTTTGCGCGTTTGGAGTTTCCGACTTCTTTCTTGTTGTCTTCACGGGTGATGACGACCTTTGCGCCCTTGGACTCCAGATACTGCTTAAGCTGCTGCGCAAGCTCTAAATTGTATGCGCCTTCGGTTTTATACTTCGATCCGCCGTCGCGCGTCGGATCGATGCCGATCGTGAATCCCTCCAGCGTCGCTTCGATTTCGGGATCCGGTTCCGGCGTCGTACCGGGCTTCGGCGTTTCCGGTTCAATCGGCGGCGGCGTCGGCGTTTCAGGCACGGGCGTACCGGCTTGGGGCGTTTCAACGGGTTCCGCATCCGGATCCGTCGGCTCCGCGGTCGGTTCGTTCGTCGCTTCCGCCTCCGGTTCCGGCGTATTTTCTTCTGGCAAAAGCGTCTTGTCGGAAGCCGTCGGCTCCTCGTTCAGCTTTTTGCCGAAGCAGCGCAACGTCTCACGGAACGCGCCGCTCGCGAAGAAATAAACCGCGCCGACGATCATACCGATGATCAGAATAATCATTGCGCAGAACAGAGAGAACCCCAACGGATTGTTGATCCGAAAATGTTTTTTTCTGTTTTTGACACGTTTCATGGGATCGCTCCTTCCGAAAGCTGATTTTTGTTATTTCATTGTATCACGCATTTTTCAAATCGGAAGAGATTTTGCATTTTGTTCAAAAAAGATTAAAAAAGCGCGCTGAAAAAGGATACAAAAACCAGAAAATATGGTATGATATGGCTATGCCTTATATCTGTACGCATCTTGCATTCGGAAAGCGCGTCGCCGAAGCGCTCGGGCAATCGCTCGAATCGCTCGGCGAGACATACGCGCTCGGCTGTTTCGGTCCGGACGTGTATTTTTTTGACCGTCTGCCTCCGACGCCGTTCATACCGCATCAGAAAAAGCACGGCAACCTTCTGCACGCGCAGGATTGCTTTGCGCTGTTTTCTGCGCTTGCCGATGCCTCGAACGAATCGCTTTATGCGTATCTTCTCGGGTTTTTAACGCACATCGCGCTGGACAGCACCGTCCATCCCTATATTGAAGCGAAGCATCGCGGCATCGACCATACCCGCTTCGAAGGTGTGATCGATTCGATCGTATATGCCGAAACGAAGGACGCGATCCCCTACCGTGAGATCCTGCTGCGCCGTGCAAACGCCGACGGCATAGACAACCTGCTCACAGAGGTATCGAAAATGCTTTGCGGGGCGTCTGTCGCAGGCGCATATCGGCGCAGCGCAAGGAAGTTCCGTCGGCTCATCCCGTTCCTGTTCGACCCGAAGGGCGGCAGATTCCGGTCGATCCGGCGTATCGAGCTTTTGTTCAAAAAAGAAGGTCTGCTTTCAGCCTTTCTGCTCGCTGCCGAACGCGACGACAGCGAAGACTGTATGAACCTGTCCCGATCGGAATGGGTCTCTCCGTGGGAACCGGACCGCATTCGCACCGAAAGCGTGCCGATGCTGCTCGACGAGGCAGAATCGCTTGCCGTTGCGCTGATCCGCGCCTTTGAATCCGGCGACCGGGAAACGCTTTCCCGCCTGCTGTCGAGCCGTACAATGCAAAAGGGGGTGCTTCCAAAATGAAAACCTGCTGTTTCACGGGGCATCGCGATCTGCCGGACGCCGAATCCCCCGCATACGCCGCGCTGCTCTCTGCGCTCGAAAACGCCGTTAACGACGCCGTTGGCGAAGGCTGTACACGGTTTCTGGTCGGCGGCGCCAAAGGCTTCGATCTTCTGGCCGGCGAATGGATTCTCTCTCTGAAAAAAGTGGATCCTTCCCTTTCGCTCAGCGTCTATGTGCCGCATCGCGGACAGGCAAATGCGTATGCGCCGGACGATCTCAGGCGGTACCGCACGCTGCTCGAAAGCGCAGACGAGGTCCTGTACCTTTCCGAACCGTATTATCCAGGCTGTATGCGCGAACGAAACGCGCGTATGGTGAACGATTCCCAATTCTGTATCGCATACGTGCGCAGAAAGCACAGCGGATCTGCGCAGACCATGCAGATGGCGGAGGCGAAGGGCCTGACGGTCCTTCGATTGTGATATGCCGCATCAACGTCAGGTATCTCCCATTCGGCTCGTGCCGATGTGCGCACTGCTCGCGTTTCTGCTGCTCTGCGGCGCAGAATCGTCGGGCTGGTTCGCGCTGCTGTTCTTTCTGCCGCTTGCGCTCTGTATGCTCCCGCTCTGCGAAGAACGTCTGTACGTACATTTGGTCCTTTGCGATCTTCTGATCGCCGCAATCGTGCTCGTGCTGCCTGTTCCGCATTACGCATGGCTTGCTTTCGTCTGCATTCTCGCACCGTACGTTCCCGTCCGCCACGCGCTGCGGAATCTGAAAAAAACGGCTCTGTCGACGGTGCTTGCGATTGGGATCACGCTCCTGTGGACCGCGCTGATCGTTTTCGGTCTGACGTTCCTCGACGTGTATCTGCTGACGATGTTCCCGCCTCTGATCACGGCGCTGTTCGGGATCGGCGTTTTATTGTTCCTGTTTATACTTGACGTCCTGTATCAACTGCTTCTGCGGCTCTACCGGAACCGTCTGCGCCGTTTCCTTTTGCCTCGCGCATAAGTACGCTCTTTCGCGGCATACTGAAGGTATGTGCGAGCAAAAAGCCATCCGAATCTATAAAAGTCTTTCCCGCCGACGCCGCCGTCGGCGTTTTTTGATCACGCTTCTTCTGCTGATTCTGACGCCGCTGCTCTTCGGCGCGGTCTGGATCTTCTCACAGGACGCATGGAACGCGCTCGACCTCGAGAAAATTTACGCCGCGGATGAAACGCTTCTGATCAAGGACCGTGACGGCCGCGTCGTCTCGCGGCTGTATCTTCGTGAAAACCGCGTTTCGATCGACGTTTCGACGCTTCCGCCGTATGTCAGAAACGCGTTCCTTGCCGCGGAGGACGCCCGGTTTTATACGCATCCCGGCTTCGATCTCATTCGCATTGCAGGCGCTGCGCTGCACGATCTGCGGGCAGGTTCGTATATTGAGGGTGCGAGCACCGTTACGCAGCAGCTCATCAAGCTTACGCACCTCACCTCCGAGAAAACACTCGGGCGCAAGGTGGATGAGGCCATCCTCTCCTATCAGCTCGAGCAGCTTCTTTCGAAGGATGAGATCCTCTCCTGCTACCTGAACCGCGTCTACTTCGGCGCAGGCTACTACGGCATCGAAGCGGCTGCCGAAGGGTATTTCGGCGTACACGCATACGAGCTCAGCCTTGCGCAAAGCGCGCTTTTGGCCGGTGTTCTGAAGTCTCCGGCGACCTACGCTCCGCATCTTCGCCCCGAAGCGTCTCTCGGCCGCCGCGGCGTCATCCTCGATCTGATGGTCGAATACGGGATGATCGACGCCGTATCTGCCGCGCGCGCAAAAGCCGAACCTCTGGGGCTGGTATCCGATTCTCTCAAGCAAAAGCACAATTCCTACATCGACCTTGCCCTAACGGAAGCCTGCCGTATTCTGGATTGCGATCTCGACGCGCTGCAAACGCGCGGTTTGACGATTGATACCGCCATGGATCCCGAGGCGCAGCAGATCGCGGAGGACGCATTCCGAAACGACGCCTATTTTCCGCTTTACGGGGAGGAATCCGCCGAAGGCGCGCTGGTGTTGATCGACGCGAAAACAGGCGGCGTCTCCGCGATCGTCGGCGGCCGTGAAGACGGGACGGCGCTCGGCTTCAACCGTGCAACGCGCATCCGGCGGCAGCCCGGCAGCGCAATTAAGCCGATCCTTGTTTATGCGCCCGCGCTCGAAGCGGGATTCACCCCCGCCTCCATGCTGCTGGACGACGCGACGGAGTTCGGCGATTATACGCCGCGAAACGCAAGCGGGCGCTATCTCGGCTGGGTCACCATGCGCGAAGCTGTGACCCGTTCGCTGAATCTGCCTGCTGTCTCGCTGTTTCGCGAGCTCGGCGTCGCACGGTGCAAAGCGTTTGCGGCGCAGCTCGGCATTCCGTTCGACGTGCGGGACGATTCGCTGACCCTTGCGCTCGGCGGCTTCACCTACGGCGTTTCTCCGTACCGACTTTGCGGCGCATATGCCGCGCTTGCCGCAGGCGGCGTCTATCGCGCTCCGTATGTAATCACGCGGATCACCGACCGTTCCGGGACAGAACTCTATCGACGCGTACCGCGTGAAACGCGCGTCATGTCCGAGGGCAACGCGTTTCTTTTGACGTCGCTTCTTGAAAGCGTTGCGCAGCGCGGCACCGCAAGTCTGCTGAACGAGCTTTCGATCCCGCTTGCGGCGAAAACCGGAACCGTCGGCGACGAGACGGGCAACCGCGATATCTGGCTGGCCTGCTATAATCCGGAATACGCTGCGGTCGTTTGGATGGGCTTCGACGACGCAACAGGCGGACGCTGCCTTCCGAGCGACAGCGGCGGCGGTTCCTATCCCGCGATGCTGCTTTCGGACGTCTTCGCCGCGCTGTACCGGGACCGTGAGGCGCCGGATTTCACCGTGCCGGACAGCGTAACGGAAATCGCGCTTGACGCCGCAACCCTGAAAAACGAACACATCGCCGTACGCGCATCGTCTCTGACCCCGAAGGAACAGACCGTTTCGGAATACTTTCTGCGCGGCACGGAGCCGACGGACGTTTCCGAATACTGGCAGCTTCCCGAGCCGCCTTCGGATCTTACGGTAACGCTCTCGAACGATATTGCGGAGATCTCATTCACTCCGCCGTCGCGCTGCATGACATACCGTCTCTATCGTGAGGACCCGTCGGGCTTCACCATTTTGCTTGCGACGTTCGAAAACGCCGCATACCGCATTGTTTATTCCGATTCCGTCGATGCGCAAAGCGGAGATCTCGCCTATTACGTGATCCCGGTCCATCCCTCTCTTACGATCGACGGACAGCCCGTTACGGGCCGTCCGAGCGAAAAACGCTGGATTTCCGTTCTGCGTCCGATCGCCTTTTCACCGTAAAAAGCAGATAATTTTGTCCGAGAGGTTGACGAATGTTCAAATTTATATTATATTATAAAAGGGTAATCTGAATAATTGCCGCAATTATTTATTATGGAGAGTGAGAATTATGGATTACAAGGCACTTGCAGCCAATGTCGAAAACCGCGAGGGGTTCGGAACGCAGGAATGGGTCTACCGCGTTCTTCGCGCCGGTATTGTGAACGGCGCCCTGCCCGGCGGAATGCAGTTAAAACAGGATGAGATTTCGGCCGCGCTGAATGTCAGCCACATTCCAGTCAGAG
>JAEEGL011397814.1_pt1 | contig 12829 bp, 12 predicted proteins | sample 9134231 | NCBI WGS metagenome assembly JAEEGL01 (sample SAMN16246548, study PRJNA631951) | gut metagenome | biome: gut microbiome; feature: rumen; material: fiber-attached | host: Bos | place: Iran: Karaj | collected 2018-10
AAGTTCAGCTGCTTTTTTAATAGATAAATTCAAGTGCCCCTCAATTAAATCTTTTGAATTCTTATCATCAGTTACAATAAAATCAAAAATTGGGGAGTTGATTCTTCTTTCAAGAACCTCCGTCGGTATGATTCCAAAACTTTCCTGATTTTTCCAATAGTTTAACCTTTCATTAAAATCAAATAGAGCTTCCAGATTCTTAGCAGATGAACCATCACGAACCATAATTTTCATGCCTTTTTGTTTTTTAACAATAGCTTCAGAAAAACTAGCACATTCATGGTCAGTTATTATACCTTGTTCCAAGTATTTATCCAAATAACTACCTGAAAGAAGAGGAGCATGGCCGTCAATAGGTTTATTATAATTTCTAGCCAATTCCAATTTCCTTAAAACTTCCTCATCACCATTTATAACACCCGGAAAATTCATCATTTCTCCTAAAGCAACAATTTCATCCTTTTTAAGTAAAAATTCAATATCATCAGAACTCAAAACAGCACCAGAAGTTTCAAAAGCCGTTGTCGGAACACATGACGGAGCAGTGAAATAAAAATTAAATGGAACCTGACGAGCATTTTCAATCATGAATTCAATACCTTCAATTCCACACACATTAGCTATTTCATGAGGATCACAAACAACAGCAGTAGTGCCATGCCTTACAGCAATTTTTGCATATTGTACAGGTGTCAACATACTACTTTCAACATGAACATGAGCATCAATAAGTCCGGGAATCAATAAACCTTCAACATCAATTGCAATATTTTCATCAACAATAGGAACAATTTCTGAAAAAACACCATTTTTAATAGTTATTCTAGCAGGGTAAACAGAATCAGTTAAAACATCCAAAATATATGCCGTAAAAGTCACTTAATCACCATGCAATGCATTATAAAGTAAAGGCAAGAATGTACCAATATCTGTAACAATACCAACTACCTGCGCACTGCCCCTATCAGATAATTTAGTAACAGTAGATGGATTAATATCTACACAAATACTTTTAACCCGTGAAGGAAGTAAATTACCCATAGCAATTGAATGTAGCATGGTTGAAATCATTAACACCATGTCAACTTCCTGAGCATATTTTCTCATAAGCTTTTGAGCATCAATCACATCAGTTATGACATCTGGAAGAGGTCCATCATCACGAATAGAACCTGCAAGCACAAACGGAACATCATTTTTAACACATTCATACATTATTCCGCCGGTTAAAGTTCCGTCTTCAACAGCATCTTTAATGGATCCTGAACGGTTAATTTTATTAATAGCTCTCATGTGGTGAGTATGACCATGACCAACAATCCTGCCCGTTTCTATTTCAATACCCAAAGAAGTTCCAAATAAATTAGATTCGATATCATGAGTGGCTAAAGCATTACCTGCCATAATAATATCAATATAACCTTCTTTAATTAAAGAAGCCAAATATTTACCTGAACCAGTATGAACAATAGCTGGTCCACCAACAACACCTATTTTTCCGCCTCTAGATTTGATTTCCTTCATTTCCTCAGCAATACCTTCAATTAGAGTCATTAAAGGCTTTTCGGATGAAACTTCACTATTCATAAATTCAAATACTTGCTGTTCATCCCTTGATCTATGAGGAGGAGAAACTTTTACACCATCAAGGCCCACAACAATCTTATCACCAGATTTGACCTCTGCAATTGGCTTTACAAAAGCACGTTTATCTTTCTCATCCACAACAACCAAACAATCCATTTCAATATCTTCTACAGGAATCCAATTCCCATCATAATAAACATGGGTTGTATGGTTAGATGAAGAGTAAAAACCTTCAGGAGCAACTTTATCTTTTGTAGATGCCACCAATTGAACCTCTTTAAGCTCATCAATAGATGCACCAAGAACAGATAATTCATCTAAAATAGATTCTAATAATTCGGGAGAATTAGCAGATACTTCAATCCTCGCTTTACTAACATCAGATTTCTTTCTACCAACATTAATTTCTAAAATATCAAATTCTCCGCCTTTGTCCATAATAATGCCCATTGTCTTGGTTAAAGTCAATGAATCAATAATATGGCCTGAAAGCTCAATAGTTCTTTTATTCATAACAATATGCTCCATTTTTTAGTTAATATTATAATTTTGGTTTTGGTGTTATTTAATGATATTGTTATGGTGAAAAAAAGAGTTTATTTAAAAAAAATAATGGGATACATAAATTATTAACATAATATTTTATTATATAAATTCTACCGAGTCTGCACGTTTTATCAAATCATTAAGATTATATCCTCCAACAAAAACAACTTCACTTCCGTCATCATTTGCAACACCAACAATATAAGGAGGAATATTCCTCATTCCAATATCATTAGTCAATACAAAAAAGTTTCCATCATTCTGATTTATATGATACATATAAGAGGTGTTTACTGTTTTGAGAGCATGTTGTACCGTATTTGATTCGCCATCAACAAGCACTGAAGTATCATAATAATAAACAACCATCTCATCATTATCGATTTCACATCCGGCATTTTCTTCCCAGTATTCCTTTGCACACCCTAATCCTCCACTAGCCCAACACCAACCATCATTATTATAATGTTGACCTATTGGAACATCCATTGTAAATAGACCATCAAAATTTTGTGTTGAATTAATGGGCATTACAAGAATTAATGCAATTACAACAAATATGGGAATGACTAAAACAATTTTTTTGTTGATAATACCACCTCAAAGCAGTATTTATTATTATATTACACACATCATATAAACATTTCGATAACATGAAATGTACTAGAAAAAGACTACAAAGACTGATTTTAAAAAAAAATAAAAAAAAGTTAGACTCAAAATTGAGTCTAAAGTCCGAAGAACAAGTATATTATAAATACTATAACCATTAACCAGATTCCCCAACCTAGCTCTTTTGCTTTTCCACTAGCTAAGCTTGCAATTGCGTAAATAACGAATCCCCAAGCGATACCAAGTGAAATGGAGTAGGTTAAAATCATCATAACAATGGTCATGAATACAGAAGCTGCAACAATTAAATTATCCCATTCAACTTCTTTTAGCTGTCCGATCATTAATATACCTACAATTACAAGTGCTGCACAAGTAACTGGAGAAGTGAATAATCCTAATACTAATGGAGCAAAGAATATTGAAAGTATGAATAAAATACCAGTAACAACAGCGGTCAAACCAGTTTTACCACCATTACCGATACCAGCTGCACTTTCCACATATGCTGTAACTGTACTTGTACCGAATATTGCACCTACAATACCACCAACAGCGTCAGCTAAAAATGCGTTTTCAATTCCAACAGCTTGTCCTTCTTCATCGATGAATCCACATTGTCTACCTAATGACATTAAAGTTCCGGTTGTATCAAAGAATGTAACGAATACAAGTGAGAACAACATCATTATTAAGTTTGGAATGTTTGAGAACAATTGTCCGAATCCTTTAGTAAATCCAGCAAATAATGATAAATCAAAATTAGTGGTAATAAATTGTGCAGGGATAGCAGGCATTAAGATGTTTCCTTTACCGAATCCAACGGCAGTGAATATTACCCCAATAATTGCTGTTATGATTAATCCAATAAATACTGAAGCAGGTACTTTTTTTACATATAAAATTAATGTAATGACAATACCTATTAATGCAAGTAGTGCTGGAGCAGACATGAGTGATCCCATTGTAACAAAAGTAGATGGATCAGCTACAATGATTCCTGCACCTTTAAGACCTAAAAATGCTAAGAAACATCCGATTGCAGCACCTATACCCAGTTTTAAATCAAGAGGAATAGCATTTAAAATAGCTTCCCTTAAACCGGAAATAGTAATTATTAAAAAGATTATGCTTGAAATGAATACTGCTGCAAGTGCAGTTTCCCATGTGTTTCCCATTCCTATAATAATTGTATAAGTAAACAATGCGTTAAGTCCCATACCTGGAGCTAAACCAACTGGATATTTAGCAACTAGCCCCATAATTATACAAGCTATACCGGAAGCAACAGCAGTAGCGAAGAATACTCCGGTAACAGGCATTCCACCATCACCTAAAATGATTGGGTTTACACCTAAAATGTAAGCCATAGCGAGAAATGTGGTGATACCTGCAATTATTTCTGTTTTAAAATCAGTTCCATTTTCCTTTAATTTGAAAAAATTGTCCAACATATAACCCCTCATCAGAAAAACATAAATTCCGATATAAATATCTTTGTATAATTTATTTTATAATATTATCGTAAAATTAGAAAAAAGGCATCATTAATCAGACAAAATTCAGTCGATTAAAGTTAAGAAATCATAAATTATTTTTGCCGCAACGACTGCGGTATTGTCGCCCAATTTATCGCTTGCGGTTTCAACTACATCCAAACCAACAACATTCTTGCGGCATAAGGTTTCAAGAATTGTTTCGATTTCAGAGACGAACAGTCCACTAGGGGTTGGGTTTCCAACACTTGGAGCAATAGCTGGGTCGAAAACATCCATATCTATTGAAATGTAAATCGGACCGTCGATATTGATTAGATAATACTCTATTGCATCCATATGCTTGCGGACATCCTTATTTTTAAAGGTCTGGACATTGTAAATTGATTTTACGAACTCTTCCTCTTCGGCTGAAGAAGACCTGATTCCAATCTGAACAAGATTCGCTCCGCATTCATGAGCTCTCCTCATGACGGTTGCATGGGAATACTTTTCGCCGATAAAATCAAATGCAAGGTCCCTGTGGGCATCCATATGGATTACAGTCAATTTATCGTACTTTTCACAAATCGCCTTAATGGCTCCGATAGATGCTGAATGCTCGCCGCCTATGATTATCGGTTTGATTTTTAAATCAAGCAGTTCGTTTACGGTATCTTCGACAATCTTACAGGTTGACTCACAATTTCCAGGAATGACATTTACATCCCCAAAATCATAAAATGAAGTTGTCAAATCTTTATTAAAAACAGTATTGTATTTTTCAAAACCAAATGAAGCTTCACGAACAACAATTGGCCCTAAACGTGATCCGGAATGGTATGATGTGGTGCTATCAAATGGAACTCCGATTATTCCAAATGAATCTTCTTCTAAATTTTCAAAATTGGTCTGTTTGGAAAATGCAAATTTCCATGGTTCATATGTATTTAAAAGCATAATTTATCTAAAAAGGAAAATAAATAAGAGAACTTAAGCAGATCCTCTAGTTCTCATTATTTTCATGTTTCCTAAAGCAACAATGTATTCCACTTCAATACCTTCAACGATTACATCTTTTAAATCTTCAGGCATTGGTAAGTCGATGGTATCATAGTTTTCCATGTCCATGATTTGAACATTGTCACCTTGGATAGAAATTACTTGTCCTAATCTTTTATCAATAATAGGAATATCTACTTTGTTATCTACAGGTTTAACAAGGCTTCTTTTTTGGTTGTCGAAAACACCTACAGCTTCGATCCTAGCTTTTGCAGCCCCGTGTTTACCAGGAGATGAAGTAGTATAACTGATAATTTTACAAGCTTCTCCGCCTAAAACAATATATTTTCCAACTTTTAATGTTTTAATCTCTACAACTTTTGTTGACATTAATTTTTCCTCCATTAAATAAAAACCGGTTTTTATAATCTTATAATAAGGAATATTATTAGATTAATATAAACTATATTTTCTATTTTATATAAAGTATTCGCTTATTTGTAATATTCCAATTAATTTTAAACCAAACCTGAATTAATTGAATATAAAACCAAAGACAGGGCAGATAAAAACAGTATAACCAAAACCCAAATTACCAGAAACAACTTTTTCGTATCTCTTTCGCCTTTAGTGATATATGTTTCACCTTTCTTATCGCTGGACCGTTTTTTCGTATTCCTGTAATAATCATCGTTTCTCAAATAATTATAGAATGCTCTAGCAATGAAATAGAAAACGACGACGAAAAACAGACCTATGAAAGGAATCTGGCCGCCTTTAAAGAATAGGACTACAACGGATGAAGTTAAAAACATCAATAGCATGAAAAGACATGCTGAAAAAAATATTGACAGATACTTATTGAAAATCATTAGGTACACCTAAATTATATTATATTTTCATCATTTATAAGATTTTATTAAAGAGTAATTACATAATAAAAAATATGAAGATAGCTATTGTTAGTGGAAAGGATGAAGGTCCGACAAAATTGAATGCATTTGACAATGCCTTAACCGATGCTGGAATCGGAGATGTCAACCTTATAAAAGTATCCAGCATGTTGGCGAAAAATACTGAAATAACTGAATTGCCTAAATTGAAGGCAGGCGCTATGGTTAACTGCGTTTTATCAGAGATTACCTCAGACAATCCCGGAGATGAAATAACTGCAGTAATAGCAGTAGCTATCGGAGAGGAATTGGGTTGTGTAGTTGAAACAACCGGAATTAATGAAAACCCCGAGGATTTGACCAATGAAGCTCGCAAAATGGTCGAATATATGATGGAAAAGAGAGGGGTAAAAACCAAAGAACTGATTATAGAAAAATCAACAGCAACTGTTGAAGAAATAGCTTCAGTTGTTGCATCAGTCGTATATTTAAATGATGAAATTATAGAGGGATAAAATGGATGCTCAGGATAAAAAAATAGCAACAGACCTTTCCTATGAGATAATCAAGGAAGTCAGTCGAGCGATAAGACCATATGTTGGAAAACCGGAATCCGGAGAAAAGGTAAAAATGGGTGCAGACGGCACACCAACATCATTCATCGACATTGTTGCCGAAGAGAAAGTAGTCAATATCTTAAAGAATGCTCCCGTCCTTTCTTATCTTGTCAGTGAAGAAATCGGAGAATTGAAATTAGGTAAAGGAACCCAAAAAAGCATCACTTTAACTCATGAGCTTAGACGTGACGATTTGGAAGAGGAGGAAATACCTAAATTTATCTTTTTGGTTGATCCTATCGACGGAACAAGCAATGCGATTAAGGAAATCCCTGCATACGGAATTTCAATGGCAGTTGCAAATGTTCCAAGAGGCAGAGTGGCCACATTGGATGATGTCGAACTGGGCTTTATCAGCAACTTTGCAAACGGTAACTTCTTTGAGGCTGAAAAAGGCAAAGGCTGCTGGCTGAACAATGAAGCGGTAAAACCAAGCACCAACATCAACATAAGCAACATGACCCTCGGAGGATTTACAAAAAGCGGAACCTCAGACGCATCCAAATTAGTTGATAACGCAAGAAGGATGAGGGTTCTTGGAAGCGTAGTGCTTGAACTTTCATATGTTGCAAGCGGAAGGTATGACGCATTCATCGACTTGAGAGGAAGTAGAATTCTTGACATTTCAGCATCAAAGCTTATTCTTGAGGAAGCCGGAGGAATAATTACTGACAGATACGGTGAAAAGTTAAACAGCAAACTAAGCATCCATGAAAAAGCCGTAATTGTAGCAGCAAATAATGAAATTCTCCACAAACAAATAATTGACATATTAACCGATAATCAAACTGATTTCATTGGAAAAATAGGAATAGTAAGCCGTATAGATCAGGACAGACCAATACTGTTTGCTGCAAAAATCATCGATTATCTTCTCACAAACGGCCGTGAAGTGGTAGTCGAGAAGAGACTTGCCAAAAAACTTCAGGATATGAAAAAAAATCCAAAACTGGACAAGATATTGGAAAAGACCAAAAAAGATTATCCGAATACTGCCGAATTGTTTGATGACATAAACTTCAATATCGATTTCAAGCAGCTTTCCAAAGGAATCTATGATTTTAACTGCGACATGATTGTGGTTCTCGGAGGGGACGGCACTCTTCTTAGAGCGCAATCCAAAATGAAACCTGAAACCCCTCTTCTTGGAATCAACATGGGAACTGTTGGATTTTTAACAGACATTGAGGTGGAAGACACATTTGATGCATTGAATGACGTTTTAAAAGGAAATTACTACAAGGAAAAAAGAACAAAGCTTGTAGTGTCCCACGAAAATCACCACTACTCAGCAATGAATGAAGTTGTAATCATGACAAACAAACCGGCAAAAATGCTCCATTTCCAAATCAAGGTGGATGGAGAAATAATCGAAGAAGTGAGAGCCGACGGAATTATTGTCTCAACACCAAGCGGTTCAACAGCTTATGCAATGTCCGCCGGAGGACCTATCGTCGACCCTAAGGTTGGAGGGTTCATAATCATTCCAATTTGCCCTTATAAATTAGGTGCAAGGCCGTTTATCGTTTCAGACAATAGTGAAATCGCTGTGAAATTGCTTAAGAAAGGTAAAAGTGCAGTATTTGTAATGGACGGGCAGATTAATGATGAGGCTGAATACGAAGAGGAAATCAAATTCAAAAAGTCTGAAAAGGACGTTTACTTCATTAGAACTTCCACAAAATACTTCTACAAGAAAGTTAAGGACAAGCTGAGTGAAGGTGGAGTTCAAAAGAATAATTGGTGCTAAAATGCATTATCTGGTTATTGACTTGACTCATGGTGGCGTAAAGATAGCCATCAGCCTGGCTAAAAAGGGAAAGGTTGTCCACGCTTTCGACATATACAAAACTCTTAAGCCCCTTGACAGCCAAATGCTTGACGTTTACGGCGTTGATGTCATTGAACTGAAGGATCTGGAAAATCTAAGGGGAGACATAACCGTAATATCCCCAATCCATCTGCCGTTGGCAAATGAGGAAATCAGACAATACAATCCAGATTTAAACTACAGATTCATCACCCACCATGAAGCCATCGGCGAAATTCTGCATGATTGGGGAAGTGACATCCCAAAAATAGAGATTACCGGAGTTAAAGGCAAAACCAGTTCCGCGTTCATGCTGAAGGAAATCCTAATTGATGAAAATCCGCTGATTCTATCCAGTTTAGGAGCCCTGCTCTATGAGGACGGAAGGAAAATAATTCTTAAAAGGGACATCTCAATCACTCCTGCAAACATCAAGGAAACAATTGACCTTGCCTATAAAATAGCCAATCCAATATGCAAAATCGCTGAAGGACAAGTGGAAAGTGAAAACCTTAGAAAATATGAATCTGCCATATTTGAAAGTTCCCTTGGTGCTTGTGGCATTGGTGATGTTGGACTTCTGACAAACATTGCAGAAAATTATCCAATTGCTAAAAACCGTCTTGACGCTGCAAGGGCAAAATCACAAATTTTCAAATGCAATACTGTAGTGTGCCAGAAGGAAAGCTTTGATGAATATTACTCTGACATAAAGCATGAGAAGGTAAACACATTCTCAATAGAGGATAAAACAGCCAATCTGCATTTGGAAAGCGCGGACTATACATTGGATGAAACCACAATTAACATGGAATACTGCAACGTGAAAACAGTTAACGGCAAGGTAACTGATGGCAAGATTTCCGTTAAGGCATTTGCTCCGGGACGCCACCACGTATTGAATGTGCTGGGTGTTGTTCTAACCTGCATTTCACTGGAAATTCCTGATGAAAAAATTGTAAAAGGAATCAGAAACTATAAAGGAATTCCAGGAAGAACCAATAAGAGGGTTATCGAAAACAGCACAATAATCGAAGAGATTAATCCTGGAATCAATACCCAAGCCATAAAGGAATCCGTCAATATGATCCGTGATCTGGATGACTATTACATAGCTATCGGAGGGGATTACGGAATAACCTGCGAGGAGATTGATGAAGATAAGGTGAGCGAGTACCTTGAAACTATCGACAGGGATATAATACTGACCGGAGATGTGGGTTTGGGAATCCTTGAAAAAATGACCAAAAAACCTGAATACATTAAGGATTATGGTGACTGTTACAAGTTGGCCGTGAAAAATAACAGGAACCTTCTTTTCATTTACAGGTCCAATTACAGTAACCTGTCACAACGATAAATTTTCAACTATTTTTAAGAAAAATTGAAACATTTAATTATTATTAACTATAGAAATTAACAATGTAAAAAATAATTATAAGTTAAAACTTATATTATTTGTAATTTTAAATATGGAGATACTAAATGATTGTAGGAACTAGAGGCAGTCAATTGGCTTTAGCACAAACAAAACAAGTATGTGCCGATTTATCAAAAATAACTAAAGAAGCGATTGACGTTGAAATTATTAAAACTAAAGGCGACAAAATTACTAGCTCACAGCTGTACAATATGGATTCAAAAGGTCTTTTCACCAAGGAATTGGATATTGCATTGCTTGAGGAGGAAGTTGATTTTACTGTCCACAGTTTTAAAGATTTGCCTACCGAATTGGATGAAGATTTGGAAATTGTAGCAGTTCCAAAACGTGAATCTCCACATGAAGTATTAATTTCTGAAAAGAGCTGGGATGAACTAGGACCAGGATCAAAACTTGGAACCAGCAGTCTTAGAAGAGAAGCCTTTTGCAATCATTACGAAAAGGAATTTGAACTTAAACCCATCAGAGGAAATATTGAAACTAGAATCAATAAGGTGTTTGAAACTGATCTTGATGCCACATTAATGGCTGATGCGGGTCTTATAAGATTGAATCTGACAAAATATATTAAAGCAGTATTTCCGCTCGATTATATTACTCCACCTGCAGGTCAGGGCGCCTTGGCGATAATTACTAGAAAAGACTCTGATGTGAAAAAGCAAATCTCCAAATTGAATGATTATGTTTCAATGCAGGAAGTCCTTGCAGAAAAGAAAGTGCTTGAAGAGCTTGGTGTTGGTTGCCAATGGCCTATTGGATCAATAGCTCGTATGAAAGGTAAGGAATTTAATATTTATTCAATATTATTAACTAAAGAAGGAGAAATCCTTAAAGAGCAAAGCGAAAAGGGTTCCATAAAGGATGCTGTTAAACTAGGCGGACAGATTGGAAAAATTTTCGAGGATTATGTTTAAACGGAGGAATTTAATGAAAACTGTAAACGTAGGAGTAATCGGAGTAGGGGCAATGGGTGAAAACCATGTTCGTGTATACCATAAAATGGAAGAAGCGAATTTAATTGCCGTTTCTGACGTTAGTGAAAGAGCGCTTAAAAAAATTGAAAAGAAATATGGTGCTGAAGGTTATACTGACTATAATGACCTACTTAAAAATCCAGAAATTGAAGTCGTAAGTGTTTGTGTGCCAACAACATTCCATCATGCTGTTGTAATGGAAGCAATCAAAAACAAAAAACACGTACTTGTTGAAAAGCCAATTGCATTCACATTAAAAGAAGCTGAAGAAATGATTCAAGCAGCTAAAGAAGCAGGCGTAATTCTTTCAACAGGACACGTCGAAAGATTCAACCCAGCAGTTCAAAAAGCTAAAGAACTTATTGATGATGGAGTTATCGGTGATATCGTATCCGCTTTTGCAAAAAGAGTGGGACCTCTTCCACCAAGGATAAAAGACGTTGGTGTTTCAATCGACTTGGCGATTCATGATTTGGACATTATGAATTACTTATTCGAAGAAGAAATTACTCAAGTTTACGGTACAATGAACAGCAGTTTTGATGACAGCGAATTTGAAGACCATGCAGAAATAATGGTAAGTTTCGACAACGAGTCCACAGGAATTATCGAAGTGAACTGGTTGACTCCATACAAAAGGAGAGAACTGGAACTTACAGGAACTGCAGGAATTATCTCTGTCGATTACATCCAGCAAAGCATTGAAGTATATGGTAAATTTGCTCAGGATATCCAAATTAAACATGAAGAACCTCTCAAATGTGAATTAAAATCATTTTTAAATGCTGTCGTAAAAGATAAAGAACCAGAAATTACTGGTGAAGATGGGCTTAAAGCTCTTAAAATGGTTATTGCAGCTAACAAATCCTCTAAAGAACATAAACCAATTAGTTTTGATGAACTTGAATAGGTGGTATAAGTGAAAGAAAGATTAATTCAAAAAGCTCAAGAACTCAGGCAACATGGTTTTACCACTGGTGAAATCGCAGATGAACTTAACGTAAGTATGGACACCGCAAGATGGTTGACATTGCAAAAAGCTGAAGAGAAAACTGAAGCGCCTGTTGATTTTGCTATTAACTGGAACAGCATCGGTGGAAATTCCACCCGTTTAAGCTATGTTTCAGGTGCATTAAGTGATATGGCTTTGACTCATGGCGAAGCAGATGTTGTTTGCGGTATTGCTGTAAGTGGAGTTCCTTTTGCAACCGTAATGGCCGATTTCATTGAAGACATGAGCGGAGTAGTTACATCTCTTGCTATTTTCCACCCAAACAAGCATAGAAAGGACAATGATAGCGATGATGAAGGTACAATAAGTACTAACTTCGGATCCGTTGAAGGCAAAAAAGTCATCATTGTTGATGATGTAATAACCAGCGGAAAAACTGTAAAAGAAGTAATCCATACAGTAAGAGACTTAGGTGGAGAACCTACATGCGTTACTGTATTAATTGACAAAGCAGGACTTTCAGAAATTGAAGAAGTGCCTGTGGAATCATTAATTAAAGTTAGTAGATTATAATTATCTACTAAAATTTTCTTATTTTTAAAACTAAAACTTGATATTTAACCGGTTCATCATTTCATCGATTTCTTTAGTTAACCGGGAGATATTTTCTGTAATCTCTTTCCTTTCATCAATCAAATCTTCAAGTCTGACATATTCCCCTTCATAGGTATCAACATACCTTGAAACAGTCAAATTGAACTCATTTTTCTCCAATTCTCTTAAATCGACTACTTCAGAAAACTTATCCATTGTTTTCCTATTGGAATAAGCATCCAATATTCTGTTTATTGTATCATTGTCTAAAATTAAATTACGCCTAACGACCCCTGGAAGCATATTTTTGGAAATTGCAGTTCCAT
>JAEEGL011931874.1_pt1 | contig 12829 bp, 12 predicted proteins | sample 9134231 | NCBI WGS metagenome assembly JAEEGL01 (sample SAMN16246548, study PRJNA631951) | gut metagenome | biome: gut microbiome; feature: rumen; material: fiber-attached | host: Bos | place: Iran: Karaj | collected 2018-10
GCTTTGTCGTCACGATCCTCGTGCAGAGCTCCTCGGCTGCCGTCGGTATGCTGCAGGCGATCTCCTCCACGGGTGTGATGGACTTCAACCTCGTCTACCCCATCATCATGGGCACAAGCCTCGGCACCTGCGTCGTCACGGCCTTCTACTGCTTCGTCGGTACGGGGCAGGACGCGCGGCGCATCGGCGTCATCAACATCATCGCAAACTTTGTCGGCACGATCTTTTTCATGCTCGTCATCAGCATCCTCGAACATGCCGGCGTTTTCTCCGGGCTTTGGCACAAGATCGTCAATTCCTCGGATATCGCAAACTTCAACACCCTGTTCCGTATCGTGACCTCGATCCTCGTCTTCCCGTTCACAAACCTCCTGATCCGTTTGTCCATGCGCGTCATCCCCGAGAAAAAGGATCTCGATTCCGAAAAATATTCCGCGCTTTTCAACCTGACGGACAACCTGCTCATCTCCCCCGGCTTCGCTCTGGTCGAGGCGGGCCGCTCCGTCGCAGTCATGGGACGCGCCGCTTCGGAAAACCTTGTGATGGCCTGCGCGCAGTTTGAAAAATACAGTGCAGAGCGCAGCGCGGAGATCAACCGCCGCGAGGACCGCATAGACCAGTTCGCGGACACGGCGGACAACTTCCTGATCAAGCTCTCCCGCTCGATCAGCGATGAAAAACAGAGCCGCCAGCTCAATCTTCTGATGCAGTCGGTCCCGAACATCGAGCGTGTGGGCGACTATGCCACCAACTTCAACGAGCTGGCCGAGCGCCTTGTACAGGATAAACTTTCTTTCTCCGGCGGCGCCAGAGAAGAGCTTCGGCTGCTCATCAACGCCGTGGAGGAGATCATCGCCCTGACGACGGACGCGCTGGAAAACGATTCGAATATCCTCGCCCGGCGCATCGAGCCGCTGGAGGAGGTCATCGACGATATGGTGCTGTTCATGAAAAACCGCCATACCGAGCGCCTGCGCCTGGGCAAATGCGCGATCCAGACCGGCCTTGTGTTCACGGAAGTGCTGACCTATCTTGAGCGCGCAGCCGACCAGTGCTCCTCGATCGCCATGCTGATGCTCGCGCGCGACAACGACGCGATCCTGAAAAACCACCACGAATACCTGCAGGAGCTCCATTCTGGCCGCGGCGTCGAGTACCGCCGCGAATTCGAGCGCAATCAGGCGAAGTATTATCTACCGCTCGAAAACGTGGAGCTTTGATCGGCATTTGAAATATCCGAAGACCGGCAGCCTCCGAGCCGCCGGTCTTTTATCATGCATGCCGCGTACGCGCACTGCGCGGAGAAAGATGCGTTTTTTCCGAAACATCCGCATGAAAGCTCGATTTTTTCATCCGCGCGAAAAGTGTGGACAAAAAGTGTGTTTTCCCGATAATAATTCCGAATTCAGGGTAAAATCTTTTGTTCCTTCGCCTTTTGTTCCTTTTTTGATGCAGAAAATGCAGGGACAAAAATTCGTCCTTGTCCGTGCCCGATCATTTGCAAAAGCGCGCCGGGTATGGTATACTTTCCAAGAAAACAAAAGCGTCTTTTCCCCCAAGGAGGTGAAGGCCATGGCATACAATGTTTATTCTTCGAATCCCCCGCCCTTCCGCGCGGCGCAGACCGGCGGTCCGGGCTTTCCCCCGCCCTCTCCCGGCGCAGGCGGAAACCGCGGGTTTTCCCCGACCCCAAAGCGCAGCCGCTCCGGCGGCGGAAAATGGGTGTGGATCGTGCTGATCGTCGCCGCCGTGCTCCTTTTCCGCTCGGGCGTCATCCGCCGCATCCTGAACGGCGCGCAGGAGCTTGCCGACTCAGTCTTCGAAGGCGCGCAGTCGATCACGAATCCCGAAGTCAAGCCTTCCGGGCAGAAACCCGGCTCGGGCACGCAGCCGCTGATCACGGAAACGGTAACGGTCGGCGACAGCGCCCTGGTCAGCTACCGCGACGCCGCGCTCGACTACCGGGAGGACGGCGTCTATACATTCGACGCGACCGGCGTTCAGACGCTTGAGCTGTACTGGCCGGCAGGCTCGGTCTCGATCGTTCCCTATGACGGGGACGAGGTGGAGATCCGCGAAGCCGCCGCAAACGGGAACAGTATAAAAGAAGACGAAGCCTTGCGCTACGGCATGGACGGCACGGTGCTGTTTATCCAGTACTGCGCATTCGAATCGGCTTACAGCCAGCTGCCCGCCAAGACGCTTACTGTCCTTCTGCCGCGCAGGATGGCCTCCTCCGCGCTGTTTGCGCAGCTTGAAACCGGCGCCGCCGTGCTGACGATCGAAGATCTCTCCCTGACCGACGCCGTCATCCGCGCATCGTCCGGGAATATCGAAGCGACGGGCCTGCGCGCCGCGGGCACGCTGAACATCGAAACGCGTTCCGGCTCCGCCGCGCTCTCCGGCGAGGTCGAGGTGCTGCGCTTTTCCTCTTCTTCCGGCGATCTGCGCTTTGCGGGCGGCGAGACGCTGACCACGGTCAGCGCTTCCGCATCCTCCGGCGCGCTGCTGCTCACGGGCAATATCCACCGCGCCGAGCTGAGCACCTCGTCCGGCCGCGTGGAGATCGCATCGCCCGTGTGCCCCTATTCCCTGCGCATCGCGACCTCCTCCGGCGACGTTTCCCTGCTTCTTCCGGAGGACGCCGATTTCTCGCTCGAATATGCGGGCGGCTCCGGAAAGCTGCAGTCGAAGCTTTCCACGCAGATGCGGGACGGCAAATACGTCCGCGGCGACGGCATCGCCGAGTTTTCCGTGGCCTCCGGCTCCGGGAATCTGCTGCTTTTGCCCTATACGGAATAAAAACCGAAGAGAAAAACAGTACCGCCGATCCGAAGATCGGCGGTAATTTTATGTAAACTTTAGAATTGTAAACTAATTGTTTGTAAACTTACTTATTGTTAACTTTGTTCTTGTAAACTATACTCCGGTAAACTAGTCTTCAACGATATACGCAGACGCGTAATCCTCATAGCCGATGCTCCGCGCAAGGCGGTAAGACGCCTCGTTGTCCGCGGCGCATTCCCACTGCGGGCAGATCCCCAGCGTCAGCAGATGATGCGTCTCCAGCGCACAGCACGCGCGCGCAAAGCCGCGCCGCCGATACCCTTCCGGCGTCATGATGCCCGTGTGCTGGATCAGGCCCTCCATATACGGCATGTCCGGCGCGTCGCAGACCGAGACGAGCCGCCCGTCCTGCTCTGCCCCGGCAAAAAGCCCGTTCTCCGCTTTTTCCAGAAAATACTCCTCAAGCCAGCCTTCCGGGCTCGCGCCGGGATAGGCGCTGCGGAAAAACGCCTCGTAAAGCGGATAATCCGCCGCGGTCAGAAGACGCACGGCGCCGAAGTCGGACACGGTCTCCCCGCCGAAAACCAGAAGCCGCAGCTTTTTCAGTCTGTACTCTTTTTCCAGCGCCCGGATGATCTGCTCCGTGCCGCATCCTCTCAACGCCTCCATCTGCGGCGCATATCTCGGCGCATAGGCCGCGGCGGTCAAGCCGTTTTTCACAAGCACATAGACCCCGTATCTGCAGCCGAAGCCGCGCAGGCGCGCGTCCCGCTCCGGCGAACAGATGAAATGCACGCCCGGGGAAAGCGCGTCAATCTCTGCACAGCAGAAATGCGAATAGTATTCGATCGTCCGCGCCCGGACTTCCTTCCTATCCAATAAGGTGCTCATAATGTTATGTTTATAATACTACTGTAAACTAATATACTGTTAACTATATTCCCGTAAACCTTTGAGCAGCGAAAAGACCTGCCTCGCGGTGCGTTCCATATTGCGCGCGGCGGTATTGGGATCCATCGCCTCGGCAAGCGTCGCCGGGGCGGTCAGGATCGGGAAGATCGCGTCTATGCCGGACGCGTTGCACTCCTCCGCGCCCTCGCCCATGCTTCCGCACAGCCCGACGACCAGCGCGCCCGCCGCTTTGCCGATCGCGGCGATGCCGGACGGCGCCTTGCCCATGGCGGTCTGCGCGTCCATGCGTCCCTCGCCCGTCACGATGACGTCCGCGCCCTGCGCGTGGCGCGCAAGCTCCACCGCCTCAAGCACGATCTCGATGCCGGGGCGAAGCTCCGCGCCGAGGAATGCGCGGAAGGCGAATCCGAGACCGCCCGCCGCGCCTGCGCCGGGCATTTCGCTGTGATCCTCGCCGAGAACGGCCGCTGTGCACGATGCGAATTTTGCAAGCGCCGCGTCCAGCCGCGCGACGATCTCGGGCGTCGCGCCCTTCTGCGGCCCAAAGATCGCGCTGCAGCCGCGTTCGCCGCACAGCGGATTGTTCACGTCGCAGGCGACGCGGAAATGACAGGCTTTGAGCACGGGATCCAGTCCCGACAGGTCTATCCTTTCGATCTTCTCCACGTCCCGGCCGCAGATCCCGGCGTCCTTTCCCTGCGCGTCATAAAACCGCGCGCCGAGGGCGCACAGCATCCCGAGGCCGCCGTCGTTCGTGGCGCTGCCGCCGATGCCGACGATGAATTCCCGGCAGCCGCGCGCGGTTGCGTCGCGGATCATCTCGCCGAGGCCGTAGGTCGTGGTGTTTAACGGATTCCTCTTTTCCTCCGGGACGAGCGTCAGGCCGGCGGCCTGCGCCATCTCCATCACGGCAAGCGCCCTGTCCGGCACGACGCCGTATTTCGCCTTGACCTGCTCGCCGAGCGGCCCCGTGACGGTGAGATACACCGTCTCCCCGCCGAGGCCTGCGATCAGCGCGTCCACCGTCCCCTCGCCGCCGTCGGCGACGGGCAGGATCACGGTCTGCGCGTCCGGGAATACCGCGCGCGCGCCGCGTTCGGCGGCGCCGCCCGCCTCCATGGAGGAAAGCGAGCCCTTGAACGAATCTATCGCAAAAACGATCTTCATCTTTTTTCTCTCCTTTTCTTTTCCCTGTTCTCCTCTTTTGGATTATTATACCTTTTTTCTGCAGTCCCGGCAAGAGAGGGTATGGAATTTGGCCGAAAAATGTGCTATGATAGAGACAGCAGACCAACAAGGAGGATAAGATCATGGCGAATATCAATCCGAACTGCCCGTGCAAGAACGTCGGCTGCCCGCGTCACGGCAACTGCGAAGAGTGCAAGGCCAACCATCACGCGTCCGGCGGCCTTACCGCCTGCGAACGTCTTGCCAAGGAGCAGGAGGAAAAGAAGGACTGAGTCAAAGCCCGGATCGTTCCGGGCTTTGCTTCCGCTTCGACCGAAATGGAACGCACGATCGAATATACGGCGGACGCCCGCTTTGACGGCGCGCGCGTCGACGCTCTCCTGCGCGCGCAGGGTTTCTCCGGCACGGTACTGAAGCTTCTGCGCACAGACGGCAGCCTTGTTCTTCTTGACGGCATGCCCGTCCGCCTTGCGGACCGGCTGCGCGCGGGACAGCGCCTGCGCGTCACGATCCCGGATCCGCCCTCCGACAGCGCCGTCCGGGCGGAGGATATCCCGCTCGACATCATTTACGAGGACGAGGACGTCCTCGTCGTCAGCAAATCCTCCGATATGGCGATCTATCCGACTCCCGCCAATCCTTCGGGCACGCTCGCCAACGCGTGCCGCGGCCGCTACGGCGAGGGCTTCACACTGCGTTGCCTCGGACGGCTCGACCGCCATACCTCCGGCCTTGTGCTGATCGCAAAAAACCGGCTCTCCGCCTGCATCCTGACCGACGCACTGCACACGGACGGCTTAAAGCGCGTCTACATCGCGGCAGTGCAGGGACTTTGTCCCGCGCGCGGCGTCATCGACGCGCCAATCGCGCCTTTGCCCGGCTCCGTTCTTGCGCACACGGTGGATCCCGCGGGACAGCGCGCCGTGACATACTACGAGCGGCTCTACTGCGCGAACGGCTGCAGCCTTGTGCGCATCGAGCTCGGCACCGGCCGCACGCACCAGATCCGCGTGCACATGAAGTATATCGGCCATCCCCTGCCCGGCGATTTTCTCTATAACCCGGAGGATACGCGCATCGCGCGTCCCGCCCTGCACGCCTGGCAGCTTGAGCTTGTCCATCCCGTGACACGCCGGCCCATGCGCTTCATCTCGCCCGTACCGCGGGACATCCTGTCTATATTCGACTAAAAACCGTTTTTTATCTCTTTATATTTTTACTGATTTAAACCGGAAAAACGCTTGACAAGCGCCCTGCGCCGTGATATAGTTATGTCAATCGTTGAAAAGCATTGACGAGGATGAGGACACAAAAGACAAAGCGAAGAGAGGCTCCGGTCGCTGTAAGGAGCCGTGCGTCTTTTGCCGAAGCCCCCTCCGAGCCGCGGAGTGAAAGGCAAAATGCCGAGTAGTATCCGCCGGGTACGCCCGTTAAAGCGAAGCGGTATGCGCAGAAAAAGCAAGTACCGGCAGAGTGCGGCATGAAAATGCCGAATTTCGGTGGTAACACGGACTTTTTACCGGAAAAGGTTCGCGCGAAGCAGAAAGATGCTTCGGGCGTTTTGTTTTGAAAGGAGACAGAGCTATGCTTACGATCAAAAAATCCTCCAAACTCGACGGCGTTGCCTATGAGGTCCGCGGCCGCGTAGCCGCGCAGGCCAGCGCGCTGGAAGCGCAGGGGGCGAAAATCATAAAGCTCAATATCGGCAATCCCGCGCCCTTCGGCTTTGAAACGCCCATGCCCGTCCTTGCGCAGATGCAGGAGAAGCTCTCCTTCAGCGAAGGCTATTCCGAATCGCGCGGCGTCTACGAGGCGCGCGAGGCGATCGCCGCCTACCACCGCGGCAAAGGGATCGAAAGCGTGCTCCCGGATTATATCTATACGGGAAACGGCGTCAGCGAGCTGATCAACATGAGCCTGCAGGCGCTTCTGAACGACGGCGACGAGGTGCTGATCCCGAGCCCGGATTATCCGCTCTGGACGGCGTCGGTCACGCTCTCCGGCGGCAAGCCCGTACATTACATCTGCGACGAGCAGTCCGACTGGATGCCCGATCTTTCGGACATGCGCCGCAAGATCAGCCGCAACACGAAGGCCATCGTCGTCATCAATCCGAACAACCCCACCGGCGCGAACTATACGCCGGAGATCCTCGAAAAGATCGTGGATCTTGCGCGGGAATTCAATCTGGTGCTCCTCTCCGACGAGATCTACGACCGGCTCCTGATGGACGGCGAAAAACACACCTCCATCGCCACGCTCTGCCCGGATCTTCTGTGCGTGACCTATAACGGCCTGTCCAAGAGCCATCTGGCGACGGGCTTCCGCTGCGGCTGGATCGCGCTTTCCGGTCCGTTCGAGCTGGCCAAGGAATATATCGACGGCCTCGACATGCTCGCCTCCATGCGCCTGTGCGCCAACGTCCCGGCGCAGAGCATCATCCCCATCGCCCTGCAGAATCTCGACGCCACGCGTCCGCTCTACGAGCCGGGCGGACGGATCTACGAGCAGCGCGAGGCGATCTGCGACGCGGTCAACGCCATCGAAGGCCTCTCCGTCATGCGTCCGCGCGCGGCCTTCTACTGCTTCCCGAAGATCGACATGCGCCGCTACCACATCGTGGACGACGAGCGCTTCGCCATCGACTTCCTGCGCGCCGAGCATGTGCTTCTCGTGCAGGGCTCCGGCTTCAACTGGCCGATCCCCGACCATTTCCGCATCGTGTTCCTGCCCGAGGCCGCGCAGCTGCGCGAGGCGATGACAAGGCTCGGCAGATTCCTTTCGACTTATCAGCAGTAAATGATAAACCGCAGAAAAAGCCCGGATCCCGGGCTTTTTCTTTTTATGCCTTGAATTCGGTCCGTTTCGGCGGTAAAATAGAGGCAAGGTGGGATAGCTATGAACAAAACCGATCAGTTTCTGGATCTTTACAAGCAGCTGGAGGATGCCGCGGAGGCCCGCTGGGGCGAAGAGGCGGGAAGCGTGGCAAGGCTTGAGCGCATGTCCATGTTTTCCTCGCTTTCCCAGGCGCTGCGCGCCTGCCGTGAGGTACGCAACCTCCTACAGCACAATCCGAAGATCGACGGCCATTACCCGGCCGAGCCCAGCGATGCGCTTTCGGACGCGCTCCGGCAGGCGCTGACGAAGATCCAGAATCCGGCGCTCGCCTGCGACGCGGCGATCCGCCTGCGCAGCGTCTTCCGCCGTGGGACGAACGACCTCGTGCTGCCCGCGATGCGCCAGATGGTCAAGCGCGACCTGTCGAAGATCCCCATCACGGAGAAAGACTGCGTGGTCGGCGTGTTCTCGCCCGAATCGCTGTTTGAGCGCGCGCTTTCGGAATCGGCCGTACCGCTCGACGAAACGACGCGCTTTGCCGATCTGCGCGAATTTCTGACGGTCGACCCGCGCTTCTACCGCTTCGCGCCGTTCCGCGCAAGGCTCGACGAGATCGAAGCGATGTTCGACGAAGCCTATGACCGGCACACGCGCATCCGCGTCGTATTCCTGACGGAGGACGGCGGACAGGACAAGCCTCTGCTCGGCCTCATCACGCCGTGGGAGCTGATCGACAAGCTGTAAAAGCCGCTGCGGCGGGACGGCCAATCAATCGGAGGACGGATTTGAACTACTTTATCGAAGGCCTGCAGGGCAGCGGAAAAAGCACCCTGATGCAGAAGCTGTCCGAACGCAAAAGCGGCTGCACGCCGATCCGGGAGGGCGAATACAGCCCGGTAGAGCTTGCCTGGTGCGCCTGGACAGACGAAAAAACCCATGAGGAGATCCTTGCGAAATACGCGCCCATCCGGGCGCTGATCGAAGAAAAGACGTATGCCGAGGGGGACAGGCGGATCATCTGCTATACGAAGATCCGCACGGATATCCCGGGCTTCTATCAGGATCTGGAACGGCATGAGATCTATAACGGCCGCACGCCCTTCGCGTCGTTCCGGGACATCCTGCTTCGACGCTACGGGGCATGGAACGGGGACGGACAGATCTTCGAATGCTCCCTGTTTCAGAACACGATCGAGGACATGATCCTGTTCCGCTGCTTCGGCGACGCGCAGATCCTCGATTTTTACCGCCGCGTCCGCGAAGCGCTGGAGGGCAAGGATTACAAGATCGTATACCTGAAGACGACGGATATAAAAGCGAATCTTGACAGGATCCGGAAGGAAAGATCGGACGCCGAGGGAAAGGAGCTTTGGTTCCCGCTCATGCTCGGATTCTTCGACGGCTCCCCCTACGCAAAGGAGAAGGGCGTGTCCGGCGAGGAAGCCCTGATCGAGCATTTCCGGCTCCGGCAGGCGCTTGAGATGCGCATCTGTGAAGAGATCTTTCCGGACAGGAGCGTGATCCTTCCGTCAAAGGGATATACGCCTCAGGATCTCGATGCGCTGTAAAACAAAAAAGGCTGTGAAGTGTTCACAGCCTTTTTATTATCGCTTTTCAGAAATGGAAGATCTGCGTCGCGATGTTGAAGTAGACCAGAATACAGACGCAGTCGGTGATCGTCGTGATCAGCGGCGAGGCCATCAGCGCGGGGTCGAGCTTCAGCTTCTTCGCGAGCATCGGCATCACGCAGCCGAGGGTCTTGGCGGTCATGGCGACGCCGATGAGCGTAAGTCCGGTCACGAGGCCGATCTTGAGGTCGCCGTACATGAGCATGACGCGCACGAAATTGACAAGCGCCAGCGTCGTGCCGCACATCAGCGCTACGAGCAGCTCCGAGCCCCAGAGGCGGAAGAAGTCTTTGAACTGGATCTCCTCCAGCGCGAGGCCGCGGATGACCAGCGTCGAGCTCTGCGCGCCGCAGTTGCCGCCGGTGTCCATGAGCATGGGGATGAAGGAAACCAGCAGCGGCACCGCCGCGAAGGCCTCCTCATAGCGCGTGATGAGCATGCCGGTGAAGGTCGCGGACAGCATCAGGAACAAAAGCCATACGATGCGGTTGCGCGCATGGCGGATCGGGGGCACATTGAAATAACTGTCGCCGGACGGCACGATGGCGTTCATCTTTTCGATATCCTCCGTGTCCTCGCGGCGGATGACGTCCATCGCGTCGTCGAAGGTGACGATCCCGACGAGCCTGTCCTCGGTATCCACGACCGGGATGACGGCAAAGTCGTATTTTTCGAACTGCTGCGCGACGAATTCCTGGTCGTCGTGCGTCGAGACCTTGATCAGATTGGTCGTCATGATGTCGCCGACGACGGTGTGCTCGCTTGCAAGCAGCAGATCCTTCACCGTGACGATGCCGAGCAGCTTGCGCTGCGCGTCGGTGACATAACAGGTATAGATCGTCTCGCTGTCCACGCCGGTCGTGCGGATGCGCGAAAACGCCTCCTGGATCGTCATGTCGCGCTTGAGATCCACATACTCGACCGTCATGATCGAGCCCGCGGAGTCCTCGGGATAATGCAGGATCTGGTTGATGACGCGCCTTGTGTCGACGTCCGTGTTTTTCAGTATCTTCTTGACGAGGCCGGCCGGCATCTCCTCGATGATATCGACCGTATCGTCCACGAACATCTCATCGAGCAGTTCGGAAAGCTCGCGGTTGGAAAAAGCGTTGATCAGGTACTGCTGTTCGTCCGAATCCATCTCGACAAAGCTGTCCGCTGCCAGCTCCTTGGGCAGGAGCCGGAAAATGCGCAGGATGTCCTCCGGCTCGGCGTCGGACAGAAGCGCCGCGATATCCGCCGCGTTCATCTCCTTGAGCTGCGCGGCAAGCTGCTGAAACTGCCGGTTTTCCAGCAGGGTCCTCGTTTCTTCGATCATAGGTATCCCCTCCCCTTGTTCTATGCCTGCTCAAAAAAGCGCAAAAATCCCGCTATGTATCGTTTTGTGTACACAGCGGTGGGAAGTATGACACTTACGAGGCGTCTATCCGGGCAGACGGACGGAAACGCAAAAGCGCCCGCTGCATAACGGGATCGAGCCTGCGCATGTGCCCTGACTACTTCCTGCGTCCATCCTGTTCCACCTTCTTTCCTTCAAAAAAGACAGATTCATTTTAGCACTGCTTTTTTCAAAATGCAAGCGCCGCAGGCGATTTTTCGCTTCCGAAATATGCGGGACTTTTCATGCTCCCGTCCAAATAAAAAACAGGCAGGCCGATCCGGCCTGCCCGAAACAAAAAGCCGTTTCATTCTTCAAGACGCAGGAGACAAACATACCGCACCGCAGTCCCGTCAGGATATACGACACTTTTTTTCTCTTCCGTAAATCCGCAGCTGCGATAAAAGCCGACCGCGTCTTCGTCCGTTTCCGCCCGGATGCTTTTCAGGTTTTCCCTGTCCATGACCTGACGGATCAGGGTTCTTCCGACGCCTTTCCCGCGTTCCCTTTCGGAAACAGCGATCCCGAGGATCACGGGGATCGGCTGCAAGCGATCCAGAACCAGCATTCCTATGATTCTGTCCTCCTGCATACAGATGTATATTTCCGCTTTTTTATCCTCCAGGAATCGCGTCATTTTTGCTTTGTATTCTTCATACGACGGGTGATACATGCACGAAGAATAGATCCTGAACGCATCGTACGACAGCAGCCGCTCCCCGTCCCGGCACCCGGAAATCTTCACGCATCTTTCCCCCCTGACCTTTGCCCGATAGTACCATTATAACGTAAAGGTCAAGAAGATCTATACATCGTCTGTCTCTTCCCTGCAGCAGCAGTGCGGGGAGAAAACGCCGAAGCAAAACAAAAAAAACGCAAAAACCCTCTTGACAAATTAGATTCCGCTAACTATAATGTAGTCGGTTAGAAACATCTAACCATTTTCTTTGACCTGTGGGTTAGAAAAAACTAATTCAAAGGGAACGGAGGTATGCTATGATGCCGCTCAGCTTTGCACAGCCCGGCGAGAGACAGATCATCAAGAGGATCGGCGGAAGTCCCGAAGTCAAAAAGCATCTGGAGGACCTCGGCTTCCATGTCGGCGGGGAGATCAGCGTGATCCACGAGATCGGCGGAAATCTGATTGTAAACGTCAAGCAGTGCCGCGTCGCCGTCAGCCGTGAACTGGCCAACAAAATCATGATATGAACGATAAAAGGAGGTACAAGCTTTGAAAACATTAAGAGACGCGAAGATCGGAGATACCGTTAAAGTACTGAAGATCCACGGAGAAGGCGCGGTAAAGCGCCGCATCATGGACATGGGGATCACGAAGAACGTGGAGATCTATGTCCGCAAGGTCGCGCCGCTCGGCGACCCGGTGGAGCTTACGGTGCGCGGCTACGAACTGAGCCTGCGCAAGGCCGACGCCGAAATGATCGAAATACAGTAAAAAATTTTTGCGCCTGGGTTAGTGTGATTTAACTCAGGCCAGAAAGGAAGAAAAGGAAATGTCATTGAAAATCGCGCTTGCGGGAAACCCGAACAGCGGCAAAACGACCCTGTTCAACGCGCTGACCGGACAAACGCAGTTTGTCGGCAACTGGCCGGGCGTTACGGTGGAAAAAAAGGAAGGCAGACTGAAGAAGCATGACGACGTCGTCATCACGGACCTGCCCGGCATCTACTCCCTGTCCCCCTATACGCTGGAGGAGGTCGTCGCCCGCAATTACCTGATCTCCGAGCGGCCCGACGCGATCCTGAATATCGTGGACGGGTCGAACCTCGAGCGCAACCTGTACCTGACGACCCAGCTGACCGAGCTGGGCATCCCCGTCGTGATCGCGGTGAACATGATGGACGTGGTGCGCAAGAACGGCGATTCCATCAACATTCCCGCGCTCGCCGAAAAGCTCGGCTGCCAGATCGTCGAGATCTCCGCTCTCAAGGGCGACGGCGTGGACGCGGCGGCGGAGGCTGCGGTCAAGGCCGCAAAGAACGGCAAGACCGTACCGATGCACACGTTCTCCGGACCCGTGGAGCACGCGCTCGCGCACATCGAGGAGGCCGCGATCCACGGTCTGCCCGAGGAGCAGCA
>JAEEGL012163022.1_pt1 | contig 12829 bp, 3 predicted proteins | sample 9134231 | NCBI WGS metagenome assembly JAEEGL01 (sample SAMN16246548, study PRJNA631951) | gut metagenome | biome: gut microbiome; feature: rumen; material: fiber-attached | host: Bos | place: Iran: Karaj | collected 2018-10
ATTCAACCCGAACAAAGTTGTATTCGATCCGTATGCACGGGAGATAACACATGATCCGAGCAATGCGACAGCGTTGGCATATTCTCCGACTGCACCTGCTAATCCTTACGGAGCATTGAGTACAGGTGATACATATCGAAACTATGACTCAGGCAAGATCGCACCTAAGGGTATCGTTGTAACAGACAATACAAACTACGGAACTAAACCGGCTATCCCGCAGAAAGATGCTATCATATATGAGGCACATGTCCGCGGTATAACGAAGCACAGTTCTTCTGCTAATCTGGCAACTCTGCTGTCGAAATACAGTCAGTTTGGTGATGTAGTCAACATCCCGACAGAATATCAGGGAACATACAAAGGTGCGGCAATGCTCGTGCCATACTTGAAGGCTCTCGGTATCAATACTATCGAGCTGCTGCCTGTTCACGAGACAGACAATGATGCTAATCCTGATGACGGTCCCGGCGGCAACTTCTGGGGTTATATGACATTTAACTATTTCGCTCCGGACAGACGCTACTCCAGTGATAAGACACCGGGCGGACCGACCAAAGAGTTCAAGGAGATGGTTAAAGCATTTCACGATGCCGGGATGGAAGTATACCTTGATGTGGTATATAACCACACAGGTGAAGGCGGAACTTGGCATGGAGACAGCAAAGATCCAAACTACGACGGCGGTAAGCAGTGTACAGTCGTAAGTATGCGAGGTATTGATAATGCGACATATTACTCACTTGTGCCGTCAGCGAAGTGGGCATATTGGGAGACGACAGGCTGCGGCAATAATTTACAGTGTGATAATGCTTATGTCCGACAGTTTATACTTGATTCTTTGACTTATTGGATTGATACAATGGGTGTGGACGGTTTCCGATTTGACCTTGCTACGACATTGGGGCGAGTATATAACGGAACAGACGGTTGGGATTATCAGATGCTGGCTCAGACTCTAACAGATATTGCTGCACTTGGACAGACTAAGAATGTAGAGATGATTGCTGAAAGCTGGGACTGCGGAGGCAACAGTTATCAGGTCGGGTGGTTCCCTGACGGTTGGGCTGGTTGGAACGGCTACTATCGTGATAATGTCAGAGGCTTTATCGGAAATGGTGTGCCTAATGTGAAGATTGCATATTCTGATGGAATGTATGGAGATATGAGTCATTTCAGTACGGCTGATCCGAGTATCAACTTTATCTGTGCACATGACGGTTTTACTCTTGCTGACTTGTGTTCCTACGGCGGAACGGGTAATTATTATAATAGTATAAGGACATGGCCATTTGGACCGAGTGACGGCGGAAACAGTGATGAGAATGCCATTTCTACAAATGTATACGTAGGTACTTCAGTAGATGAGCAGGCAAGCCGACGACAACGTGCAAGAAACTATTTCGTTATGCAGATGTTTAGTGCTGGTATTCCGATGATCGTCTATGGTGATGAGTTCGGACGAACGCAGAATGGAAACAACAATCCGTATAACCTTGACAGTGTAGCAACATGGAATAACTATGATATGGTTAAGACATCGAGTCCGCACTTAGCTTCAACAGGTTCTGCAAATGCGGCAGAATGTGGTGCTTACGAGAATATGTTCGGTACATTCAATAATGGCGGAGATACTAATAAGAACAACAACTTTGATTTTGCTCGATATGTTATGAATGAAAGAGCAAATAATGAAAGTCTTCGCCAACTGACAGGAGAGGCCGCCGGCTTAACATATTATAAAAATAATTATACAGAAAACGGTTTTAACGGTAATGAAGACAAGTGTCTTGGATTGATGATTAATGGCAGTCATAGTGTCAGCGGTGCTAAATATTATGTGATGATTAATATGCACAGCGAAGAAGTGACATTTACATTCCCTGCTCCGAGAAATAGCTATCATTGGACTCGAATTATTGATACTGGATACTTTGCAGAAGCTAACAGTAACTATTGGCTCGATACTGATGAAATATGCATATATAGCAGCTCCGATTCCTATGGTATTGGACCTTATCGAATCGTTGTTCTTAAAGAAATGCAGGATGCACCGACTTGTTATGCTCCGACGATTACAGGCTCATTAGGAACAAAATTTAACGGCGGCACTAATACGATTACATTAGCTACAAATACTGATGAAGCAACAATTTATTATACAACCGATGGAACAGATCCGAGTGCAAGTAATGGAACGGCATACAGCAGTCCATTTACTATTGACAAAACAACTACAGTCAAGGCGGTTGCTATCGCTGAAGGATATAAAAACTCGGAGATTATAGTTAAAACATTCACTAATACGGCGGTTTGCAATGATCCTATTCTGTCTGTGCCTGCCGGTAACTTTTGGAATACGATCACTGTGTTTGTAAGCGGCAGTGATGCTTACTACTATACAACAGACGGTAATGATCCGACAACAAGCAGCATAGCTTATAATTTATCAGGTATAGACATCTCTGCTACAACTACATTGAAAGTCCTTGCTCATGATGTAGGCGGCACTAAAGGTGATGCTATAGTTGAAGCAGTTTATACAAAACAGGATAATCCATCAATTACCGAAGATCCGAGCGGTGTAATGCTGCAGGGATTCAACTGGGACTCTGCTCCGAGAGGTAATGGCTATAATAATGAAAACCGAAGTCCATATTGGGACAGATGGTATAATGTTGTGACTGAACGGGCAAATGATATTAAGAATAGATTTGAATATCTGTGGTGTCCGCCGCCGAGCAAGACGGATACTGCATCTTCGGAAGGATACGCTCCGACACAGCTTAATGATCTTAATAACTGCTACGGAACAGCGGCGGAATTGCAGAATATGATTACGGCAATTAGTCCGACAAAAGCTATAGCTGATATTGTAATCAATCATCGAGCAGGATCAGAATCGTGGGGAGATTTCACTAATCCGAAGTGGTGTGATGATTATTATGCAATCTGTTCCGATGATGAGGGATTCAGCAGCAGCGGCAGTCCGATGTATGGCTCCTCAAAGACAGGATATGCTGACAGCGGAGCGTCTTATGATGCATATCGTGACTTGGATCATACTAGTCCCTATGTGCAGAAAGGTATCTACAGCTGGATGAACTCAGTCTTGAAGCGTGCAGGATTTGTCGGCTGGCGATATGACTATGTAAAGGGCTATGGTTCTCAATATGTCGGATATTACAATGCTAAAACAAGTGCTGCATTCAGCGTCGGTGAGTATTGGGTAGACAGTGATGCTGTTTCATTGACGACGAACTGGATCACAGGAACAGCAGCAACGCTGAATGGAACTGCCGGACAGCAGTCGAGAGCATTTGACTTCCCGCTGAAAGAAAAGTTAGACAGTATATTTGGTTATACCGGAAGCGATAAGGTATATCATGAAGGATGGAATCCGTATTCGGATGGTTATGGCTCAGTATCTTACAGCAGCTTGGCATCTGGTGGACTTATACATCAGACAGGGTATAATAACCTTGCTGTTACATTCGTAGATAATCATGATACAGGCTCGACGCAGAAACACAGAATTATGGATGAGCGAGGCGTTGCTCCGTCGTATGTATATCTGCTGACGCATCCGGGTATGCCTTGCGTAGCTTGGCAGCATTATTTCAGTTATGCAGACAGCGGATCTATGGGAACTGATGCCGGAGAGCAGTATATCGGCGGTAAAACAGTGCCAAGTATGACGATTACTTATAAAGAACTGATTGATACGCTTATTGAGATTCGCAAGAGTGCAGGAATCACAACGACAAGTACTGTTGAAACAATTAGCGTAACAGGCAGTGATTATGTGGTTAAAGTTCACGGCACTAATCATGACCTTATTGTAAAGATCGGCAATGCAAACTATACGCCGACAGCAGCTGGTTATGCGGGAAATCTGCCTGTGCTGAAATGTGACGCGACAAAGAATGAAGATAATACTGTTCATAGCCACGGTTTCGCAGTTTGGGAATATGGCAAGACATGGAGTGACTATCACACTGGTGATACGACAGATGTCTATTTCTATAACAGCGACAGCTGGGCAACAGTTACAGCTCATGCTTGGAATGCTGACGGTGATGTATATACCAATTGGCCGGGTGCTGTTATGACAGCAGATACAGGCTCGTGGTATAAACTGACTATACCGAGCACTGCGACTAATGTTATTTTCTCAAACAATGGCAGTGACACAGGCAAGATTGAGACGACATTCTCATCATCTGTGCCATTCTATAAGGATGGTGCCTGGTATGCAACTAAAGATGATGCGGAGAATGATAACAGACCTGAAGTTACATTTTATTTTAAGATTCCGAGTTGGATAAATCAGGGAGTTGAATTATTCCTTGATGGGAACGGTCATTCCTGGGATGGAACAGTGATGACTGCATGCTCAACATCTTATTGGTATAAATGTACAGTCGCTGTAAACAGTTTATCTCAGTCGATAACATATCAGCCGAGAATGAGTGAAAATGGAGCGGTCAAATATATGAAAGCACCAAACTCTTCTGCATATACAGATGACAATGCTGCAGTTATTCCTGCTACGGGTTATGTTGTTATAGATGCATCCGGAAGTGATTATCATTGGAGTGGAGATAATTTCTGCTTGAAAGATCCTGCTCTTATAACTACACCGAGTACTGAACCGGGGTATTAAAATTTAATATAAAGGACTTATAATTATGAACAAATATTTTATATTATTACTGATAACTTTTTCGGTTTTGACATTCTCTGTTGTATCCTGTGATCAGGACAGTGATGTCAGTGACGGAAGCGGCAGCAGGCCTGCTGTAACACCTTCAACACCGACGGAGATAACAACTCTGAATGTGACAGCAGATGTAACGATCGATACATCCATCGCTGAGTTGGAGAGCAAGACTATGAATGATATTGTCGGAATTAAACTGTATTACGGTTTCGGTACTTATACCGAAGAGACTGTCCTCACCAGACATTTCGATGTCAGTGCAGATGATATAACGGTGAATCAAAAGACCGATACTGCCGGGTATATGACATTCACGATAAAGGATGATGAACTGTCAGGAACTCAGACTCCGTATTTCTATGCAGAAGTGATTGCCGGCAGCGATACTGTCATTGCCAATATGGAGACTGCATTACAGTCCAATGAAGCCTATCAGAAGAACAGCGAGCATGATATAACGCTGCAAGCCGACAGTCTCTATGCTGATATAGGACTGATATTGAAGTAATCGACAGACATATATCAAAAAAACGATGTAAAAAGGCAAAAAAAATTCAAAAAAAATAATTTTTTTGCCTTTTTTATATTTTTTATTGCAAAACTCCGAAAAACAACATATAATATATAATGAGATAACTGTCGGCTGCGGTATGCGGCCTTTAAGATATAGTTGTAAGCTTTTTTTGGAGGATTGTATGGCAAAAAAATGGTCAGTATGGTTAGTAATAATAAGCATCGCAGTGATTGCATCATGTTCATCGGCGAATTTGCTCGCAGGCGGAGCGGGTGATAATGATGAAATCATATCTGCTGTGCAGCAATCGGAATATGTCGATATTGATGTCAATCTCCCCGCAATGGGACGAGGCTGGGATGTAGCTCGCTATTCAGTGACGGCATCTAAGACGGGCGAGACAGATGTAACGGAAGAGACAACAAGTTCATCGCTGTCAATGAGACTTAAGATCGGTGATTGGTCTTTTACTGCGACAGGATATGACTCTAACGATAATATTATATATCTCTCATCAAGCAGAACTTACACTGTATCAGAGTCCGGAACGACTATCAATATTATCCTTGATCAGCAGTCCGCTGCTATGAAAGTAAGTGTCGGTTCATCTACTGCAAATGCAGTAAAAAATACTATCGACAGAGTTGTGGTAACAGCAACACCAAGTGTAAGCGGATTTGATACCGTAACAGGAACAAGTACAAGTTGGGAGCAAAGCATTACTCTGATGGGACTGCTTGCAAATGTTAATTATGAATTGGTATCTTATGGTTATAAAGGTGATGTGTTATATGCTCAGTCAACTGCAACAACTAAGAAATCCACATCAACAGGAGCTGTCTTTGATGCCGGCTCAAAAGTCCTTACTCAGAAAAAAGTAACTCCTGTCAGTTTCAGTCAGGCATCGGGATCGTCGTTTAGTACATCGACAAATATAACACTGAGTTGTGCGACTTCAAGTGTTTCGTATTATTATACAACAGACGGAACAACTCCGACGACATCATCTGCGAAGTATACTTCCGGCATTACTGTGGATTCTAGTTGGTCAGGCGGTAAGACTGTCAAAGTTATTGCTGCCAAAAGCGGTTTGACAGACAGTGAAGTTGCAAGTGCATTTTATTCATTCGGAGCGGGAGTTGCTTCAACACCGTCTTTCAGTAAAGCAACTGGTACCTATTCGACAGATATTACGGTTGCATTGTCCAATAACGAGTCAAGTGGTACTCTGAAATATTCTTTTGACGGTTCATCTTGGAGCGATTATACGACACCGATCGCTGTTGCCGGCAATGGCACGGTAAAAACCATTTATGCCAAGGTTGTAAATGTCACGGACAAAGATGATTCGGCAGTACTGAGTCAGACATATACAATCAGTTACAATGCTCTCGGAACGGTAGTGATTTCGCCGACAGCGGGGTCGTATTTCAGTACACAAGCGTTTACTTTGGAAGCTCCCATCGCCGATGCTGATATTTATTATACAACAGATGGAACGACTCCGACAACGGGTTCGATACATTATACCGCACCGTTTACATTGAGTGCAAGAGCTACGCCGTATACTATCAAAGCAATCTGTGTTAAGTCGGGTTATGCTGACTCCGAAGTTGCTAATCTCGGCTCATTTACTATCATTGAGGACAGTGCCATAACATTGACAAGTGCCGCTAACCTTATACAAGACACAGGTACAAGTGTGTGGGTAAGCAACGGTGTTATCAATCTCAAAAAAGGCGATAACTACTTTATGGCGACAGGATTAACGGCAAGTCAGACTTATGAAATAAGATGGCTTAAATCTTCGTTAAGCCCGACTATTACGATCTTTAAGAATGATCTTAACACATCGGTTAGTGCAACATCGGGTTCAGGCAAGTACACATTCAGCACAACCGGAGCAAGTGCAAGTGATAAGTTCTATTTCAACATCAATATGAGTTCGGCTGCCAACGGCGTACTGCTCGGCCTCGGTGTAGACGGCACGGTTAAACCTGTAACGGCATTAACAATCACTCCGGCAAGTGTAAACGGTCTTTATATTGGCGGTGAGCAGACATTTAGTGTGTCATATACTCCGTCAGATGCCAATATGGGGACGGATGTTGTTTGGACAGTAAGCAACGATTCTGTACTTTCAATAAGCGGTTCAACAGTTACGGCTGTTGGAGCCGGCACTTCAAGAGTAACGGTTGCTACACAGGCAACAGGCGGACCAAGCAAATATATAAATGTCAACATCGGTTCAACAGTCGGCTTGACAGTAACCGTACCTGATTGGATCTGGAATGACGATGCAGTAATATTTGCCTGGGTATGGGGTGACGGAAACTCGGGAGAATGGGTAAGTGTAAGCGGATCGTCTACATCGGCAACATTCTCGATAGCACCGACGACGGTAGGATTTAATATGGTACGATGTGCTGTCGGCACAACGACTCCTGATTGGACGGTTGCAAGCGGAGACGGTGCAGGTCGTATCTACAATAAGTGCGGCGATGTAGCATACACTTCAGGTACGACTGCTTATGATACGAGTGACAGCTGGGTAAGTTACGGCAGTGTCGATACGATGATCGCTACCACATATAACACAAACCTCGGTCAGGATATTTACTTCGGTTATCGCATCTATGACGGCAGTGGAACAGAGATCCAGGAGTGGACTACTATTGCTGGAACATGGACCGATCAGGGGGACGGTTATAACTGGTATGCAATGATACCGGGAGTTACCGGAGGCGTTACAATCTCTTGGAAAGCGTACATGCAGGAAGGTAATAACCAAAGCTGGATGACAGGTGACAACAGATCGACTGCTGTAGGTACTAATCAGGTATCTGCCTGGTAAAAATTCTTCAAACGAACAAGACTTGCATTGGCAAGTCTTGTTTGATTGGATTTATAAATCATATTTGGAGTATTTATGACTTTCTTAAAGAAAACAGCAGCGGTATTAGTTGCATTTGTGTTGTTAATAACAGTGTCATGCGTTATGGACAGTAATAACTCGGAAGGCAATAACAGTTCATCTTCTGATTCAAGTACGACACAAACATGTGCCGCACCGACAATCAGCGGAACTACATCATTTACTGACAGCACTTCGGTGACTATAACATGTGCTACAGCCGAAGCAGGTATTTACTATACAACGAATGGTTCAACGCCATCAGCTTCATCGACGGCATATACAGGGGCATTTACACTGAATGCAACAGCGACGGTTAAAGCGATCGCTGTTAAGGAAGGATATAACAATTCATCGGTTGTGAGCAAAGCATTTACTAAGATTGAGACTGTCATTGTCTCTGAAGATGACAGCGGCGTAATGCTGCAGGGTTTTACATGGTCATCCGCACCGAGAGTTGCCCCTGCTCAGCAGGGAAAATGGTATAACATTGTAACCGCACGGGCGGACGATATTAAAAGCACATTTGAGTATCTATGGTGTCCGCCGCCGAGTGACAGCAACGGCGATGCCCCGGAAGGTTATGCTCCTAAGATGCTCAATATCCTGTCAAATGCTTACGGCACGGAGGCTGAACAGAAAGCTATGATTAATGCGATCAAGCCGACTAAGGCTATCGCGGACATCGTTATCAATCATCGTGCTGGAACGACTAATTGGGCGGATTTCAGCAACCCGAGCTGGACAGATGATTATTATTCGATATGCTCGGATGATGAGTGTTTCTCCGATGACAACTCACCGATAAAAGGATCGTCTAAACACGGTGCTGCCGATACCGGCGAAGGGTACGGTTCATTCCGGGATATAGATCATACCAACACTGCTGTTCAGAATGGCATTATCAGCTGGATGAATGATGTGCTTAAAGCAGCAGGCTATGTTGGTTGGAGATATGATTATGTGAAAGGCTATGATGCCAAATATGTCGGATTGTATAATAAACAAACAAATGCCGCATTCTCAGTAGGTGAACACTGGCCGACTGACGGTTACAATGCGTCTAATCCGTCAGCATGGGGCAATCAGTTCAAAACATGGATTGACAAAACCGAAGCTGATAACGGACAGAGATCTCGGCTGTTTGACTTTACTCTTAAAGGGGCATTGAATACCGTATTCGGCTATACAAGCGGCAGTAACACGACAAACGGCAGCGGGAATTACAGTCTGCTTGCAAACAGTGCCAATCTCTGCATAAGTCAGCCTGAGGATGCTGTGACATTCGTAGATAACCATGATACAGGCTCGACTCAGGGACATTGGGCATTGAAACAGGATGCGATTGGTGCTGCTTATGCGATGATACTTACTCATCCTGGTTATCCGTGCGTATCGTGGAATCACTACTTTACATTCGCAGAGAGCGGTTCAATCAGTGTTACTGAGAATAACATTAAATCAGATAATACATTTATAGGAGACTCGACAGTAGCAGGGACGACCAATACGCTTAGACAGCATATTGATAAACTTATCGAACTGCGTAAGTCTTTGGGGGTTGCTTACAACAGCACTCGTGTAACGCGTCAGGCGGATACGACATGTTATGCTGCGGAGGTATATGGTGCTAACGGCAGTCTCATCGTAAGTATCGGCGGTGATTATACAGGTGATACATCGGACTATGAAGTGTTCTACAGCGGAACGAACTTCAAGATATGGACGCAAAGCACTAAGTGTGCCGCTCCGGTTATCACAATTGATGTTGACGGTAATGTCACAATATCGTGCGGGACATCCGGTGCGAAAATATACTATACAACAAACGGCTCTGACCCGACAACATCTTCGACACAGTATAATGAAAGTTTCTCTGTAAATGCAGACACAACCGTCAAAGCAATCGCTGCGGCTGCCGGTTTGGAGAATTCAAGGATCATATCGGGGTATTATGCTGCTCCGATAACTCTGACAGTGACTGTAGAATCATGGATCTGGGATGATGATGCAGCAGTATTTGCATGGGTTTGGGGAGATTCGTCAGGAGGAGAATGGATCAGTGTCACAGGCAGCGAAGCGACGGCGACAGTGACTGTACCTGGTGATACGACGGGATTCAACATGGCTCGATGTCCTGCAGGCACGACTGAGCCGGACTGGAATGTGACAGGAGATAATACGGGACGAGTGTATAATAAGACGGATGATGTGACGATCGAGAGCGGCGTAACATCATATACGACATCATGGAGTGCGTATAATCCGACTTGATTCAGCGTCGCCTATGTTTCCTTGCGGTGACTGCCTTGGCGGCAGGAGTTCAGGGTGACACTATGATTTTGACTTTTTCAGCATTCTAGCCGAGAAATGGCTTGTTTTGGAATAAAATATGCTAATTAATAAAGATACGGCGGGAAAATCTGATTTTGGGAAATAATAACTGTAAGACGAAAAATAAAAAATACAACAACAAAAAAACAGGAAACATTAAAAACAGGAGACATTATGAGAAGTATCAGAACAATGATGGCAGCAGTGTTTACGGTTGTTGTGATGATATTAGCGGGTTGTGCCGTGACCAATATCCAAAGCAGCATTGGTGCAGAGGTAAGCCAAACTGAGAATAAAGCACCGGTCTATGGCAAGATCACAGTCTATGTGCCGTCATCAGGACGAGGCTGGGATGTATCAAAGTATAAAGTAACAGCACGCAGATCCGGTGAATCAGATGTAACCGGTGAGACGAGCAGCAGCTCGCTTGAGATGCGGCTCAAAGTCGGTGTGTGGAATTTCTCCGCACAGGGTTATGACGATAAAGGCAATCTGATCTATCAGTCTGCCGCAAAAGAAGCAACGGTATCGGAAAGCAATACGGCTCCGATTAGTCTGCTGCTTGATCAGCAGTCATGTGCCGTTAAATATTCGTTTACGGCTGCGGACTTGTTTGAGACGGTATATCCGCTGGACAAGATCACCGTTACAGCAGTGTGCAATACAGCCGGATTTGACAGTATTACTGCGAGCGTGGGCAGCCTTGATCAGACGATACCTATTAAAGGTATGCTTGACGGAGCACAATATACTGTGACTGTCAGCGGATATGTCGGTGACACATTGTATGCGTCTTATACATTTACTCAGAATGCTCTGACCGATACAAGCTCGATCGTTGCAGGCGGAGCAAAATCATTGGTTCAGAGTAAAGTTACTCCTGTAAAATTCAGTGAATTATCAGGTTTCTCAACAGGCAGCAATACCAAAGCATTTACTCTCAGTTGTGATACTGAAGGTGCTGTTATCCGATATACAACCAACGGAACAACGCCGAGTGCTTCATCGACAGCATATAACGGATCGATTATGCCGTTTTACAACGCTCTGTCCGAGAAGACCATTACTATCAAGGCTGCGGCATTCTGCGACGGTATGACTGCAAGTGATATAGCAGAAGCAGTATATACATTCACTCCGGGAACAGCATCAAGCCCGATGATGACTCCTCAGGGCGGCACATTCACAAAGGATACCGATGTATATCTGACAAACAGTGAATCAAGCGGAACACTGCAGTATTCATTTAACGGCAGTGATTGGACTGATTATACCGGTGCGATCAAAGTCAGCGGCAACGGCACATCCAAGACTATCTATGCCAAAGTGACAAATGTGCCGGGGATGACTGACTCGGCTGTCGTATCGCAGACTTATACAATCGCATATCCGATGTTGGGCAAGCCGACAGCATCGCCGTCATCCGGCAAATACGGAGAAGGACAGCTTGTGACTCTTACATCATCTGCAGATGATGCGGTGATATACTATACGATAAACGGCGATATGCCGACAAGGTCATCGTCTGTTTATACTCAGCCGATTGAGCTGACGAGTGCAGGCACATACAGGATAAAGGCATTCTGTGTAAAAGACGGATATACCGACTCGGAGATCGCCGACTTCGGTGATTATATTGTCGAGGAAGGTGCAGGCACAGGCGGTGTGATATTCCAGTTGTCAGCCAACTTGTCCAAAGACGGAGATGTCTGGTCTAATGACCCGTCGAATCTGGCAGTCGGGATGAATGTCTACGGCACATCAGGACTATCTGCTTCGACAGAGTATATCCTCTCATGGACACCTGCCGATTTGGCTGCTGTAGTATCGGTATACAAGGGTGACAATGCGGAGACTGTTGTCAGTTCGTCAAGAAGCGGCTCATCAGTGACATTTAAGACTGATGCACAGACAACATCGGATGATAAATATTATTTCTCCTTTAATATTGCTTCGGCAGCATCTAATGTGCAGATAACAATGTCTGCAGCCGGTGCGGCGGAGATACCTGTAACAGGATTGTCGATAAGCCCTGATGCCGCTTCTATAGAGGAGGGCGACTTCGCTGAGTTCAGTGTGACATACATCCCCAAGAATGCAACGGCAAATAAAGCCGTTACATGGAGCGTAAGCGATACATCCGTGCTGACCCTGAGCGGTTCGACTGTTACAGGTAAAAAATCCGGCAGTGCAACAGTTACTGTCGCTCTAAACAGTAATCCGTCGATTAAAGCAAGTGCGGCTGTCAATGTAACGCCAACGACAACAACAACTACTACAACTACGACTACAACGACCATACCTATGGACAGCATAGTGTTGCATGTGTATGACTATACTCATA
>JAEEGL014391465.1_pt1 | contig 12829 bp, 10 predicted proteins | sample 9134231 | NCBI WGS metagenome assembly JAEEGL01 (sample SAMN16246548, study PRJNA631951) | gut metagenome | biome: gut microbiome; feature: rumen; material: fiber-attached | host: Bos | place: Iran: Karaj | collected 2018-10
CATCTCCGCGCTCTGCTCGGTGAATTTCGAGGCGGGCGCGCCGCACTGCGGGCATCTCTCGGGAGCCGCGTCACCTTCGTAAACGTAACCGCAAATCTGACAAACAAATTTTTTCATGGTAAAATCGTCCGTTTTTTTTATTGCATTTCTGTAATTTTATTATACCGCACCGGCGGCATTTTGTAAAGCGTTATTGCGCGATCCGCGCGCGCAGCTCTTCTTCGCTCAGGATCGGAACGCCGAGCGCCTGCGCTTTGGCAAGCTTGCTGCCGGCGTCCTCCCCGCAGAGAAGATAATCCGTCTTTTTTGAAACGGACGAGGCAACTTTTCCGCCGTTTTCCTCGATCAGCGCCGTTGCCTGCGTGCGCGAAAGGCTCGGGAGCGTTCCGGTGATGACGAAGGTCAGGCCTTCAAGCTTCCCTTCCCCGCCCTGTTTTTGCTCGCCCTTCATATTCAGGCCGAGCTTAACGAGGCGGCCGATCAGGTGCCGCGCGCCGGCTTCGCGGAAGAACGCTTCGCAGGCTTCGCCCATGATCGCGCCGAAGCCTTCGATCGCCGAGATCTTCTCTTTTCCGGCGTTAATCAGCTCGTCCATCGAAGCGAAGTTTTCGCAGAGCGTTTTCGCCGCTTTCTGGCCGATATGCGGGATCCCGAGGCCGTAAACGAGGCGCCAGAGCGGATTTTCCCTGGATTTCGCGATCGAATCGAGGAGGTTCCGGGCGCTCTTTTCGCCCATGCGCTCGATTTTCACAAGATCCTCGAAGCGCAGCTCGTAGAGATCCGCCGGCGAGGCGATCAGCTTTTCATCGAGGAGCTGTTGCAGTACCGCCGGGCCGAGGCCTTCGATATCCATCGCGTCGCGCTCGCAGAAATGGATCAGATGCTGATAAAGCTGAGCGGGACATTCCGGATTGATGCATCTTGCGGCGGCTTCGCCCGCTTCGCGCCGGACCTCTCCGCCGCAGGAGGGGCAAACCGTGGGCAGAAGATACGGCTCGCTGTCTTCTTCGTGCGATACCACTTTCACGACCTCCGGGATGATCTCCCCCGCCTTGCGCAAAATGACCGTATCGCCGATGCGAAGTCCCTTCTCATTGATGTAATCCTGATTGTGGAGCGTCGCGCGGGAAACAGTCGTTCCGGCAAGCAGAACCGGCTCGAATACGCCCGTCGGCGTAAGCACGCCCGTGCGTCCTACACCTACCTCGACAGAGAGCAGCTTCGTCTCCTTTTCCTCCGGCGGATATTTATAGGCTTCCGCCCATTTCGGGAATTTTGCCGTGCTGCCGAGCTCGCTGCGCTGTGCAAAGCTATTTACCTTTACAACCGCTCCGTCGATGGCAAACGGATATTTCGAGCGATTTTCGCCGATCTCACGGATCTTTTCGATTGCCTCATCAATACTCTTGCAGCGCTCGCCGATCGGCGCCACGGTGAAGCCGAGGTCTTTGAGGAACTGCAGGGACTGATCGTGGTAAGAGAGCGTTTCACCCTCGATCTTCTGGATATTGAACACGAAGATATCGAGGGTGCGCTTTTTCGTGATGCGCGGGTCCTTCTGGCGCAGGGAGCCGGCCGCGGCGTTGCGCGGATTTTTAAAGGGCGTCTCGCCCGCCGCCTCCTGCTCCTCGCAGAGCGAAAGGAAAACGTCGGAGCGCATATAGACCTCGCCGCGGACGATCAGCTGCGGATAGGCTTTTTTGAGCTTTTTCGGAACGGTGCGGATCGTGCGGATGTTCTCCGTCACGTCTTCGCCGGTGGTGCCGTCGCCGCGGGTCACGCCGCGGAAATAGACGCCGTCGCGGTATTCGATCGCAACGGAGAGGCCGTCGAACTTGGGCTCGACGATATATTCGGCGTTCGGGAAGACCTCGCGGACGCGGCGGTCGAAATCGCGCATTTCATCCTCGGAAAAGGAATCGTGGAGGCTCTCGAGCGGCACCTCGTGGACGACCGGCGCAAAGGTGTTGTAGCCGAGATGGCCGACCTGAACCGTCGGCGAATCGGGCGTTTTCAGAGCGGGGAATTCTTCTTCGAGGGTTTCGAGCTCGCGGTAAAGCCGGTCGTACTCGAAATCGTCGATCTCGGGATCGTCCTCAAGATAATATTTGCGGTTATGGTAGAGGATCTGCGCGCGGAGCGCTTCCATGCGTTTTTTTGCCGTTTCTTCGTTCATGCCGCTTCCTCCGTTTTCTGCAAAAAGGTTTCTATCGATAGTATACCGCAGGAAACGGGATTTCGCAAATTTTTTTATCCTGCCGCGGCGGGCACGGTATAGAACGAAGGGACTTCGCCGGCGACGATCGCTTCGGCGAGGAGCACCTCGGTTTCGGTCTCCACGGTCAGGCGGCTTGCCGGGAGATAGGTAAACATTTTTGCGCCGATCAAGGCCGAAAGCGTATACTTCGTCTGATTGACACCGGCGCCGGAAAGATTGCTTCGAAGGTCGGCGGAAAGATAGCCGCCCAGCGAAAGGCGCAGGGTAATTTTCGGCCCGCGGCCGTAGAAAAGGCGGCTGCCGAGAAGCGTTCCGAGCGGGATTTCTGCCGAATATTCCCCGTTTTCGAGCTTTTGCTCCGCCGTTTCGATCAGCGCTTCGCGCCAGCGGTTGAGCGCGCCGGTATCGGCAACGATCGCGGTGATGCGGCCTTCGGCGTTTCGCTCCGCGCGCAGGATCTCCTGAAAACGGAATCCGCTCTCCCGCGCCGCTTCGTTTACGGCGTTCGCGATCGCCCGCTCGGCGAGCTTATGCGCTTCGATCTCCGCGTTCGCGCGCAGCGTCGGCAGCAGCATAGCGTAGAGCGCCGCAAAAAGGAGCGACAAAATCAAAAGGAAGATCAGCCATCTTCCGCCAGTTCCGATTCTTCTCATTCGCCTGCCTCCCCTCTCTGATCAGAATATGCAAAAGGAGCGAAAGCTGACAAAAAAAGCGGGGCCCGAAGGCCCCGCCGAAACGGTTTATTGCGTTTGTTCGATCCGCCGGCGCAGCAGATCGCCCGGCGAGAGCGATAGCGCGCAGGGGATCCGCAGCAGCTGCTGGGCGTGGGAGGCCTCGGCGAGAGGATTCCCCTCGGAATCGAACATCGCTTCGACCCGGAAGCGCTCGCCCATCGAATCCGGCGAGAGCACCTCGAGCGTATCGCCCAGAACGAATTTCCCGCGCTGCTCAACGAGGATCTCGCCCTTGCGCGCTTCGCGGACGATCCCGGCGAAAACGCACTCCTGGCGGTAGACGCCGTCGTTGAAACCGGACGCTTTCAGCGCTCCGTAATAGAAGCCGCTGGAATACGGCCGGTGGCTGATGCATTGAAGCTCGTGCTCGAGCGCTTCGATCGGCGCCGAGCGGTCGATCGCGCGGCGGTAGGCGTTCGTCACCGTGGCAACGTAATAGGGCGTTTTCATCCGGCCCTCGATTTTCAGCGAATCGACCCCGGCTTCGATGATCTCGTGGATAAACGAAACCGTATTGAGATCGGCGGAGCTCAGTATCGTCGTCGCGCCGGCTTCCTCTTCGATCGGCAGATAAACGCCCGGGCGGCTCTGCTTCATCAGGTAATACTGCCAGCGGCAGGGCTGCGTGCAGGCGCCGCGGTTGGCCGAGCGGGCGTTGAAATAGGCCGAAAGGAGGCATCTTCCCGAATAGGACATACACATCGCGCCGTGGATGAACGCTTCGAGCTCCAGCTCCACGGGGCAGAGCGCGCGCAGCTCGCGGATCTCCTCGAGCGACAGCTCGCGCCCGAGAACAACGCGGGAGGCGCCCATGTTGTAATAGACCTCGGCGGTTTTATAGTTCTGGCAGTTCGCCTGGGTGCTTACGTGGATCGCAAGCCGCGGCTCGGCGTTCTTCATCTCGTAAATCGCGCCGAGATCGGAGACGATCGCGCCGTCCGCTCCGGCGGCAAACAGCTCCCTTGCGTAAGCCGGAAGCTGCGGGATCTCCGAATTGTTCGGATAGGAATTGACCGTAACGTAGAGCTTTTTTCCGTTCTGATGAAGGTACTGCGCCGCCTGAGCGAGCTTCTCGGGCGTAAAGCCGACGCTCGCTGCCCGAAGCTGCAGAAAGCTCCCGCCGAGATAGCAGGCGTCCGCGCCGAAGCGCACGGCCGCTTCAATACATTCCAGGTCGCCCGCGGGCGAAAGCAGCTCAACGTGTTTCAAAAGGATCCGTCCTTTCCGGTATTTTTGCGCTTTTTAGTATATCATTCCGGAAATCCGCTGTCAAACGGGCGCACATATTTTCCGCGGGGAATGCGTATTCTAAGAATGAACGGCGAAAAACCCATTGACTTATTGAGCCGCCGCCGTTACAATAGAATTAGAAATATAGGAAATACGAGGAGAACCCTGCTATGTACGATGAATTTGGCGCCGATATCCTGACGCTTCTGGATGACGAAGGCAACGAGCATGAATTCGAGATCATCGACGAGCTCGAATATGAGGATGAGCTTTACTACGCGCTCTATCCGACGGCCAACAATAAATTCATGCCCGACGATTCCGGCTACTATATCTTCCACGTAACGGATATCGACGGCGAAGAGCAGCTCGAAGAGGTCGAAGACGACGAGCTGATCAAAACGCTCGCGAATATCTTCGAGGAGCGCTTCAACGACGAATTCTTCGACGACGAAGAGGAAGAAAACTGATTCTGCAACCCTTTTCCTGCCCGACGCGCGAATCGCCGTTTCAATAACCCTACAACGAATAATAAGGGAGCTCGCCTCCGGTGGCGGACTGCAGACCTCCCGGCTTCGGCCGGACGAAGGGAGCGCGAACCCATTGGGAGAGCACCCACCTGCACTTTGGTAGGCAGGTTATTCAATACGGCGTTACGGTCCGGCGGGACCGAAAAATAAAGACAGACGTTTTTTGGGCGTCTGTCTTTTTTTTTATGTCGTTTTATAAAACCTCCGGCCAGGCGGCTTCGAACAGATCGATCAGATTTTGATTGCGCTCGTAGATCGAGATCCCGCCGAGCGCAACGGCAATCAGCTCAACGCCGTCTCGCTGCGCCGAAGCCACGAGGCAGGAGCCGGCTTCGTCGGTAAATCCGGTCTTCTGCCCGGTCGCGTAGGAATAATAGTATTCGCTGAACGGATTGATCAGCGGATTCGAATTCTCCCAGTAATAGGATTCGCCGGTAATGATCTCGTGTTCCGCTTCGTATTTCGAGTAGGAATTGCGGACCGGTTCAAAGGACGATGCGTAAACCGCGATTTTCATCATATCGAAAGCGGAGGTATAGTGATCGTCGTCGTGATATCCGTCGGGACATGTAAAATGGCTTTCCGTCGCACCGATCTTCTGCGCCGTCTGGTTCATCAGCCCGACGAACACGTCGACGGCGTCCTGCGGCGAAAGCGAAGGATCGCCCGCGTAGATCCGGCCGGTACCGGCCGCCATCACGTAGGCGGCGTCGTTTCCGGAGGGCAGCAGGAGCGCGTCGAGCAGCTGTTCGAAGGTCAGCTTCTCCCCGCGTCCGAGATACGCGATGCTCGAATCCCAGGCGACGAACGAGAGCTCTTCGCCGACCGTAAAGACGGTGTCCCGGTCGCAGTACTGCGCGGCGACGCAGGCGGTCAGGAGCTTGGTCGTGCTTGCGGGATAGGCTTTTTCATGGGCGTTTTTCTCGAACAGGATCTGCGAATGCGTTACGTCGTAGAGGATCAGACTGTTGGTTGAAAACGAGAGATCCTGCGCAACCTCTTTGAGCTTTTTTCCGCCCTGCGGCGTCGGAAGCCGCGCGGCCTTGTTCTTTTCCGCCAGCTCCAAAAGCCGCGCGGAGGGCGCATAGGCCGGCGTTTCGAGCTCAGAGCTCTCCTCGGGCGGTGGGAGATTTTCTGCCGGATCGACCTGATCGACCGGAACGGAAGAAGTCGGAGACGAGCTCTGAAGCGAGCCGATGATGATGATCAGCACCGCGCTGAAGAGTAAGACCAGACAAAGCAGAACTGCTAAATTGCCGAATTTTCTGGCTGGTCGGTTCCCGGAACGGTTCATAAGGAGTCACCTTTCCTTCAAGAAAATCGTTAGAGAAGCGGCGTCAATACGCCGAGCACAACATAGCGCGCATTTTTAAAATCGTACGCGCAGGTAGAGAGCGTCACGATGCGGTCCGAAGACGACGGCACGATCCCGCTCTGGAATGTCGACATCGCCAGCGCGTGATCGATCAGCGTATCCCGGCTTCCCCCGTAAACCGGGTAGGAATAGCAGACATCGTCTGTGGCGGCAGTATAGCCCGCAAAAAGCTCCAGAAGGAAATCGCCGGAGGGAGTATCGATCAGCATGGTGGGATGCGCATTGTAATACGATTGGCTCTTGTAATTGACAATCGCCGCAAACATGGATCCGTTATCCATATGATGGCCGTAGATCAGCGTATCCTCCGCGGAAAAATCCTTGGGGCAGCGGCAGTCGATAAAGATGCTGCCGAAGATGCTGTAAACGCCGTCGAACCGGTGATCTAAGTAAAAATCGTTGTTGCTGCCGCGGACGATCGGATAGTTGATCGGAGTTCCCTCGCAATAGATCCATCCGGCAATATCTCCGTTCTGCGAGGAAAGCGAGCTGTAGTTGATGGAAAGATCCACAACTTCGATCTCTTCGAGCTGCTCTTCCTCCCCGGAGGATTCTCCACTCTGCGAACCGTCCTCCGGCAGCTCCTCGATTTTGGAGCGGTTGATCTTGCGGGTCACCTTTTTTTCCGCCGGAGCGCTGCCGCTCTGCGCCGTCTCGGAGCCCTCTGTCGCGGCGCTGACGGCAAGGTCTTCGTAGAACGCGTCGCCTTCGCGGTATTTGTTCATTCCGGAAAGCACTTTGTAGCCGCTGAAGCCCAGCACGCCCAGGAGCAGGAATATTATTACAAGCAGCGGCCAGCGTTTCCGTTTGCGCGCCGCCGATTCTTTTTGCGGTACGGTTTTTGAATTCTCTTTCAAAAGCTCACCTCATTTTTCGCTTTTACCGCGCGTTTATCCGCGCAGCGAAGCGATCGTAACGCCCGCCTCGCCTTCGCCGAAGGATCCGAGGCGGTATTTTTCAACCGATTTGTGACGCTTTAAATATTGCTGAACCGCCGCACGCAGCGCGCCGGTTCCTTTTCCGTGGATGATCGTGATCTGGGAAAGGCCGGAGAGCAGCGCCTGATCGATCGCGCGGTCGGTTTCCATCAGCGCTTCCTCCACCGTCATCCCGCGCAGATCGATCTCCGTCGCCGGACTGCGGGAGACAAGCTCCTTTGTGATCGCGCGCTTTTCGCGCTTTGCGGCCTTTTCCGCCTCTTCGATCAGCTTGAGGTTCGAGATCTTCACCCGGGTCCTCAGGTTGCCCGCCTGAACCTCGGCGGTGCTTCCGTCGGGCGCGCAGGAGAGGACGACGGCTTCTTTCTCAAGATCCATCATCAGTACGCGGTCCCCCGTCCGAAGCTCGCGCGGCAGGCGGTATTCCTCGCGCTTTCTGCGCTCGATCGGATCGGCTCCGCGCTCGAGCTTCTGCATCTCGGAGCGCAGGCGGCTCTTCTGTTCGCCGGTCAGCGCCTTGTTCTGCTGTTTCTGCATCTCCTCAAGCTCGTTGAGAAGCGCGTCGGAACGCGCGCGCGTTCTCGATACGATATTGGCGGCCTGTCCGCGGGCGCGGTCCAGCTCGCTTTTCGCGCTGCTTTTGGCGCGTTCGAGCTCTTCTTTCGCAAGTCTGCGGCTTTCCTCTGCTTCTGCAAGCAGCTGCCGCGTCTTTTCTTTTTCCGCTTCCAGCTCGATCCGCATTCTCTCGAGCCGGTCCGCCGCGTCCGAGAAGAGCGTATCCTCTTCGGAGAGCAGCTCGCCCGCGCGGGCAACAAGCCTCGGCTCCATCCCGAGCCGCTGCGAAATTGCGAACGCGTTCGATTTTCCGGGAACGCCGATCAGGAGCTTATAGGTCGGGCGCAGGGTCGTGATGTCGAATTCGCAGCAGGCGTTTTCGACCCCGGGCGTCTCGAGCGCGTACTGCTTGAGCTCCGCGTAGTGCGTCGTCGCGGCGATTTTCGCGCCGCGCAGGCGCAGCTCCTCAAGGATCGCCATCGCGAGCGCCGCGCCTTCGGCGGGATCGGTTCCCGAGCCGATTTCATCGAGGATCACAAGGCTGCGGTCGTCCGCCGTCGAGAGCATCTCGATGATTGCTTTCATATGGGAGGAGAAGGTCGAGAGCGACTGTTCGATGCTCTGCTCGTCTCCGATATTGACATAGACGTTTTCGAATACGGAAAGCTCGCTTCCCTCCGACGCCGGGATCATCAGGCCGCACATCGTCATCAGCGTAAAGAGCGCAACCGTTTTGAGCGCAACGGTTTTGCCGCCGGTATTCGGGCCGGTGATCACGAGCGTATCGAATGCGCCGCCGAGCTCGAGATCGATCGGGACCACTTCTTTCGGATCGATCAGCGGGTGGCGCGCATTTTTCAGGCGGATGCGCCCCTCGGCGTTGACCTTCGGCGTTACTGCCTTCATCTTATAGGCGAGCGAGGCCTTCGCGAAAACGACGTTGAGCTCCACCGCGGCGCGGTAGCTTTCGATGATCGTGTCGGCAAAGCCGCCCGCCTCGGCAGAAAGTTCTGCGAGGATCCGTTCGATCTCCGCTTTTTCCTGCGCTTCGAGAACGCGCACCTCGTTGTTCGTTTCAACAACGCCGATCGGCTCGATGAATACCGTGGCGCCGCTCGAAGAGGTATCGTGAACGAGGCCCTGGACCTGTGTGCGGTATTCCGCCTTTACGGGAACGACGAAGCGTCCGCTTCGCTGGGTGATGATCGGCTCCTGCAGATATTTCTGGTAGAAGGTCGAATGGATCATTTTTTCAAGCTGTTCGCGCGCCTTTACCTGGGCGCGGCGGATCTTCCGGCGCAGATCAAACAGCGTCGGAGAAGCCTGATCGGAGACTTCTTCCTCCGATAAAACGACGTTCCGGATCTTTTCTTCGAGGTATTTGTTCGGCGCGATCCGGAAAAACCGGTCGTCGAGCGAGGTCTGCATCCCGGCGCTGCGCGATCTCCAGTCGCCGATCGCGCGGAACACGGAGAGCACCCCCGCAACTCTCAAAAGCTCGCCGAGGCTCAGTACGCCGCCGGCGGCAGCGCGCCGCAGCGCGTTCGTAATATCCACAAGGCCCGAAAAACCGGGCGCGCCGAATTTCGCGAGCAGAACGAACGCGTCGTCCGTCTCGCGCAAAAGGCCGAGCACCGCGTCCAGATCCGTCTGCGGTACGATCTGAGCGGCCTGCTCGGCGGCGTCCGCGCAGGACGTTTCCTTCGCGAGCAGGGCCAGGATCTTATCGAGCTCTGCCTCGCGGCAATGCAGAATCATGAGGTTCCTCCAAAATGAACGCAACCAAATCAGGTTGTTAGAATCTTATGATAAAAATCGAGCGTTTTCATCCGGTAGCCGATCGACGAAACGGCGTAGCCCTCCGCCGCCGCCGCAAGCTCCCCTTCGCTCTGGGGCGAAAGCGTAAACGCGAAAAGCTTCTCAAAATCGGCGTAGATCGTATGGCGCAGCGCGCTGATCGCCCCGCGGGAAAGCTCATAGCAGGGCTCCGGCGAAGGATGGTAGCAGTTTTCGCAGAGGATCGATCCCTTCTGCGGATAAAAATAAGTACGGTCGGTCAGATACTCCCCGCACTGCGCGCAGGCGACGAGATCTGGCATAAAGCCGGAAAGCGCCAGGATCCGCATCTCGACCGCCGCTTTCAGAAGCGCCTGCGGGCGTTCTCCGCGCGAGAGATAGAAGAGCGCGTTGAGCAAAAGCCGCAGATACGCTTCGGCCGGCGTTCCCTCCGGGGCGAACTTACCGGCGAGCTCGCAGAAATACTGCGCGAGCGAAAGCGCCGTGATATCCTCGTAAAGCTCAAAGAAAACCTTGATCGGTTTCGCTTCGCTGACGATATAGCGCTCTTTCCCCCGGTAGATTTTCAGATCGGAATAGCATAAAAGCTGCGTCGCGCCGGCGGTGCGGCTTTTCATTTCCTTCGCTTTGCGCACGAATGCACGCAGAAGCCCCTCGTCCTTTGTCAGGATCCATACGAGGCGGTCACTTTCGCCGACCGAGCTCTCCCGGACGATCAGCCCCTGCGTCGCAAATTGCATCGTTTTCCTCCAAATTTCCGCTTCGAAGAAGCGCCGTATACCGAAGATACGCTTCCACGCTTCCCGTTTTTTCAAAAGCTTCCCACGCGCTTTTCAGATCCATCCGAAACGCTCCTTTCCATCAGGAAGCATTTGCGCGGACCGCCTTTTCTAAACGAGGAAAAAACTGTTTTCAGCCGTCGAAATTGCGGCTGTCGTAACCGAAATCCATCAGCAGACCGGTGCGGTTGCGCCAGTCTTCCTTTACCTTGACCCAAAGTCCCAGGGAGACCTTGCAGCCGAAAAAGCGCTCGAGATCGAGCCGCGCCTGGGTGCCGATCTGCTTGAGCATCTCGCCGCCTTTGCCGATCAAGATCCCCTTGTGGCTGTTCTTTTCGCAGATGATCGTCGCTTCGATATCGAGGATCTCCTTGTCCTCGCGCATCGAAAAGCTCTCGATCGAAACGGCGACGCCGTGGGGCACCTCGCGCTCTACAAGCCGCAGCACCTTTTCGCGGATCATCTCCGCGGCGACCATGCGGTCCGGCTGATCGGTAATCTCGTCCTCGGGGAAGAAGAAATCCCCTTCGATGCACTGCTTTTCGAGTTCTTCATACAGCAGGTCGATCCCGTTTTTCGTTTTGGCCGAAAGCGGAACGACGGCGTCGAAATCGTAAAGCTCGCTGTATTTTTGAATATCCTCGAGCAGTTTTGTTTTATCCTCCAGAAGATCGATCTTGTTGATCGCGAGAATCACCGGCAGATCAAGCTCCCGAAAGCGCTCGATCAGCGACAGATCCGCCGGCGAAACCGGCGCGCCTGCCTGCGTTACGAGGATGCAGGCGTCGACCCCGGCAACCGAGCCGTCGACCGCCTTGACCATATAATCGCCGAGCTTGTCGCGCGGCTTAAGGAGACCGGGCGTATCGATAAAGACGATCTGGGTGTTCCCGCGGGTCAGGATCCCGGTCACGCGGGTGCGGGTCGTCTGGGGTTTTTTCGAAACGATCGAAACCTTCTGACCGATCATGGCGTTGAGCAGCGAGGATTTTCCCGTATTCGGGCGGCCGACGATCGCGATGAAGGCGGATTTTTTCGGTGATGCTTTCATGTTTTCTCCTTTGAGGATTTTCCGTTATAGCGCAACGTACGTATCCGGGCCGGCCCGAAAATACGTACGCTCTTTTTGATGGGATCAGTTTTCTTCCGGAACGTAGGAAACGCTGCTTGGCAGACCGAGCTGATGCATGACATATTCTTCCTTTTCACGCATGCGGACCTGATCGAGCCCGCCGGCTTCGTGGTCGTAACCGAGCAGGTGCAGCACCGAATGTGCCGTTAAATATCCGACTTCGCGGGAGAGCGAATGATCGAAGCGCTGCGCCTGTTCAACCGCCGTTTCCATCGAGATCACAACGTCTCCGAGCATTTTCGCGCCGTTTTCCGGGTTGGTGTCGTAATTTCCGTCCGCGCCGAGGGGGAAGGAAAGCACGTCGGTCGAAGCGTCCTTATCGCGGTAGGTGCGGTTGAGCTCGCGAATCTGCTCGTTGTTGACGAACGTCACGCTGATTTCCGCGGGATCGGGGAATTTCTCCATCTGTAAAACCGCATTGCAGCAGCGGCGAATCAACATTCTCAATCCGGTCGGGATTTTAACTTCCTTTTGTCTGTTCGAAATGATAACCTTTACTTTTTCCATTTGCTGCCTCCTGCTTCCTCGTATTTTTCGTATGCCTTGATGATGTCCTGTACGAGCTTGTGCCGTACAACGTCTTTTTCCGTAAAGCGCATCTGCGCGATATCGTCCACGTTCTTGAGAATCCTGAGCACCTGGCGCAATCCGGAGGTCTTCCCCTCCGGCAGATCGATCTGCGTGATATCGCCGGTGATGACCATCTTCGAATTGAAGCCGAGACGCGTCAGGAACATTTTCATCTGTTCGTTGGTCGTGTTCTGGGCTTCGTCGAGGATGATAAAGCTGTCGTCGAGCGTTCTGCCGCGCATATACGCGAGCGGCGCCACTTCGATCGAGCCTTTTTCGAGGTATTTCTGATACGTCTCCGCGCCGAGCATATCGAAGAGCGCGTCGTAGAGCGGCCGCAGATAGGGATCGACCTTCTGCTGAAGATCGCCGGGCAGGAAGCCGAGCTTCTCTCCCGCTTCAACAGCAGGTCTTGTAAGAATAATTTTCGTCACCTTCTGAGCCTTGAAGGCGGTGACCGCCATTGCGACCGCAAGGTAGGTCTTGCCGGTTCCGGCGGGCCCGATTCCGATTGTGATCGTGTTTTTATCGATCAGCTCGCAGTATTTTTTCTGGCCGAGCGTTTTCGGGCGGATCGCCTTTCCGCGGCTTGTGATGCAGATGCAGCCGCCGTCGGTCAGCGAACCGATCGTATCGGGTTCGCCGTCGTTGACCATCGACATGCAGTAACGGACGTTCTGCTCGTCGAGCGGCTGGCCGCGCCGCAGCAGATCGCTCAGATCGCGGATCACACGGAAGGCTTTTTCCGTATTTTCCTCATTCTCGCCGCTGATGCGGATCTCGCCGCCGCGAACGGCTACCGATACGCCGAATTCATGTTCGATCGCGCGCATATTCGAATCGTAATTTCCGAAAAGATCCGAAGCGTTTTCCGCTCCTTCGATCGTTATTCTTCTTTCTGTCACGTTCCGCTTCCTTTTTCGTTTTTTCGCCGTGCCGGGCTGTTTTTCCGCCGGCATGATCCCATAGCA
>JAEEGL014787937.1_pt1 | contig 12829 bp, 9 predicted proteins | sample 9134231 | NCBI WGS metagenome assembly JAEEGL01 (sample SAMN16246548, study PRJNA631951) | gut metagenome | biome: gut microbiome; feature: rumen; material: fiber-attached | host: Bos | place: Iran: Karaj | collected 2018-10
ATCCCCTCGGTCTCGGTGGGCCTTCCCAGAGGACCCACAAAGTCCTCGATGAAGTCGCCTTCTTCTTTTTGATTGAGCAGCAGGGTGGTGGCGCCCACCACCTGGAAGATGATCTTCACCGTTCCGGCGGCGGGATCGGTGCCGGCGACGGTCAGGGGGATGCGCTCCCCTTCGGCGTCGACGCGCAGGATGATGAACTGCCCGGCTTTCGCCTTTCTGGCGATCAGCGGGGCTTCGACCTCGAACTGTGTGACGGTGGGATTGAGTACCCGTTTGCTTGTGATCCGATACATTGGACGATCCTCCTTAATCCGGGAGCCTGTTCTGAAGAAAAGCGCCTTCCCTTCAACGGGGAAGGCGCGCGGGATCTTTTGGGAAAACACCGCGGCGTCGGGATCGCGCGCGCCGGCGCGCGGCTGTCCCTTTCGCTTCGACCGCTTCCCATTATACCCCAGGGTCCGGCGGTTGACAAGCGGAAAACCGCGGCTTTCGTTTACAGCGTCAAAGGGTGGCCGCCATCACGGCCTTGATGGTGTGCATGCGGTTCTCCGCCTCGTCAAAGACCACGGACCGGCTGCTCTCAAAGACCTCGTCGGTGACCTCCATGGCCTCCCTGCCGAAGCGTTCTCCCATCTCTTTGCCGATGGTGGTCTTGCGGTCGTGGAAAGAGGGGAGGCAGTGCAGGAAGATGGCCTGGGGGCCGGCTTTTTCCATCAGCGCCCCGTTCACCTGGTAGGGGGAGAGGGCGGCGATCCGCTCTTCCCAGACCTCCATGGGCTCTCCCATGGAGACCCAGACGTCCGTGTAGATCACGTCGGCCCCCGCCACGGCGGCGCCGGGATCCTCGATGAGTTCGATGACGGCGCCGGAGCCCTGGGCAATGGCCTTGCAGGTCTCCACCAGCGCCGGATCGGGCTGATAGGCCTTGGGGGCGCAGGCGACGAAGTGCATGCCCATCTTGGCGCAGCCCACCATCAGGGAATTGCCCATATTGTACCGCGCGTCGCCCAGATAGACCAGCTTGATCCCCTTCAGGCGCCCTTTTTTCTCACGGATCGTCAGAAAGTCCGCCAGGATCTGGGTGGGATGGAATTCGTTGGTCAGGCCGTTCCAGACCGGGACCCCGGCGTATTTCGCCAGTTCCTCCACGATCTCCTGGCCGTAGCCCCGGTATTCGATGCCCTCGTACATCCTGCCCAGCACCCGGGCGGTGTCCGCGATGCTCTCTTTTTTACCGATCTGGGAACCGGAGGGATCCAGGTAGGTGACGCCCATTCCCAGGTCCCGGGCCGCCACTTCAAAGGAGCAGCGGGTGCGGGTGCTGGTCTTCTCAAAGATCAGCGCCACGTTTTTTCCTTCGTGCATCCTGTGGGGGATACCGGCCTTCTTCTTCGCCTTGAGATCGGCGGCCAGGTCAAGAAGGCCTTCGATCTCCTCGGCGGTCAGGTCCAGCAGCTTGAGAAAAGATTTTCCTTTCAGATCCATAATACGTCCTTCGCGGCTCTATGCCGCGCCTTTCTCCCGTTGGGGGCTGTTCTCTTAAAAAAATGGATCCGCGGGGTCGGCGGAAACCGCGGCCCCGCGGGGTGATGGCTTACGACGGGTTTTATTCGGCCTCGGCAAGGAACTGCCTGACCTGCTCCAGTTGGGCCTCCACGCTGGCAAGGCCCGTGCCGCCGGCGCTGGTCCGCTTTTCCACGCAGGCCTCCAGGGAGATCTCCCCGTAGAGGTCCTCCTCAAAGAGAGGGCTGTAGCTCCGGTAGGTCTCCAGCGGCACCTCGTCCAGCACCGTGCCGGCGCGGATGCAGTCGGCCACCAGGGTCCCCGTCAGCTTGTAGGCGTCGCGGAAAGGCATGCCCTTTTTGGTCAGGTAGTCCGCCACGTCGGTGGCGTTGAGGAAGCCCTTGCGGGCCGCCGTGTACATGGCCTCGGGGTGTACGTGCATGGTCCGGATCATGGGGGCGAAAACGCCCAGGCAGAGCCGCACCGTATCCACCGCGTCGAAGACCGCTTCCTTGTCCTCCTGCATATCCTTGTTGTAGGCCAGGGGAATGCCCTTGAGCATGGTGAGGACCGCCATCAGGTCGCCGTAGACCCGGCCCGTCTTCCCGCGGCAGAGCTCCGCCATATCCGAGTTCTTCTTCTGCGGCATGATGGAGGAGCCGGTGGTGTAGGCGTCGTCCAGGGTGACGAAGCCGAATTCCCAGCTCGACCAGAGGATCAGCTCTTCGGAGAAGCGGGAAAGATGCATCATCAGAGCGGAGCAGGCGGACAGAAGCTCGATGCAGTAATCCCTGTCCGAGACCCCGTCCAGACTGTTCAGGCAGAGGGAGGAGAATCCCAGCTGCCGCGCCTCCCACTGGCGATCCGTGGGGTAGGAGGTGCCGGCCAGGGCGCAGCAGCCGATGGGGGACGCGTCCATGCGCTTGGCGGTATCCGCCAGGCGGGCGTGATCCCGCTCCAGCATCATGGCGTAGGCCAGCAGATGGTGGCCGAAGGTGATGGGCTGGGCCCGCTGCAGGTGGGTGTAGCCGGGCATGATGGTGGACCTGTGGGCCTGTGCCTGGGCCAGGATGGCGCTAAGGAGGTCCCGGATCTCCTTTTGCGTCTCCGCGATCTGGTCCCGGAGATAGAGCCGCAGGTCCAGGGCCACCTGGTCGTTGCGGCTGCGGGCCGTATGGAGCCTGCGTCCCGCGTCGCCGATGCGCTCGGTGAGCACCTGCTCGACGAACATGTGGATGTCTTCCGCGGCGGGATCGATCGCCAGGCTGCCGCTGGTCAGGTCATCCAGGATGCCCCCCAGACCGGCCACGATGGCGTCGCAGTCCTCCTGAGTGATAATGCCCTGCCGGGCCAGCATCATCGCGTGGGCGACGGAGCCCTCGATGTCCTGCCGGGCCATGCGGCTGTCAAAGCGGATCGAGGAATTGAAGTCGTCCGCGAGCTGCGCGGTGGCGGACGCTGTGCGCCCTGCCCAAAGCTTGGCCATTTTCGTTACACTCCCGGTCACTTATTGAGCTTGCCCTGCTCCATCAGCGCGTGTACCTGGGTGGGCAGGCCCCACAGGTTGATGAAGCCGCCCGCCTGGGCGTGGTCGTACTCGCTCTCGCCGAAGGTGGCGATGTTCTCGGAATAGAGGGAATAGGGGCTGGTGATGCCGGCCTTGATGATATTGCCCTTGTACAGCTTGAGCTTCACGGTGCCCGTGACGGTCTTCTGGGTCTCGGTGACGAAGGCGGAGAGGGCCTGGCGCAGCGGGCTGTACCAGAGGCCGTTGTACAGCAGCTCCGCGAAGCTGATGGCAAGCTCCTGCTTCTTGTGCATGGTCATCTTGTCCAGGCACAGGGTCTCCAGAGCCTCGTGGGCGGCGTAGAGGATGGTGCCGCCGGGAGTCTCGTACACGCCGCGGCACTTCATGCCCACCAGGCGGTTCTCGACGATGTCCAGCAGGCCGATGCCGTTCTTCCCGCCCAGCTCGTTGAGCTTCCAGATCACGTCGGCGGGCTTCATTTTCACGCCGTCCACCGCGGTGGGCACGCCCTTCTCAAAATCGATGGTCACGTAGGTGGGCTCGTCGGGGGCGTCGATGGGGGAGACGCCCATCTCCAAAAAGCCGGGCTTCTCGTAGGTGGGCTCGTTGGCGGGATCCTCCAGATCCAGTCCCTCGTGGCTCAGATGCCAGAGGTTCTTGTCCTTGGAGTAGTTGGTCTCGCGGCTGATCTTCAGAGGCACGTTGTGGGCCTCGGCGTAATCGATCTCTTCCTCCCGGCTCTTGATATCCCACTCGCGCCAGGGGGCGATGATCTTCATGGTGGGGGCGAAGTGCTTGACGGCCAGCTCAAAGCGCACCTGGTCGTTGCCCTTGCCCGTGGCGCCGTGCACCACCGCGTCCGCGCCCTCCGCAAGGGCGATCTCCGCCAGCTTCTTCGCGATCACGGGGCGGGAGAAAGCGGTGCCCAGCAGGTACTCCTCGTACTTGGCGCCGGCCTGGACGGAGGGGATGATCAGCTCTTCCACCATCTCGTCCACAAGGTCCGCGGCGATGAACTTGTCCGCGCCGGTCTTGTAGGCCTTTTCCTCCAGACCCTCCAGCTCGTCGCCCTGCCCGACGCTTCCGGCCACGGCGATGATCGTGGGATTGTTGTAGTTCTCTTTGAGCCACGGAATGATGATGGACGTATCCAGACCGCCGGAATAGGCGAGTACAAGCTTCTTGATGTTCTGCTTATTCATAAAATATGCATCTCCAGTCGATTATTTTCGTTTATATGAATAATTATACAGAATTGACCGGATAAGTCAAGGAAAAAAGCGTTCCCCCGGTTTTTTCGGCTCTTTGGCGAGAAGTTTTCTTCCCCAAGGGTCCCCTTTGTGGATTCTGACGAGGATCCCCGGCCGGGGAGGGAGGGTCCGCGGGCCGGATCCCCCCGGAAATAGCGGGGACCGGGCAGCGCGCCCGGTCCCCCTGACACTGTAAATATTCCGATATGCGTTTTTTACACGGCGGGACAGGTCCCGGATCAGAACAGGCCGCTGATGACGCCGTTCTCGTCCACGTCGATCTTCTCGGCGGCGGGCACCTTAGGCAGGCCGGGCATGGTGAGGATCTCGCCGGTGAGGGCCACCAGGAACCCGGCGCCGGCGGAGACCTTCAGGTTGCGCACGGTTACGGTGAAGTTCTTCGGGGCGCCCAGCAGGGAAGGATCGTCCGTGAAGGAGTACTGGGTCTTGGCCATGCAGATGGGCAGCTTGCCGTATCCCAGGGCCTCCAGCTCGGCCATCTGCTTGCGGGCGTTGGGCGTCAGGGCCACGCCGTCGGCGTGATAGACCCGGGTGGAGATATCGCTGAGCTTCTTCTCGATGGAATCCTCGGTGTCGTAGGAGAAGGAGAAGCCGTCGTTGGGCATCTCGCACAGCCGCAGGACCTCTTCAGCCAGGGCCTTGCCGCCTTCGCCGCCCTTTGCCCAGACTTCGGACAGGGCCACGTTGACGCCCAGCTCTCTGCACTTGTCCTCCACGAGCTTCAGCTCCGCGGGGGTATCGGTGGGGAAGGCGTTGATCGCCACCACGCAGGGAAGGTGATAGACCTGGGTGATGTTCTCCACGTGCTGCAGGAGGTTGGGGAGACCCGCCTCCAGAGCCTGCAGGTTCTCGTTGTTCAGCTCCGCCTTGGGCACGCCGCCGTGGTTCTTGAGGGCGCGCACCGTGGCGACGACCACCACCGCGTTGGGCTTGAGCCCGGCCAGGCGGCACTTGATATCGAGGAACTTCTCAGCGCCCAGGTCGGCGCCGAATCCGGCCTCCGTCACGCAGTAGTCGGACATGCGCATGGCGATGCGGGTGGCCATCACGGAGTTGCAGCCGTGGGCGATGTTGGCGAAGGGACCGCCGTGGATGAAGGCGGGGGTGCCCTCCAGGGTCTGGACCAGGTTGGGCTTGATGGCGTCCTTCAGCAGGGCGGCCATGGCGCCCTCGGCCTTCAGGTCGTGGGCGGTGACGGGCTTGCCGGCATAGTTATAGCCCACGATGATGCGGCCCAGACGCGCCTTCAGGTCGGTGATGCTGCTGGACAGGCACAGAACGGCCATGATCTCGCTGGCCACGGTGATCTCGAAGCCGTCCTCACGGGGCACGCCCTGGAGCCGGCCGCCCAGACCGTCGATGATGTGGCGCAGCTGCCGGTCGTTCATGTCCACGGCGCGCTTCCAGGTGATGTTCTTGGGATCGATGCCCAGGGAGTTGCCCTGCTGGATGTGGTTGTCCAGCATGGCGGCCAGCAGGTTGTTGGCGGCGCCGATGGCGTGGAAGTCACCGGTGAAGTGGAGGTTGATGTCCTCCATGGGCACCACCTGGGCATAGCCGCCGCCGGCGGCGCCGCCCTTGACGCCGAACACGGGGCCCAGGGAGGGCTCGCGGAGGGCGACGATGGCGTTCTTGCCGATCTTCCGCAGACCGTCGGTGAGACCCACGCTGGTGGTGGTCTTGCCCTCGCCGGCGGGGGTGGGAGTGATGGCGGTCACCAGGATCAGCTTGCCGTCCGGCTTGTCAGCCATGTCCTTGAGCAGCTGGTAGTCCACCTTGGCCTTGTAGTTGCCGTACTGCTCCAGATACTTCTCGTCCACGCCGGCCACTCTGGCGATCTCGGTAATCTTTCTCTTCTGGCACTCCTGGGCGATTTGGATGTCGGTCTTGTACTCCATCATCGTACCTCCTGTTTTGTATTTGAATGATTGGATGGTATGGTCCTTTTTTACTGTGTCCATTATATAGGAAACAGGGGAGATTGCCAACGGCTGAAATATGCGTTCCTTTCTCTGTTTTTGACATCCTTCCGCTATACCTTGCGGCTGCGGCAGAGAGGGGCTTTCCATCCTTCGGCGTTTGTGGTATGATGGGGGCGGCGGGGGAGCGATCCCTCGCAGAGAGGAGGCTCGCCATGAGACAGGAGACGGAATGGGGCTTTATCGACTGGGAATACCTGCCCGATCCCAACAGCCCCAAGCGCTGGTTCAGCATCGGCATCGTCAATCTGCTGCCGGGAAAGCATATGCCGCCCCACATCCATTACAGCAACGAGCAGTTTTTGTACGTGCTGAGCGGCGAGGTGGACTGCAAATTCAACGGCAGGGAGTACCACGCCAAGGCCGGCGACTACTTCATGCTGGAGTCGGACACCACCCACGAGGCCTACAACAACGGCACGGAGGTGTACCGGGAGCTGATGGTGACCAATCCCATCCCCAATGAAGCCGGCGCCCGCCGGGGCCTGACCCGGGCCATTCGCCGCAATGAGATCGATCCGGAGCTGGACGAGGCCAACCGCAAGAAGCTGAACGTTGCCGCGGAGAATCTGCGGGGCACGGTTCTCAGCGAGATCAGCGTGCCCTACTGCCTGTTCGACGACCGCGGCAGCGTGATCATCAAGAGCGACCTGTACCCACCGTACTGCCAGAAGGCCTGCGATCCGGTGAACAACCCTGACAAGTGTCCCTGCTTTACATGCTCTCTGGCAGACGGAAGATCGGAGGAGGGCCGCAACGTGGCCAGCTACGTTTGCCCCCACGGGATCACGGTTTATCTCTTTCCCATCCTGCGGGAGGACCGTCTGGTAGGCATCCTGCGGGGCGGACACCATTTCTCCTCCCAGAGCGGGAGAGGAGAGGCGGCGGTATCCCATCCGGAGTACTATGATACGCCCTACGGCACCGAGATCAGCATCATGCGGACGCTGAACCGGATCGTGTACAGCCTTCTCAGCTATTGCGATACGCTGGACAGGGTGGAGGAGCTGGAAAAGCAGAAAACGGAGTTGTTCTCCTCCATGCAGAAAAATCTGGAGCTCAGCCGCAGCCTGTCCAGCATCGAGGAGAAGGTGACAGACATGAAGATCAACCACCACTTCCTGTTCAACACCCTCAACTGCCTGGCGGGGACCGCCCTGACCGGGGACCGGATGGTGCTGTATTCCAACATCATCGACCTGTCCAAGATGTTCCGATACAGCATGGCCACGGGCTCCCAGGTGGTGCCCCTGTCCCAGGAGCTGGAGTACCTGCGCTCCTACCTGAATTTGCAGCAGATGCGCTACGGGACCGACCTGACGGTGGAGTACGACGTGGATCCCGCCTGCAGCGGGACCCCGGTGCCGTTCAATTTCCTCCAGCCCATCGCGGAGAACGCCTTTACCCACTCCTTCCAGTCCTTCGACCACGCCAAGCTGGTGCGGATCCGGGTGGCGGACGGCGGGGATCGGGTGGAGATCTCCAGCGAGAACAACGGTCATCCGCCCGCAAGGGAGGACCTGGAGCGGATCGCCCAAAGCTGGTCTACCGGATCGGGGCACGGGCTTTCCTTTATCTATGACAAACTCCGCTCCCGTTACAGGGACGACTTCGACATGGAGATCGCCGTCACGGAGGACAACCATACCCGCGTCACGGTGCGGGTGCCCAAATAATCATCGCTGACAGCAAAAAGAAGGTGTATGGCACCGGCGGGAGCCATACACCTTCCTTTTTTACGGACACATGGGTTTTGCTTGCAATTCGGTTGCGGGGGAAATCCTCTCTCGGGATCAGATGATGCCCTGAGCCTTCAGGATCAGCTGAGCGATAACAGCGGAGCCCAGGTAGGTACCGATGATAACGAACAGAGCAACCAGGATGCCCTTCCAGCCGATCTTCTTGAACTCGACCCAGTCCTGACCGATGGAAACACCGGCGTATGCCAGAACGGGGGTAGCGGCGGGCAGCAGGCCGATCTTGCCGACCTGAGCGACCACGTACTCGCTGGTGGGGCTCCAGGGCATAGCCAGCAGGATACCGATCAGGGTGATCCAGATAGCCACGGGAACCTTGGGAACGATCTCGCCCAGGATCAGGCCCACAAGAGCGATGCCCATCATGATCAGCAGACCGGGGATGTTCTCCCACAGGTGCAGGAACGCGTCCTTATTGGCGTCGGTCAGGGTGTTGACCGTGTTGCCGATCATGACCATCACCATGGCGATGATCAGGACCAGGATCCAGGTTTTGAGCTTTTCGCCAAACGAAATGTCAGTCATGTCAATGTCTCCTTCCTACTCAAGCCTTCTTCTCTTTTCTGCCCAGGATGGGACGGAGCCACTTGTAGAGGCCCTTGCACATGGGCAGGCCGATCAGCACGGTCATGATGATGCCGTCGGCGTTGGAAAGCACGTTACTGGTACCGGCATAGGCGGTGATCTGCTCGGCCATATCGGGGAAGTTGGCAGCCAGAGCAGCGGAGGAGGCGGCCATCATGGAGCCGCTGCCGACGCCGCAGGCCATGGCCAGGGCATAGGGGTGCAGGATGCCGGCGCTGCCGCAGATGCCAGCCAGCAGGCCGATGAAGATGGTACCCAGCAGGGTGCCGACGATGTAGGTGGTCATGACGCCGCGGCCCTCGGGGGAATCCAGGCCGTACTCGTTGGCGATCAGGCCCACGTTGGGCTCACGGGCGATGGAGTGGGTCATACCGATGGCCTCACGGTTGAAGCCCAGCAGCAGGGCGATGGGCAGGGCCAGAATGACGGTGCCCAGGTTACCGAACTCCTGAAGCAGCAGAGCAGGACCGGCCTTGATGACGGACATGATCTGGGAACCGGAGGTGACGGCCACCTTGGCAAGGAACGGGGTGATAGCCAGGGTAACGAAGGTGCTGGACAGCTTGGACTGGGGGTTCTTCACGCACTTGACAGCGGGGATCAGGTAGAGGATCAGACCAAACACCATTGCGAACAGCATGGGCAGCAGAAGCATGTTGCCGATGGGGGTCTTGATGATGATGGTGTTGATCGCCTCGCAGACGATTACGACTGCCAGAAGGATCAGGTGCAGCGGCCAGTTTTTCAGAATCGTCTTGGCATTTGCTTTGTCCATATAAATGGCCCCTTTCCGGCTTTTTCAAGCCTTTTGATTAAGTGATTATTTGTTTTCCAGCTGTTTGATAGCTGCAAAAACCGACATTGCGTAGATGCCGCCCCCGATGGGGATGGCGCGTGTGTCCGCTTTGAACTTGGGGGAATGCCAGGGATGGACGCAGTCCAGATCCTTGTTTCCGACGCCCAGCCAGTAGAAGAAGCCGGGGACGCCGGTCTGAAGGAAAATGGAAAAATCCTCTCCGCCGGTGGAGGGGTCCGGATCGACGGGAATTGCAACCGCCGAAACGGCCTCATACGCTGCGTCGTAGAGACAGGGGTTGTTATCAGTCACCGGAAGCTCCCGCAGGTACTGCAGCTCGCCCCTGCAGCCGTACGCTTCGGAGATGCTCCGGGTGATCTCGGTCAGGCGCCGGTCCACCAGATCCTGCACTTCCTTGCGGAAGGTGCGGACGGTGCCGTACATCTTGACTTCGTCGGGAGTGACGTTGTTGGTGGTGCCTTCGCCGGCCTTCACGTTGCAGATGGAGACCACAGCCGAGTCCAGGGGACTCACGTTGCGGCTGACGACGGTCTGGGCCGCCTGGATGATGCCGGCGGCCGCCACGATGGGATCCACGTTGCCCTGGGGAATGCCGCCGTGGCCGCCCTTGCCCCGGATGGTAAAGATGATGCGGTCCACGGCCGCCATCAGGGGGCCGTTTTTCACACAGACCGATCCGCAGGGGATCCAGGGGGCGTTGTGGAGACCGAAGATGGCGTCCACATGGGGGTTCTCCAGGACGTTGAGGCCCATCATGTGCTTGGCGCCCAGGTTGATCTCCTCGGCGGGCTGGAAGAGGAACTTCACGCTGCCGTGGATCTCGTCCCGCAGAGCCGCCAGAATGGTGGCGGCGGCCAGCAGGGAGGAGGTGTGGGTGTCGTGCCCGCAGGCGTGCATCCTGCCTGCCACCTGGGAGCGGTAGTCGCAGCTGGACTCCTCCTGGATGGGCAGGGCGTCGATGTCGGCCCGCAGAGCGATGCAGGGACCGTCCCGGTACCCTTTCAGGAGCCCCACCACGCCGGTATCCAGCCCCACATCCAGGATCTCGATATTCAGCGACGTGAGATAGTCCCGGATGAAAGCGGTGGTCTCAAACTCGTGGAAGCTCAGCTCGGGGTTACGGTGCAGGTGCTTGAGGGTCTCGATGAATTCCGCCTCATGTTCCTTCATGAGAGCGCGTACTTTTTCGGCTACGTCCGCCATATATTCGCTCCTTTCCTTGCTTTTGCTGCGCCGGGGAAAAGAATCGGAAAGGCCCGGTTCTCCGTGCGGGGGAACCGGGTCATCCGGAAATCACAGATCAGGTTTCAATCAGTCTTCGAAAGCGCCTTCGGGGTACAGGGGGAAGCGGGAGATGAGGGCCTCCGCTTCGGCGCGGCAGGCGGCCAGGACGGCCTCGTCCTCGGGGGCGGCGGCCACCTTCTCCATGATGTCGGCGATCTGGACGATCTCAGGAGCGCCGAGTCCGCGCTGGGCGGTGGAGGTCAGGCCGATCCGGACGCCGCTGGTGACGAAGGGGGAAGCGGGGTCGTTGGGGATCTGGTTCTTGTTGACGGTGATGCCCACGCTGTCCAGGGCGTTCTGGAACACCTTGCCGGAGATGCCCTTGGGACGCAGGTCCACCAGGAGCAGATGGTTGTCGGTGCCGCCGGAGACGATGCGGAAGCCGCGCTCGGCAAGGGCTTTGGACAGGGTCTGGGCGTTGTCCAGGACCCGCTGCATGATGGCCCGGAACTCGGGGCTGGCGGCGTACTTGAGGGACCAGATCTTGGCGGCCATGGTGTGCAGGTGGATGGAGCCCAGGGAGCCGGGGAAGGTGCCGCGGTCCAGGATCTTGGCGTACTTCTCCTTGCAGAAGACCATGCCGGATCTGGCGGAGCAGAAGGTCTTGGTGGTGGAGGTGGTCACGAAGTCAGCCCAGGGAATGGGGCTGGGGATCAGCTTGGCGGCGACCAGGCCGCAGATGTGGGCCATGTCCACCATGAAGTAGGCGCCCACTTCCTCGGCGGTACGGGCAATGCGCTCATAGTCGATCAGGCGGGGATAGGCGCTGGCGCCGGCGATGATCAGCTTGGGACGGACTTCCTTGGCCTTGGCGTCCAGAGCGTCGTAGTCGATCTGCTCGGTCTCGGGGTTGACGCCGTAGAAATCGTGATGGTAGATCTTGCTGACCCAGTTGGCGGGGGAGCCGTGGGTCAGATGGCCGCCCTGGTCCAGACGCATGGACAGGATCTCATCGCCCGGCTGCAGGATGGCTGCGAACACGCTGTAGTTGGCGGTGGAGCCGGAATAGGCCTGCAGGTTCACATGTTCGGCGCCGAAGAGCTCCTTGGCGCGCTTCCAGCCCAGTTCCTCGACCTTGTCGGCCACTTCGCTGCCGGCCTGGAACCGCTTGTGGGGCAGACCCTCCAGGGTCTTGTTGGTGAACACGGAGCCGGACAGCTCCATGACTTCCAGAGGAACGGTGCTCTCGGAAGCGATCATCTCGATGTTGTGCTCCTGGCGGCGGAGTTCCTCCACGACCAGCTCATACATCTCGGGGTCGGACTGACGGGTGTATCTCAGCATGTTTTCGCCCTCCTGATTCAAAATAATAGTGAGTACGGGGCATACAATCCCCACCTATGATGATACCACGGCGCAGCGGGCTGATATAGTCTTTATCTTGTCTGCGCTTTTATCATTCTTGACGCGATTCTTCCTTTTTCGGGTAGGAAGCGGGCGTGGTCTCCGTATAGCGTTTGAAATGCTTATAGAAATTGTTCAGGCTGTCATATCCGACCTGCTCGGCGGCGGACTTGACGCTGGCGCCCTCGTCCAGAAGCCTCCTGGCGTTTTCCACCCGGATCCGGTTCAGGTAGGACACCACGCTCTGCCCCATATATTTCTTGAACAGGCGGGCGATATGGCTGGGAGTCAGGAAGAACGCCTGGGAGATGGTGGTGAGGCTGATCTTCTCGGCATAATGGTGGCGGATGTAGTTGGCGATCTCGTTGACCGTGTCATTGCCGGTGAAGTTCCATCCGGTTGCCCGGGCGACTGCCTGCTCCAGCTGAGCCAGTTCGATGGGCTTGAGCAGGATGTCCGCCGCCCCCAGGCGCAGGGCCTGCTGGGCGTAGGCGAAGGTGTCGTAGGCGGTCACCACCACGTAGCTGACGTCCGGTTCCTGGGCCATCACCTCAAAGCCGTTCATCAGGGGCATCTGAATGTCCAGAAAGACCAGATCCGGACGGTGTTTCCGGATCTCTTCCAGAGCGGCGGCCCCGCTGCTGACGCTGGAAACGATCTCAAGGGGCAGGTTCCCCCGGTCCACAAAGAAGCGGATGATGTTTTCCGTGGTGGGCTCGTCGTCCACGATGATGGTCCGTATCACACTGGCGCCCCCTCTG
>JAEEGL015499143.1_pt1 | contig 12829 bp, 16 predicted proteins | sample 9134231 | NCBI WGS metagenome assembly JAEEGL01 (sample SAMN16246548, study PRJNA631951) | gut metagenome | biome: gut microbiome; feature: rumen; material: fiber-attached | host: Bos | place: Iran: Karaj | collected 2018-10
CCTCTTCAATGCGTGTTAGCACGCTAATTTTTATATTATAGAATTTTTTTAGAAATTTATTTCTTTAGAATTATTGATTGGCGCGCTTAGCAAGCTAATTTTAACATTTAAGTTTTTACTATAAAAAATGAATTGTTAAAAAACCCTGGAATGATAGTTTTGCGTTATCATTTTATATGTAATTACGTGTTGTTATTTATAATGATTATAAACAATGAAATACAACGTTTCGGGGTTGAAGTTTTCGAATTTATTTTTATTAAAAATGTCTTGATATTAAATAATGATTTCACTTCAGAAATATTTGACCGAATCGAATAACGAAAGTTTTACTTTTGACATATATAATGAAGGTCCCAAAAATACAGACTTCAAAATTACCAAAAATATTTTAATGCATGAAATTCAAAAATATAACATACGAATGAACGGTGTGTGTTTATATCTTCCTTTGAGCGCAAATCAAATAAATTGGAAAAAAGATTTTGAAGATGATGTGCAACAAAGACGTCTTGTTAATTTGTCTATTAATACTGATGATTTTAGAAATTTTGAACGTCAACTTGAAAAGAACTTAACTGTTAATTTGAGAGAGATACATAAAGATGAGCATTTTACTGAATGGCTGAGAAGTTTGAAGCAATATACAAAAGCAGGTAAAATTTCAGTAACAATGGAATATGATTCAGATAGAAGTCTCTGGGTTGCAACAGTTAATGACGAAAAATTTAATCGTGAACGCGAATCAAAAATAAAAGAACGAACTAAAGCATATCAACCAATTATCAAAAAGCTGAAAGATGAGTATGATGAACATCGTCATCAACGAACGAAAAAGGATAATGGCCTTGATTCGTATTATGACGATGATTCTGCATATTACGGTAAACGATATTATGGCGATTAAAAACAGAAAGGTTCCAAAAATTTGGAACCTTTCATTTTTTATTGAAACAAGTTTTATTTTGTGTTATTAAAACGTTTTACAAATTCATTGTCCGTTTCCAACGTGTCATAATTGTCGATTATTGACTTAACGTTTCGTACTACCCAATTTGCCGTTTTTACTGGTACATTCTGACCAATCAGATTCATATTTGTTTTTGAAATAATATCAAAATCAAATGGCAAACCCATAAGTGTCATTAATTCTCTTAAATTAAAGTGACGTTCTTCAGTTGGGTGTATTGCTGCGTTGTTTGTTTTTGCCATGACTGCACCAATTTTATCCTTTTTACAAATTGTAGGACAAGTCAAATATGCACCTTTATTAATCGATGCCTTATAAAGAATATGCTCGCACAAATTATGTATTTTTGTTCTGGTCAATTCGTCATAATTTTGCTTGTCAACAAACGCAAGAAAATCCTTGAAGTCATTTTTGGTAAATTCTTTATCAAGAAGCAATACTTTGTCTGCTTTTTCGCGCCAATCGTCCCCATAAAATGCTTTTGCATAATCAATGCATGTTCTGTCAATTGGAGAAATTTTTGCTTCGCCTTCTTGCCATGTTGCGTCTTTAGGAATTGAATTTAATACATCGAGAAGCGAAAGTGTTATTGATTCTTTTTGAAGTTCCCATTTAATAGGCGCACCATTTTTCAATTTAACAAATACAACAAACGTTCTTTTACGTTGCTGACAGTTATTATGTAACAATGAATCAGTGAATATGTATGATACAGAATAACCTGCTTCAGCAGCAACCTCCTCAAGTACTTTACGAGTTTCAACAGCAAGCGGACCTGCACCTTGGAACAAAGCAGGAGCGTTTTCAAACACATAAGCAGTAGGCTTCAATACGTTCAAAACATATTTTGAAATGAATTTCATATTGTTGTTACAATTTGAACGTACTTCAACAGAACCGGTTGACATCGTAGACAAACCTGCACATACAGGAACTGCTATTACAAGGTCAAGATTTTGTTTATCTTCATCAAATGATTTTTCATTGTGAGAGAAAATTTTGTTTATTTCAACATTGAAAACGTCCATATTGGCGTCTTTCATTCCACGACCAACAAAATTGTAATAATTTGGCATTCTGTCGTGTTGTGTTAAATAACGTTGAATAAGAGCCTCGTTGCCACAACCTTTTTCTTCACCTGTTTTCTTGTCAACAGATATTTTATTTAATCCTTCGTATGACAAAATAAATTGAGCATCACACCCAACGGCGTCTGCAGTACCCAGATACATTCCACCTGTTAATGGCTGCAGTGCAGCCCATCTAAATTCTTTCTTCATTGATTTGAATTTTTTATAAAAATAAAAAAAAAACGGATTTAAATTTTTTGAATCAGTCTTGATTGAGTTGTTTTTATTTAATTGTTACCATACCGCCTGCAGCAGTCAGAGGAATATAATTTGGAACCTGACGTCCGTCCCATTGTTTCAATCGGAGCATTTCCTCTTCATGTTTCCATTCTGACAATTTCATTTCACGCGCCTTCGACAATTGTTGTGCGGCATAAAATTCAGCGTCCGCCCAAACTTTTTGAGCGTTTGCATGGCCTTGAGCAGTGATATATGTTGCTTGGGCTTGCAATTCTGCTGCCTGTTTCTCTGCTTCTGCCTGTTTTACAAGTTTTTGAGCTTGAGCAGCAGCAATATTCGCTTCCTGTTCTGCTTGTTTAACTTGTTGTGTGCGATTGGCAGTTTCTTTAATTTGTTTATCAAAATCGTCAGACCAATCCCAATTTGTTATAGTCGTTTGAGCAATTTTGATTGGAAAATCCTGCATTCGAATAAGAATCGCCTTTGATACTTCATCAGTAACTTTATTCTGTTCCTCAACAAGTGAATATATTGAGTACTTGCCAGTCGTTTCCTTCAATGACGCTTTAATATTATCCTTCATTGCTGATTCGATAACTTCGTCCTTTGCATATCGAGTTACAATATCAAGTATTCGAGTTTCGTCATAACAATAACGAACAGCAACCGTAGCACCAACTGTCTGCATATCCTTGGTTATTGCACCATTGTCACCTACATCAAAAGTAACCTCGTATGTTTTTGGCTGCAAAACAAATGTTCGTACTTCAGTGATAAACGGACACTTAAAAACAACGCCAGGTTCCAGAACCTCGTTATCAACTGTACCAAGAGTTACTTTAACACCACGCTCTGACGGGCCTATTACTTCAAACGTACCCATAAGAACAATGAATGCAAAAAATCCGATAATCGCGTTCTTAATAAATTTGCTTGTAATTTTCATATAAAATAAATTTTTAAGTTATGTACAAATAATATAAAAAGACGTCCTGGCAATTTACCAAGACGTCTTGAACAAACTTAAAAATTTATTTGTTATGCGAGTTCTGCAGCAATGTTTGCTATAACATTTAACATTGCAGGATTGTTTTTGTATTTTTCAGTTAAAGCATCAATACGTTTTGCAACTGCTTGTGCCTCAGATTGCTTTATTGATTCAAGCAACTGCTCTTTCTTATCAGATTCAACTTGCATTATATTCTCATTAATTTTGTTTTCATAACGAGAAGCAAGATTTACATGAGTCTTTTCTTTGATAAATTGAACCGTATCAACAGCAGATTCATTTATTGACCAACGAGAAGTTGCATGATTTGAAGAAATCAACTGGGCAAAGAATTTCTCTTCACCTTCGATAACAAGGAATTTATCATCATTAGTTTGATAAATTGAAGCGCAGTCAACATGAACAATAGAATCATAATTTTCTGAAATAAGCGCAATCGTTTCTAACATTGCTGCTTTTTGAGCACGTATTGACGGAAGTACCGTATTGAGCGCTGCCTGATTGTATTCACGTAGTGTTGCTGTTTCAAGACAGAGAGTACCCGTCTTTGATTTACGAGAACACAAGCCTTGTTCTGAGATAAGATATTCAATACCATCATAATTTATCGAAAGCGTATCATCATCTTTAAGGGTTACAAATTCTGATTCAAGCAATGCATTGATATACTCAAATTTGTTGTCTTTATATACTGATTCAGAAATTTCCGAACCATTTTTGATTAAATATGTCTTACCTAAAACACGGAAATAATTGCCATCTTCTGTTTGAGCAACGTATGAAATAGGCGTTGTTACTGAATACTCAGCGTCTTCAGAAACAAATTTCAACGATTCTTTCAAAACAGCTTTTGTTATATTTCTAAATTGCTCAACATACTGAACGTTTTTCAAGGCACCTGCTTTGATATATTTGATAACATCGCTTTCCTCCATTTCAAGTAATTGTTCTGCCTGAGAAGCAGCATTGCGAGCAAGATAATTTTTAGGATTTTTATCGTTCTTTATTGATTCGCAAACTGATGCAATTTGCCAAGAAATCTGACGTGAATTAATAAAATCAGCAAGTGATTCAAGTACTTTCAACACACCTGCATCATAAGTTTGACGTTTTGCTTCACCAATAAATGAATTAATTACAGCACAGTTAACAATGTTTTCTGAGCAGTAATTACGATATTTGTTAATAAGAGTAGAACCTGTGGCTGTATTTGCGTTTGCTTCAGCCAATAATGCGCAGAAATCCAATTCTGCCAACTGTTTCTGAATATTGTTCATAATTTTTTCGTTATACTACCGTGCTCCCACACAGTGCTATTTGTATAAAAATAAAAGAAGACCGCTACTTTTGTAACGGTCTATTAGAATATGTTAAATAATTTTATTCGTGAGAACCTGATGCTGCGTTTTCAGACAGAATCTTCTTGAATACATAACGTTTCAATTCTTCCTCTGATACTGAATCCTCGAAACAAGCAGCCGTCTCGCAAGCAGTCAAATAAGAACGAATAGTAATTGTGCCCTTAACATTTTTACCTGCAACACGCGCTCTATCGAGTGCCTCAGCATATTCGCATATACATTCAAATGTGAAATTACGAATCTTAGGTGTAAGTTGAATTTCAGGGTTTGCTGATTCGACAAGGTCTTTAACTGTTTTGATAAGTTCAAGTTTCTCTGATTCTGATGAATCAAGGTCCATAGCAACACCACGGTTTTTGATAGCTGATGGAACTTTTTCAAGGTTCATATTAGTCAAAATGATAACATTTGCCTTAAATTCAAAGTTCTTAGGTGCGAAATAGAAATTACCGCCTTTTGTTTCTTTCATCGTTGGAGCGTATGCTTGTGGAATATTGTCTTCTGAACCATATTTTTTAGTAAGTTCCTCAACAAGGTCAAGATATTGTTGCTCTGTCATCATAGGGGTTTGTTGTTTATTCCAACCCACAGCACGAGTTTTGCCAGTATCGCATGCGCCTTTGATAAGGTTTGCGGCAATTGGGTTACGCAAAAGTTCATCGCAGTCATCAAATACAACAATATCACCAAGATAGCGCCATAATAACAAATGAATATACAATGCTGACGGTGTAATATCACCTGCAACACGCGTCCAACCAACTGACTTAGGAGTTACACGAATATCACGTTTACCACGATTCTTTTCAAGAATACGTTCAACATTATATGTTTTACCGATACCAGGTGCACCAGAGAATACTGCGACATTAGGGTTGTTTTTCTTACACATTACTTCGGTATAAGAACACATGTCTTTGATTTTTTCAACCAACGAATAATGACCTAACAACGATTCTTCAAAAGCGCGTTGGTCAGCGTATTTGTCTGTTTTAACATGTGTTGTTGTAGGCTCGCCTTTAGGTCCTGCGTTTGTTGACGCCATTACCGCCTTGCCATTTGATTTTACATAACTTGATGGTTGACCTACAATTTTATCGGTTATTTTTTCATAACCCAGTTCATCGAGTTTTTGATTGAAAAGAGCAATATCTTCAGTATAACCTTTTTTCTGAGCGCGGAGAATCATATATGCAAGGAACGTTGCTTTTGCAGCTGCGCGTTTGCTGTCCAAAATTTCATCAAGATTATCTTTGTCTTCTTGATAACCTTCAAGCAATACTGCATTGTTTTCAACTGATTCATTGTACATCTTGGTGTAGTAATTCTTCATTGCAACAGCATCATTGCCTGTAGTAAGAATTTCGTTTACTGCGTTAACAACCTGAAGAGTATTCAATGCGTCAATCTCATAAGTAGTGGTTGCGTATGAGTGTGTAACATTGCCTGTGATGATGTCTCCAATTAATTTAATAACGTCAGCTTCACCTGTGAATACTGTTATTGAGTTTGGAATCGTTGAATCCGTTCCTACATTAAAGTTTATTGAAACAGCTTTGTTCAAAGCTTTGTTTATACCAAGAAGCGAAATTGTTTCTTGACCAGAGTTATCCAATCCAAATGAATGCATTGTTGAACCGTGGCCATTCTTCGCAAGTATTGAACGCAAAATTTTAGCAGCTTGGTCAAAGTCTTTGTTACGAATTGCTTCATTCAATTGACACATACATTCGGTTAATGTACGGGGCAAATTGCTGTTTACATATTCAGTAATATTCATAATTCGTGAATCGAAAATTTTATTCTTTTAATAAAAATAATAAAACCCAATTGTTATTTTAATCTTCAATTAATTAAATAGCTGCATAAAGTCGTCTTCAAGATTATATTTTTTTGCATTTGCTTTCATTATTTCCAATGACGTCTTTAATATTTGAGAGACTCGGGCAGTGGTAACATTTTCTTGGAATGCAATATCTTTACTCGTTATTTCAGAAGGATAATCAATACCGTAAAATTTCTTAACAATAATCAGATGGCGCGAAGAAATTCCTTCAGTTAACAGATTGAAAAGACGAGTAAATTCTGCATGTTTGTCTTTATGTTCAAATTCTGAATCTTCATCATCGTAAATATTTACTATCGATTCGAATGTATTTTGTGTGTTTTCCTTGATTGGCGCGTCAAGACGGAGCACCGATGTATTACCACCCATTGTCTTTGATACTTTATCAATTTCTTGAAGTATATATGCTTTTATCCACATACACGCAACAGAATTAAATTTCGCTGGTGGAACATTTTTACAAACAAATTTTACAACGTCATCTCCAGAAATTGTTCCTTGGGGTATAACTGCAAGAATATTGTCCTTAATATCTCCGTATGTGATATGCTTTTCAATAATTGCTTTTAATTCGTCATGTGTATAATCCTTAAACTTAAGTTTCGTTTTGTCGTATGAACCGTCTGGTTGAACATTTGCAGAATTGAATAAATTCCAATCATAAAACGAATCGTTATTTGACTTTTTGGGTTTTGTGTAATTTAATCCAGCAAGGTCCATCAATATTGCATTTCTTAATTTCCATTTGCCATCTCTATATTTTGATACAGCAACGCACAAACCATAATTACCTGCTGAAATAAGATCCTCTAAAGATAAACCAAAATTAATGTAACGTTTTGCAATAGAAATTACAGTCTTAAGATTGTTTTCGATCATTTTTCGTTCGTCTGTCTCAGAATGATTTACTTTTGTAATATCAACAATACCGTTCTTTTTGTAAACGTCTTGGACTAATGAAAAATACTGCGTGATAATGTCCGATTTGTTTGATTCCTTGACAACATTTAAGGCTGCTTTTAACGTTGTCATATTATCATTTGCATAACTTAAAACTTTGGTTAAGAATACGCTTACATCTGATTGTCCCGACTTTTTGAATGCATTATAAATTTGTTTTATTGAATTGTCTAAGCAGCCGTTTATTGATTCATAATCATATACCAAATCTGGGTTTGTATCTTTGAATGCATCAAAGTCTCTTTCAAAATTGTTAAAATCCATATTTTCTTGTGTTTTATATAACATATATAATATAACAAAAATGGAAAAAAATTTACAAAAACAAAACATGTACTGTTATAACAACAGTACATGTTATCATGGAAAAACAACCAAAAATTAAAAATTATGAAAATATGATATATTTAATAATAACGTCTTCAAGAAGACGCATTCGTAATTTTATTATGAATAAATATATCAGACTTGTTCTGTTTTTGAAATTTTCAAAACTTCGTTAAACATCGAAGTATACTCTTTTGGAATACTCTGTTTACAAATTTCTTCAATGTCGAGATTCTGATTGACTTTAATATCTTCGTTAATAACCGCCGGGCAAACTGTTATTGTCACATCATACGTTTCTTTTATTTTCTTTATTGTTTCAATATTTTGCTCATACATTTCAGAGGTTATATAAATAGAAATTTTATCGTATGAATGCCAAGTTAACGCATCAGTTTCAAGCGGAACTCGTGAGTATTTCCAAAAACGAATTGAAACATCATTATATAACATTTCTATTACATTATCATCATTCAAAATGTATGCACCAGGACGGCGGTTTGCATCGTTAAAATCTTTTGCAAAGGTGCTTCCGAGATTGTGCCAAATATTTTTGTTATAAGGCCGATGTATATGTCCAGCATATACTGTTATATTATTAAGCAATTCGCTGTATTCGGAATTAAAATTACAGTCGGTGTGTGTAAATATTCTTTTTACTTTACCGCCGCGCTCTGATATTGTGTTAAGCTTTGACTTTAGCGTCTCAATTTCGTTAAATTCGTACCAAGGCATAAACAAATCAAAATCATCTGAAACGTCTGATTGTAAAACCATTGACTGCCTTGTCAACAACGTAATTGCTGAATAATTTCGCAAAAGAATATTCAAAAATGATACTGAATCGTTTTCTGGTGAAAAATAATCATGATTACCTCCGATGATTATCATCTCATTACCTGTTTTAACGCAAATGTCATTTATTTTTGCAAATCGTTTGTCTACTTCATCGACAATCTTTGAACTTACCACTGCTCGTGAATCAAAAACGTCACCAAGATGTACCAATTTCCAAGGGCTTGTTTCGTTTTCAAGATAGGGAATTAAAACTGTGTCAAGAAAATCCATTTGTTTGCTGCACCAAAACAAGCTATTATTCTTTGTCCCGAAATGTGTATCAGTAATTATGATATATTTCATTTTTGTTTTTTGAGTTGTTTTTCTATTTTGCGGACTGTTTCTGTATAATGCTCGGCGCTTGCATAACGAATATTATCTAAAAAACTGTAATAATCACCGCCATTATATTTGTATTGAACCATATCACGGTAACCTTTGATACAATCAGTCCAATGTTCAAATTCGTAAAATTTATGATTCCGTGAATCCCAAAGACCTAAACAATTGTTTTTAGTTTTGAACACATTCGATTTGAAGTGTCCTGTTTCCAATATTGCTTGCGCATAAACTATTGTGGAGTGATGAACATCATAATGCTCACATACCAAAAAGAAATTTTCTTTTGTTAATTCAAGATTTCTTAAGGTATAAACTTGATGCTTCTCGTATTCATAGTCTAAGTATGTGTTGTGTAAATTAACACGAATAAGAGAAGCATATATTGATAACGTCACAAATATTGTGGCAATTATCAATATTTGCTTTTTCCTGTTCATGTACCGTTAATACTATTTTACAACTTTTGCTGAATCAATAGCAACACTGTCAACGGCAACAGTGTCAACCTGAGTTGAATCAATTGCAACAGCAACACTGTCAGTATTAGTAACGGCCTGTTTTGAAACATTACTGCAGGCAATTGCCATACAAGCAATTACAACAATTAAAAGAACGTTTTTCATTTTTTATAAATAATTAATTTTGAAATCAGAAATTAATATAAAAAGAAATTGAAAAAATTTACTAAATTTCAGTTTCGTATATATGTTTGGGTTTTAATATGTTAAGTTAACTTTAATAATTTTTGTTTGAATAAAATCTGGTTGTGGTAACTTAGCAAGCTTTTTTGCGTTTCTCTCTTCTTTTATTAATCTTGAGTTGTTAATATCATAAGTTCTCATTTTTGTTTCTGTCTTATAATAATTTCGTTGATGATGTCCTTCAGGATATCTTGTATCAGTATACTCAATAATGTAACGCGATTCGAGATTCATAATTTTGTTATTTGTTTTATGTTTTTAATATAAAATATGTCATTAAAAAATTTACTAAAAATCTACTTTTTATAAAAAAGAAGGAGGCGCGTAAATACACCTCCTGTTTGTTATTTTTTGAATTGCTTTTTACACAATACTGTCTCGTTCAATTAATGCCTTAATAAAATCAGAATATTCATTATAATTCTTTTTTATTAGTTCACTGTATACTTTTATCATTTCATTAATTAACGTCTGATGTGTTTTCATATAATCCTCAAGGTCTTGTATAAAAAGACGTTCAAATTGAGATAAATTAATTATTCTTCTTGTCGTTTTTCCTTCAGGCAAAATATATCCACTGTCACCTCGGTGCCCAGTTGCTTTTGCAACAATTTCAAATTTGTCATCACCCAAATATTTCACAATGTCCATTTCTTCAGCAGGTGCCCCATAATTAGAGATAACACAAATATAATATTTATCTTTTTCAATTTTGTCTGTAAATTGGTCAATTGAAGATGCGTCATTAAACCCTATTCCTCTTCGATATTCAGGTAATATGCGTTCAAAGTCCTTTTGAATAGGATGGTCACACCATAGATTTTTGAAGTTCCAATCGTGACTTAGAACAAGTGCTTTGTTTAATTTATGGAATCCAGGTACCTCATCACACAAATCTTTATATGCTTGTGTTTTTGCAAGTAATTTTGCCTTCTTTTCTTCTTCAAGTTTTTCTTTTAATTTTCTCTCTTGAATTTTTTCGCCCTTATAGTAAAGATTTTCAATATATCCATCAGTACGCAATATAGTATCAAACAGCGCTGCATATTTTTCCGATGTTCTATCCATTGCGTTTTGAATACTTTTTTCAGATTTACCATAAGTATCGTATTATGCTGACTTGACAAGCATTTTTGAACCTGAACCGTTCAAAATAGAATAACCTGAAGGTTTTGCTCGATAATCACCGAACTATTTTCCGCTTAATGATTGAAAAACTGCATACGACTTGTCATCATCATTATCAAATTGCTCAAGATTTTTCTTTATCATCGCAATAGCTTGCTTTGCAGAATAAAACTTTGCGCCAAGCGCTTCGTTTATATAACTTGTAAGTGTTTGCATTGTAATTGTTTTTTATAATAATTTATACAAAGTTATCTCAGTTAAATTTCCGTTTTCAACTTTGTACATTTTCTGATTTGTTGTTTTTGAACGTAGCCCTCCATATTCTTTAATGAATGGGCCTATCTTGATATAATCAAAAAATGAAATATCACTCGGAATTTCGGTTTGTCCTGAATACCAAGCAGTTTTTATTCCTTTTGATTTAACGTATTTGAGTATTTGAAAAACGCGTTCTTTGTCGTTATCACCTCCCATGATACAAAAACATGTTGCATCAGAGAATTTTCTTAATAACATATCAACTACCGCATCAGTTAATTCATGACCCACATCGTCCCAAAGGTATTTTGAATGACAATCGGGACAATGATTAGGGCAGTTTGATATTGACACACACAAAGAAATTTCGCGAGGTACCTCAGCGAAGGTTATTTCTGTATCTACATATTTTAACATTGCTCTTCAGATGTTTGTGTTACTGGTGCATAATCAGAATTATAAATCACCAAATTATCAATTTTTACATTCGGTTCTTGCCCTTTGGATAATCGTTCAAAATACCATGCAAGACCAGCTATTTCAAGTTTTGACAAATTAAGAACAGCATATTCTTGAGAATTTTCTGATGTGTCTGTATCATTATGAACCATTTGCATGAGTTCATAACCTTTGTTTTGGTCCAACGCTGTTACTTCATCAATACAGTTTATTAATTTGTTATATGCTGTTCGAAATTTCTTTTCAGCTGCCTCAAGTTCTGGGTTTGCAGATTTGAATCCTATTTTGTTTCTTGTCATTGTATTCGTATTATTACTGCTTGATTACTACAATATTCGCCATGAATCATATTTTCGTCCAAATCGAGCTGACAACAATCGCCAACAACACTAAGGGATTCCTCAACTTCTTCAGCATATTTTTTTGAATAAAGACTTGTCAATTCGTCTTTTGTACAAATAATTGATGTACAAGAATTGACAATAATCATATATTTTTCATCTAAATTAAACGTTTGTATTCTCATCTTGTTTTTCTCCCTCGTCATTTGCAATACCCATCTTACAACCACATACGCATGTTGGAGTACCTGGGTGTTCGTCAGCTATTTTATTTTTTGTTTTTACCTCAAAACCGCATTCAGGACAAAAATATATGGTTTCATTTTTCGTTTTGCCTTTTGATTCATCTTTTTGTTTTTCAACAAATTGAGCAGCAGTTCCAGGAAATTCTTTAGGCAATAATTCAGGGAATCCATTAAGTATATTATTAAATGTACCTGTTAACAGTTCGTCAGGTTCATATTTATCCAAACCTATTAGTTTGCATTCGTTCTTGAATCGTTTATCGTGTTTTGGGCTGCATGATAAATACACATGTATGAGTTCATGTGTTATTGCAGATAACAACTCAAGAGGTTCATCAATATACGCTGAAATAAATATTTGAGGTGGGAAAAAATCATTCATCGATACGTCTTCTTTTTCAGTATCTTGAACTACTGAATCAGACAATTTTGATTTTGGCATTTTGCCTATTGATATTTGTAGTGATGAAGTGTCGATTTTGCTATCAAAGACCTCTTGATTTATTAATACTGCTGCATTAAGCAACCATTCTTCTCGTGTCATATTAAACAAATTTTTTTGTTTTTAATATAATCTTTTATTAAAAAAATTTACTAAAATACCTGTAACGTGATGTAAAAGTATAGCCTCAAATGCTTGTAACGTGATGTAAAGTTAGCAGCTAAAACTATCCCTCCAGAGAATTTTAACAATTCATTTTTTATAGTAAAAACTTAAATGTTAAAATTAGCTTA
>JAEEGL015701619.1_pt1 | contig 12829 bp, 8 predicted proteins | sample 9134231 | NCBI WGS metagenome assembly JAEEGL01 (sample SAMN16246548, study PRJNA631951) | gut metagenome | biome: gut microbiome; feature: rumen; material: fiber-attached | host: Bos | place: Iran: Karaj | collected 2018-10
CGAACTGCCTGGACCGCGTCTTCTACGGCTATGTCCAGGATATGTTCAAATTGGAGTTCATTGATTTTCCGGTCTTCAACCTCGCCGACGTCTTCATCACGGTTTTTGCCGTCATATTTGCTTTGGCTGTGATTTTCGGAAAGACACGGAAAGATGAGGATGAGGAAGAAGATTTCCTGGAAGATGAAGAGGAAGAAGAAAAGCCTGTCTCCCGCCGCAAGCAGAGGCGTATGAGCCGCAAGGCACGGAAGCAGCAGGAAGAAGAGGAAGACGAGGAAGAGGAAGAAGAGGAACCGATCCCCGCGCCGCGCCGCAAAGCCGCCGCTGCCGGGAAGAAGCCCAGAGGCAGACGTGGCCGGAAGCAGGCTGAAGAGGAAGAAGATCTTCCGGCTCCGAAAAAAGCTTCCGGAAAACCCGCAGGTTCCGGTTCGTCCTCAAAACCGCAGGCAGCTGCCGCGGCCGATGAGGAAGATCCCTTCGCCGCGTGGGAGCGCGCCAACGCCAAGGCGAGGGCTGTGAAAGAGCGTCAGTCAGCGGTGGTACAGGCGGCAGCCAGACCCGCAGCGAAGACTTCCGCCCAGGCAAAGCCTTCTGCACCTGCGAAGCCTGCAGCAGCGCCGAGTGAAAAACCGGCTGCGAAACCCGCGCCCAAACCCGCAGCAAAGCCGGCGCCCAAACCGGCCGCGAAACCGGCAGAAGAAGAGTTCTCGCTGGACGATATCCTGAACGAATTCCGGTAAAACAGAAAATGGAAGAAGAAATTCTTTCCGTTACGGCAGAGGAGAGCGGCGAACGAATCGACGCTCTCCTCGCGCGCTCGGTGGAAGAACTGAGCCGCAGCGCCGCACAGCGGCTGCTGGAGGAAGGCCATGTTCTGCTGAATGGACAGCCGGTCCCGAAAAACAGACGCTGTCAGGCGGGCGAATGCTATACCGTGCTCCTGCCTGAAACGGAAGAGCCGGCGCTTGTCCCGCAGGAACTGCCTCTGGATGTGGTTTATGAGGATAAGGACCTGATCGTGGTCAACAAGGCGCGCGGCATGGTAGTCCATCCGGCGCCCGGACATCCGGACAGCACGCTGGTCAATGCGCTGCTGTGGCACTGCGGCGACAGTCTGTCAGGCATAGGAGGCAAAAGAAGACCGGGGATCGTGCATCGAATTGACAAAGACACTTCGGGCCTGCTGATCGCAGCCAAAAACGATTTTGCGCATCTGGCACTCTCTTCACAGCTTTCCGACCACAGTCTGGCGAGGGTATACGAGGCTGTCGTCCGGGGACGTCTGCGTGAGGAAAGCGGAACGGTCGACCGTCCGATCGGACGCCACCCGACAGACCGAAAACGCATGGCGGTCAATCAAAAAAACGGACGAGAGGCCGTTACCCACTGGGAAGTCCTGGCCCGCTATAACGGGTACACGCACATCCGCTGCCGACTTGAGACCGGCCGCACTCACCAGATTCGTGTGCATATGGCTTCCATCGGACACCCGCTGCTGGGCGACGGAGTATACGGTGCACCCTGCCCCGAAAAAGGCCTGTGCGGGCAATGCCTGCACGCGAGAGAGCTCCGCTTTCTCCATCCACGATCCGGGGAAGCCGTCCATCTGAAAACCGAACTGCCGCCGTATTTTACCGAGGTGCTGCTGCGTCTCGGCCCCCAGACGGCGTAAAAGGAGGAATCTTTCATGACAACCAAACAAATTTCCCGTCTGGTCATCCTGGCGGTCGTGATCATCTCGCTGGTGGTACTGCTGGTGAAGCTGATCCAGGGCACAGCCGGTATTGTCGGCAGCCTGTTCAATACCGTCCTGGGCATTGTGGTGGTACTGGCGCTGGTGATCATCGTCATCTGGATGTTCGCCTATGCGAAGAAGTCCAGGAAATAACAGCCGCCCGTTCAAAGCTTCCCGCAGCTGCGCGAAAGAAAAGGCTTGCAATTGCCGGCGACCGGTGGTATAGTCTTGGCATAATTCAATACCGATGAAGTTTTCGGGATTCCACAGGGGAAACCGAAAGCGGAGGAACTCTGGAGAATCCCGTTTGACGGGTGCCGAAGGTGCAAAGCGTTTGCTGAATCTCTCAGGCAAAAGGACAGAGCGGAACAAGCTGCCGCAGCCGGTACAGCCGGTTGAAGGCAGGGCGGAGATCCGGAGTTGCTCATTTCACGGGCAGCTCTTTTTCTTATGTTTCAGTATTGAGTTAAATCGTACAGAGGAAAGAGGACAGAAAAATGGAAAACTTTGTCTCAAAAGTGGAGACAGTCAACAATGCGGTCAACAGTTTCGCATGGGGGCCGCTGATGCTCCTGCTGCTGGTGGGAACCGGCGTCTATCTGACGGTCCGTGTCCACTGGCTGCAGGTGACGCACTTCGGGCGGATCCTGAAAAACACGGTCGGGTCCCTGTTTCAGAAAAAAGAACCGAAGGACGACGGCGCAAACATCTCAGCCTTTGAGGCGGTGACGACGGCCCTGGCCGGCACGGTCGGCACCGGCAACATCGCCGGCGTCACGGGGGCTATCTTCACGGGCGGTGCCGGAGCGGTCTTCTGGATGTGGGTTGCGGCTTTCTTCGGTATGGTCACCAAGTATTCTGAGATTGTTCTTGCCATGAAGTACCGTGTGAAGGATGAAAAGGGCGTTTACCACGGCGGCGCGATGTACTACATCGAAAACGGCATCGGCATGAACTGACGCTGGATGTCGATCATCTTCTGCCTGCTGGGCGGCCTTGCCTCCTTCGGCATCGGCAACATCGCCCAGAGCAGTGAAATATCGGGTGCCCTGAGCGACCTTTTCCGGATCCCCCCGGTGGTGAGCGGCATCCTGATCGCATTTGTCGTTGCGCTGGTGACTCTCGGCGGCATCAAGCGCATCGGCAAAGTAACCTCGCTGCTGGTGCCCTTCATGTCGATTTTCTACATCCTGGCCGGCATCGTGGTCATCATCATGCGCATCGGCCATATCCCCGCGGTCTTTGCTCAGATCTTTGCAGGTGCCTTCTCCTTCAAGAGCGTCGGCGGCGGACTCTTCGGCTATACCATCATGATGGCCATGAAGCAGGGCTTCGCTCGCGGCGTCTTCTCGAACGAGGCCGGTCTCGGCTCGGCCCCCATTGCGCACGCGGCCTCTTCCACCGAGGAGCCCTGTGAACAGGCTATCTGGGGCGTGTTCGAGGTCTTCATCGACACCATCGTCATCTGCAGCATCACGGCATTTGCCGTTCTTCTCTCCGGGATTCTGGATGTCGAGGGCGGGCTGTCGGCCTATGCCTCGAAGGGCGCGGCGGCGGCAACGGCCTTCAACACCATTCTGCCCGGTACTCTGGGCGGCAAGATCATCGAGCTGAGCCTGCTCTTCTTTGCTCTGTCCACCATCCTCTCGTGGGCTTATTACGGCGAAAACTGCTGGGGCTATCTGACAAAGAACAACAAGACGGTTGTGATGGTCTACAAGGTCGTTTTTGCTTTCGTCTGCATCATCGGCGCAACCGGCTCCGGCACACTGATGTGGGATATTGCCGATACGCTGAATGGTCTGATGGCCATCCCGAACCTCATTGCGCTGCTGATCCTCTCCGGTGTGGTGGCGAAGATTACAAAGGACTATTTCTCGAAAAACATGCTGAAGTAAACCCATCATAAACCATTGCGGGTGGCCTCCTGTCAGGCCACCCCATTTTCTTGTGTGCATCACCTTCCGCTCCGGCAGGAAGGAACTGAATGACAAGGCTACCTGCAGCGCTCTGACCAGGAGCAGGCGGAAAACAATCCGTGATCTGCACGGACAGAAGTCAAAACGGTCAGAAGACAATAAATAATGGTAGAATTTATAAGACAGATGGTATATAATACAATGCTCCGGGAGACGGTGCAGGAAGAACGGCAGCCGGATATCAGACCGAAAGAGCGGCCGAGGGCCAACAGGAGGGTCTATCCACATGAACATCAGAAGCAATAACAGACAGAAACCCGCAGAAAAGCTGAAAACAGGCTGCAGACGCTTGGTCTGCCTGTTTCTGGCGTTGCTTTTTGCGGGCATGATTTCTGCTGCCGGCTGCTGCGAAGGCGGCAGAGAGCCGCTGAATGCTTCGGGTGTTCCGAACCGACCCGCCGCTGTCGATTTCAGCGGGCAGAACGAGGGGTATTCCGCCGTCCTGTATAACAACATGAACGGTCTTCCGACCTCCGAGGCAAACGCCATCGCCGAAACCAGCGAAGGCTTCATCTGGATCGGCAGTTACAGCGGGCTGATCCGCTATGACGGCAACAGCTTTGTGCGCATGGATTCCACGACGGGTATTTCCAACGCCATCTGCCTGTATGTTGACCATTTAGACCGGCTGTGGATCGGTACCAATGACAGCGGCGTTGTGATGATGCGAAACGGCCGTGTACGGACCTGGGGAAAAGCAGAGGGGATGAATGCGGTCAACATCCGCGCCATTACGGAAGATGAGAACGGGCTGATCTATGTTGCGACGACTGCCGGCATCGCTGTGATCGACGGGGATATGCATCTGCGCATGATCGACGATGAGCGGATCCGGGAGGCTTATATGCGCGATCTGCGTGTCGGAAGCGACGGACTGCTTTACGGCCTGACCCAGCTCGGCGACCTGTTTACCCTGAAGGACGGCAGAATTGTCAGCTACATCAGTCACGAAGACTCGCAGATAAAAGGCGTCATCAGCATTCTCCCCGATCCTGACCACCTTGGTCTGGTCTACCTCGGAACCGAGGATTCGCATGTCTATTACGGCGGGATTCAGGACAATTTTGTGCTGGTAAATGTACGGGATGCGACGCCGCTGACGGGTATCGAGCGCTTTGAAAGCATTGACGGCCAGATCTGGGTCTGCGCCGGAAACGGTATCGGCATCCTCAGCAGAATGGGTTTCCGCAAACTGGACAACATCCCCATGGATAATTCGATCGGCCATGTAATGACCGACTATGCCGGAAATCTCTGGTTTACGTCGACGAGGCAGGGCGTAATGAAGATCGTACCCAACCAGTTCTCAGACACGTTTGATCAATATGAGCTTTCTTCCACAGTTGTCAACAGCACCTGCATGCTCGATGATCAGCTTTTTGTCGGAACGGATTCAGGCCTGCTGGTACTCGGCAAAAACAAGCAGCTGCATGCGATTCCGCTGGAAAAGGCGGTCACCGCCGCCGGGGAGGAGCTGGAGTACACCGACCTGATCGATATGCTGGAAGGCAGCCGGATCCGCTCGATCATCCGCGACAGCAGCGACAGGCTGTGGATCTCTACCTGGCGCAAATACGGTCTGCTCTGCTATGATCACGGACAGCTGACCGTCTTCAATGAGGACAGCGGTCTGCTCTCCGACCGTATCCGAACGGTCTGCGAGCGGAAGGACGGCTCGATACTGGTCGCCTGCACCGGCGGAGTAAGCATCATAGAAGGCGGTCGTGTGACGGAGAGTTTCGGGAAGGACGACGGGATCGTCAACATCGAAGTTCTTACCGTTACCGATGGTGAGAACGGTGACATCGTTCTGGGAACGGACGGCGGCGGTATCTATGTGATCAGCGGGTCAGAGCTGAGGCATCTCGGAACCGAGGACGGTTTGCTCTCCGACGTTGTCATGCGCATCAAGCACGACCCCTACCGCAATATTTTCTGGATCGTCACCAGCAATTCCATTGCCTATATGACAGCGGATTATCAGATTGTTTCGATCAGGAATTTCCCCTACTCCAACAACTTTGATCTGTACGAGAACAGTGAACAGGATGTCTGGGTGCTGGCCAGCAACGGCATCTATGTTGTGCCGGCCGACGAGCTGCTGGAGAACGGCGAGATTTCGCCGGTCTACTACGGACGGGCGAACGGCCTGCCCTGCATTGCGACGGCAAACTCGTACAGTGAGCTGACGGATAACGGCGACCTGTACATGGCCAGTACAACAGGTGTGGCGAAGGTCAACATCGAGATCCCTTTCGAGAATGTGAATGATCTGAAAGTCGCCGTGCCCTATATCGACGTCGACGGTGTACGCATATATCCCGATGAGAACGGCTGCTTTACCGTTCCGCCCGATGCACAGAAGGTGACGATCAGCAGCTTTGTCTTCAACTATTCGCTGATGAATCCGCAGATCTCGTATTATCTCGAGGGCTTTGAAGAAGAAAATGCCGCCATCAGCCGCAGCGAGCTGGTTCCGGTCGACTATACAAATCTGAAGGGCGGCACCTACGCCTTCGTCATGCGGCTGAAAGACTCAATGGGCCGCGGCAACAAGGAAGTATCCGTTCAGATTGTCAAGGAGAAGGCGTATTACGAAAAACTCTGGTTCATGGTCATGACAGCCGTGGCGGTACTGCTTATTCTGGGGCTGAGCATCCAGTACTATGTCCGCCTGAAAACAAAGACCCTGGAAAAGAAACAGCAGGAGACCATGACATTCGTACGGGAGATCACGGAAGCTTTCGCCAAAGTTATCGATATGAAGGATACGTATACCAACGGTCATTCCAGCCGTGTGGCCAAATACACGGCTCTGCTGGCGAAAGAACTGGGTTATGATGAGGAAACGGTCGAAAAGTACTACCGGATTGCTCTCCTGCACGATGTCGGAAAGATCGGGATTCCGCCCGAAGTGCTGAACAAGCCCGGCAAACTGACGGATGAGGAATTCCAGACCATCAAGTCCCACGTGGATCTGGGCTACAACACCCTGAAAGACATCAGCATCATGCCCGAGCTTGCCGTCGGTGCGCAGGCCCATCATGAACGCCCGGACGGCAAGGGTTATCCCAACCATCTGAAAGGCGAGGAAATTCCGCGTGTAGCGCAAATCATCGGGGTGGCCGACTGCTTCGATGCCATGTACTCGAACCGGCCCTACCGCAACCGCATGAACTTCGACAAGGTTGTCTCCATCATTCGAGAGGCCTCGGGAACCCAGCTGACCCCTGATGTGGTCGATGCATTCCTGCGTCTGGTTGAACAGGGTGAATTCCGTGCCCCGGATGATCACGGCGGCGGAACGATGGAAAACATCGACAATATCCACAAAAAACAGAATGAAGCGCTGGAAGCACAGAAACGGGAAGCCGAGAAGCAACGGGAAAAAGGCCCGGACCAGAACAGCGAACAGAAGGATCATCCTGCCTGAGGGCAGATGCGGAAAATCCACCGGCGAATATGTCGGTGGATTCTTTCTTCCCGAAGGGACTCTGCACAGAGCCGGAGCGCCCGTCCAAAGTATCCTGCAACGGTGCGGACGGACTAACGAAACGCAGAAAAAGGGAAAGACGGATAATCCGGTACCCGAATACAGCAGCCCCTGCCGGTTTCCCTGCGGAATTCTGTTGACAATTCTGCCGTGCGTTTTTATACTGAAGTAAAAAAGCCCGAAAGAAGAGCAAGAGAGGAGGTTTTCGGCTTGCTGACGGTACAGGCATTGCTGCTTTCGACGGCGCTTTTGCTGGCGCTTCTGCTGAATCTCGCCATGAAGCCGTCGTTTTCCGCAAAACTCAATACCGCGGCCCTGGCGATTGCCGTTCTGGGAGGGCTTCTTTTCTATGCAGTCGGCTTTGCAGAGGCCACAGGAAACCTGATCATCAGCGTTGTCCGAACCCCCTACGCCGTTCTCCGCATGTTCCTCGGCCTGAATGATCTGGCAACGATCGAAAACACGAGCCTCCTGTCATCGGATGCCGGCCTGGTTTGCTTCTGGGTGCTCCACATGCTGGCTTTCTATTCGATTACCAGCGCAGTGATGACAACCCTTGGTGCCGAACTGCTGCGTACGCTGCGCTTTTTCCTGTCGCGCCGCGGCGACCTCACCCTGATCTTCGGCATCAGCCCGGACAGCATTGCTCTTGGAAAAGAGTGCCTCATGGACAAAACGTCGGTGGTCTTTATCGCCGATAAGGCCGAAAATGCCGACAACAGCGTGATCCAGTACCTGAATAATCAGGGAATGTCCGCGGTGACAGGGCTTTCGGCTGTCCAGTCGGAAAAGCGCTTTCTGCGAAAGCTGCACCTGAAGAAACGGAAAATCACCGTCTATGCCATGGCGGAGGAAGAGGATCAGAACCTGTACTATGCCCTGCGGCTGCGCGGTGCCCTCGAAAAGCTCGGGATTCCGGCGGAAAACACCCAGATCAGTCTGCCCGGTGAGGAAGAGATCATCGCCGCCATGCTGCAGACATCCGAGCAGCAGTACGGCTTTGGCTATGTCAATGTCTATAAACCCGAGGATCTGGCTGCCCGTGCGCTGATCCGCACCTGTCCGCCCTGGGATTTTATTTCCTTCGGCCCGGATGGGCGGGCAAAGGAGGATTTCAGCTGCGTGGTAATCGGTTTCGACCGGCACGGGCAGGCGGCTCTGCAGCAGCTGGTTATGAACGGCCAGTTTGCCGGCAGTCATTTTCGCGCGGCGGTCTTCTCGCCGAACTATGAAAACGAAGCCGGCTATATCCTCTGCAACAGTCCCGGATTGCTGGAAAACTACGACATTACCGGTATCACGGCCGATGGGAGAAGTCTGGAATTCTACCGCTTTATCGAGAATCACCTCTCCACGCTGAAGCTGATTGCCGTCTGCACAGGCGACGATGCGATGAACAGCGAGATTTCGGACAGGCTCATGCTGTTCCTGAAACACCGGCAGGCCGAGCAGATCTGCGTGGTGCAGTGCGGCAAAAACGGTGTGCGCTATCAGAAGGAGATCGGCAGTCCCATTATCCGCACCGACATCTATACGCGCGCATTCCTCTCTGCCAGAGATGCTGACAGGGGTGCGATTATTCTGAACGCCAGCTATGACGGATCCGAACGCAGCGACTGGGAAAAGTGGGTAAGCTGCGACAGCTTCGGCAAAATGTCGTCACGGGCTTCCGCCGACTTCTTCCCGGCCTTTCTGCGGGCCGCCGGAGTAAACCGCGAGACGGTGCTGACCGAAGGCTGGGATCTGACCGAAGAGCAGAAGACAAACCTCGGCGAGACGGAACACCTGCGCTGGTGCGCCTTTCACTACGCGATGGGCTATACCCCCATGAAAAGAGAACAGTTTGAAAAGAATGCTGCTAAATGGGCGCAGTGTAAAAAGGAAGGCGTTCCCTGTCCGATCAAGATCTCCAAGGACGCCAAAGCGCGCCGCCATGCCTGTCTGGTGCCCTGGGACGAACTGGATGCGCTTTCCGTATGTGAAAACACGCTGACCGGAAGGGACATCAACTATAAACAGATGGATATCAACAATGTCCTTGCCGTGCCGAAGCTGCTGCGGCTCGAGGGTCTTCCTGCGGGGAAAAGCAAAAATACGGCATTGCAATAAACGAAAAGAATCGCTATAATACGGAGAGGACAACGTAACCGTCAGAGACAGCAATCATATTATATTTTTATATAAATAAATCTTATAAAGAATTATAAAGAAAAGGGGTGCGAGGATTTGTATACGATAGGAATCGACCTGGGTACCTCCGCCGTAAAGCTGCTGCTGGTTGACGCGGACGGCAAAGTCTGTAACAGCGTCACCAAAGAGTACCCGCTGTCTTTTCCGAGACCGGGATGGTCCGAGCAGAAACCGGAAGACTGGTGGCGGGCTGTTACCGAAGGCCTGAGGGAACTGCTGAAAGGCGTCGACGCATTGCAGGTGAAAGGAATCGGCTGCGGCGGACAGATGCACGGGCTGGTCGCGCTGGATGAAAACGACGCGGTCATCCGTCCCGCCATTCTGTGGAACGACGGCCGGACTGCGGAGGAGACCGAGTGGCTCAACACGGTGATCGGCAAGGAAAAACTTTCGGCATTGACCGCGAACATCGCCTTTGCCGGCTTTACGGCTCCGAAAATTCTCTGGATGAAAAAACACGAGCCGGAGAAGTTTGCCCGCATCCGCAGAATCATGCTCCCCAAGGATTATATCAATTACTGTCTGACCGGGGTACACGCATGCGATTATTCGGATGCCAGCGGCATGCTGCTGCTGGATGTGCAGCACAAGTGCTGGTCGAAAGAGATGCTGGAGATCTGTAGCGTGACCGAAGAGCAGATGCCGAGGCTTTTTGAAAGCTACGAAGTGATCGGCACCGTCCTGCCCGGGATTGCCGCGCTTTTGGGCATCTCCGCCGAAACCAAAGTGGTGGCCGGCGCCGGCGACAACGCCGCGGCGGCAGTCGGAACCGGAGTGGTCGGCGAAGGCGGCTGCAATATCTCACTCGGGACCTCCGGTACGATTTTCATCTCGTCAAAGAACTTTGGGGTGGACCCAAACAACGCGCTGCACGCCTTCGCACATGCCGACGGGAACTTCCATCTGATGGGATGCATGCTCTCAGCCGCCAGCTGCAACAAGTGGTTCTGCGACGAGATTCTGAAGACGGTCGATTACGCCGGAGAACAGAAAGTCATCGACGACGGAAAGCTGGGGAACAATCGGGTCTTCTTCCTGCCCTACCTGATGGGCGAGAGAAGCCCCATCAACGACACCGATGCGAGAGCCTGTTTTATCGGCATGTCAATGGACACCACACGGGCTGATTTCGTGCAGGCCGTGCTGGAGGGTGTGGCCTTTGCCGTCCGCGACAGTTTCGAAGTGGCAAAAAGTCTCGGCATCCCCATTGAAAGCTCAAAGCTCTGCGGCGGCGGAGCGCGGTCTCCGCTGTGGCGGCGGATAATCGCAAACGTCCTGAATATCCGGCTGGATATTCCGCAGACGGAAGAGGGGCCGGGTTACGGCGGCGCTATGCTGGCGATGGTCGGCTGCGGTCTGTATGAAAGCGTACAGGCCTGTACGGACGCGCTGGTGTCGGTCACGGATACGGTAGAACCCGAGCCTGAACTTGCCGCGCGATATGAAGCGCAGTATCAGAAGTTCCGGCAGATCTACCCGACCCTGAAGGAGCTGTTTCCCAAATTACAGTAAACAATGCTTTGCAGAGAGCAGGCAGATAATCAATCAATAACAAAAATAACAAGGAGGAAGAACAGCGTTGAAAATTCTTTCGGTCTATGACGAGTGCTTCCGGCCGTACGGCAAGGTCCTGGAGGGCTACGACACGGCGGAGCTTGTGCAGGCCATGACTGCCATTCCCCTGCCCGAGAGCGGGACGGCTTACCGGCCGGGCATCGAAAGCCTGGAAGCCTGCGCCATTTTCGGCGAGATGGGCGAGCGCGCCTACGGCGGGATGCCGATCCAGCTGGGTATGTGCTGGGGTCATAATACCTGCCTCAACTGTCTGGAGTATCACCGGGACAGCGAGGTCAATATCGGGGACGGCGACTTTATTCTGCTGCTTGCCAGAGAAGACGAGATCGCCGACGGTGTACTGGACACCGGGAAGGTAAAGGCCTTCCGCGTGCCTGCGGGCGTACCGGTCGAGGTCTATGCCACGACTCTTCACTATGCACCCTGTCAGAGTGACCCGGACAGAGGCTTCCGCGTGGCGGTGGTACTGCCGAAGGGAACCAACACCGAGAAACCGGTCTTTGAGCCAAAATGTGAAGAAGACCGCTGGATGACCGCACGCAACAAATGGCTGCTGGCCCATCCGGATTCCAAAGAAGCAAAAAAAGGCGCCCATATCGGACTGAGCGGCGTAAATATCAATATCAAGGAGGATCTGTAATCATGATGACCAACATTCCCGAAGTGAAACTCGGCATTGTAGCCGTATCGCGCGACTGCTTCCCCATCGGCCTGTCCATCGCCAGAAGAGAAGCCATCGTCAAGGTTTGCAAGGGCGGCCTGTACGAGTGCCCCGTCACGGTTGAGAACGAGCTCGACATGCTGAAGGCAGTGGAAGATGTCAAGGCGGCCGGCTGCAACGCGCTGGTGGTATTCCTCGGCAACTTCGGTCCCGAAACACCCGAGACCCTGATTGCGAAGAATTTCGACGGCCCCTGCATGTTCGTAGCGGCTGCCGAGGGTGACGGCGACCTCATCAACGGCCGTGGCGATGCCTACTGCGGCATGCTCAACTGTTCCTACAACCTCGGTATGCGTCATCTGAAGGGCTATATCCCCGAATACCCGGTCGGAACCGCGGCTGAGCTGGGGAAGATGATCAAGGACTTCATCCCCATCGCCCGTGCCATTATCGGTGTTCAGAACCTGAAGATCATCTCCTTCGGTCCTCGCCCTCAGGATTTCTTTGCCTGCAACGCGCCGATCAAGGGCCTGTATGAACTGGGTGTTGAAATCGAGGAAAATTCCGAGCTGGATCTCCTTGTCAGCTATAAAGCCCATGCGGACGACAAACGGATTCCCGAAGTCTGTGAAGACATGGCGAAAGAAATGGGCGAAGGCAAGTACTTCCCCGACCTGCTGGCCCGTATGGCACAGTTTGAACTGACCCTGCTCGACTGGGCCGAGGCTCACAAGGGCGCCCGCAAGTATGTTGTTTTTGCCGACAAGTGCTGGCCCGCGTTCCCGGAACAGTTTGGCTTTGAGCCCTGCTTCGTCAACTCGCGCCTTGCCGCACGCGGCATTCCGGTCAGCTGCGAGGTTGACATTTACGGCGCACTCAGCGAATATATCGGCGCCTGTGTTACCCAGGATGCAGTCACGATCCTGGACATCAATAACTCCGTTCCCGCCCAGATGTGGGAAGAGCAGATCAAGGGCAAATATGATTACAGCCTGACCGATACCTTTATGGGCTTCCACTGCGGCAACACACCCAGCTGCAAGATGTGCGCCGACCGCGCCGTAAAGTACCAGCTGATCCAGCACCGTCTGCTTGAGCCGGCCGGTTCCGAACCCGATTTTACCCGCGGCACCCTCGAAGGCGATATCGCACCGGGCGAGATCACCTTCTTCCGCCTGCAGTGCGACAGCGAGGGC
>JAEEGL016467401.1_pt1 | contig 12829 bp, 8 predicted proteins | sample 9134231 | NCBI WGS metagenome assembly JAEEGL01 (sample SAMN16246548, study PRJNA631951) | gut metagenome | biome: gut microbiome; feature: rumen; material: fiber-attached | host: Bos | place: Iran: Karaj | collected 2018-10
TCAAAGCGCCAACAGTTGTCGAATTGGGAAAACGTTTTTCTTTCGCGGGCGCAACGACAATACGCCGCCACCGACGCATGGGTAAGCCTACGGATTTATCAACAATTACAACCCTTTACGTTATGATACACATTACATTACGGCACAGAAAAGAACAAAGTGCAAAACGTCTTCACCCATGGATTTTTTCTGGTGCAATTGCAAAAATGTCGGGAACACCCGACGAAGGCGATTTGGTAAAAGTCTATTCCGCCGACGGCGAATTTTTGGCAATCGGACATTACCAGAAATCATCAATTGCTGTACGAATTTTGAGTTTCAACGACATTGCAGTTGACCAAAATTTTTGGAATGAACGCATTGCGTCGGCATACAACTACCGCAAACAATTGGGACTTGTAAACAATTCTGAGACAAATTGTTTTCGTCTTGTCCACGGCGAGGGTGACAACCTTTCGGGTTTGGTGATTGACTACTATAATGGAACTGCCGTGGTGCAATGCCATTCTGTGGGAATGTTCAAAAACCTCGACTGTATAGCAAATGCTTTGCAACAAACAATGGGTGAACAACTTACGGCAATTTACAACAAAAGCGAAAGCACTCTCCCATTCAAAGCTGGCATAGAAAACAAAGACGGACTGCTTTGGGGAGAAATCAAAACGGAAAACGCCTTGGAATACGGCAATTCATTCTTTATAGACTGGATTCAAGGACAAAAAACAGGATTTTTCATCGACCAACGCGAAAATCGAAAGTTGGTGGAACATTATGCAAAAGGAAAATCGGTACTGAACACGTTCTGTTACACAGGCGGATTTTCGGTGTATGCCCTCCGTGGCGGTGCCAAAAAAGTCGTCTCGGTTGACTGCTCAGCACGTGCTATTGAACTGACCGACAAAACTGTGACGATGAACTTCCCCGACGCCGAACACACTTCGGTTGTGAGCGACACGTTCAAATATTTGGACAACAACAAGGACGAATTCGACCTCATAATTCTCGACCCTCCAGCATTTGCAAAACACGGAAAGGTTTTAAACAATGCCCTACAAGGTTACAAACGTTTGAATATGAAAGCGATAGAACAAATCAAAAAAGGTGGAATTCTATTCACATTTTCATGTTCGCAAGCCGTAAGCAAGGAAGAATTTCGGAAATCAGTATTCGCCGCTGCGGCAAACACGAAACGCAACGTCCGCATTTTGCACCAACTCACCCAGCCAGCCGACCACCCTATCAGCATTTACCATCCCGAAGGTGAATATTTGAAAGGTTTGGTGTTGCAAATAGAATAAAAATACGTTCATCGGAGTAAAAAGTCGGCGCTTTTGTTCATTTTTTTGGATAGTTATCTTTACTTTGCAAAAAAATTGAAATGAGACGTTCTTACAAATTAGGCTTAATCGTTCTGGCATTGCTTGGTATCGTTGCCTTTACCGTTCCGTCTAAAAAAAATCCGGACAAAAAACAGAAAATGGAAAATCCAATTGTAACATTCGAAACAAACTATGGCGTAATTAAAGTGAAACTCTATAACGAGACGCCACTACATCGTGACAATTTCATTAAACTTGCCGAAGAACACTACTTCGACAGTTTATTGTTCCACCGTGTCATTGAAAACTTCATGATTCAGGCAGGCGACCCAAATTCTAAAGGCGCCGCACCTGGTGTAATGCTTGGGACTGGCGGACCAGGCTACACTATTCCTGCTGAATTCAATCCAAATTTAATTCACAAGAAAGGCGCATTGGCAGCAGCAAGATTAGGAGGTCCGCAAAATCCGAAGAAAGAATCCTCTGGTTCTCAATTCTATATTGTTGTAGGACAGAAAGTTCCAATGGAACAGTTAGATGCAATGGCGGCACAAAAAAGCGAACAGGCAAAAGGAGAATACATACAAACACAACTCTACAAGCCTGAAAATAAAGATGTTTTGAACGAACTCATCACGTTGCAAAAAGCAGGCGACCGCGAAAATTTCATGATAAAATGGCACGCATTTGAAGAAAAATATGCCGATTCGCTCAAAACAATACCGACATACAATTATACAGAAAATCAGAAAAACATTTATCAAACCCTTGGAGGAACTCCACACCTCGACATGGATTACACCGTTTTCGGTGAAGTAATCGACGGACTTTCCGTTGTCGACTCAATCGCTGCGGTAAAAACCGACAGAGCAAACCGTCCATTGGAAGATGTAATTATAATTAAAGTCTCAGTTGAAAAATAAACGATATGTTGCAAATTATTGATAAACTGCTTAAAGACGTTGAAAATTTCAAAGCAGAAAACAAAGAACAAGTTGAAGATTTCCGTTTAAAATTCCTTTCAAAAAAAGGTGAAATAAGCAAAGTTTTTGAAGAATTCAGAAACGTTCCAAATGAACAGAAAAAAGAATTCGGACAAAAAATCAATATGCTCAAACAGAGTGCGTTAGCTAAATTCGAAGCATTGCAAAACAATCTTGGAAACAACGACAACGATGAAAACGGCAACATTGACTTGTCTCTTCCTGGAACTCCAGTGGAATTAGGCAGTCATCACCCCCTATCAATTGTTAGAAACGAAATCATTGATATTTTTTCCCGTATCGGCTTCACGGTTGCCGAAGGTCCCGAAGTCGAAGACGATTGGCACGTCTTTTCATCGCTGAACTTTCCACCTGAACATCCCGCACGCGACATGCAGGACACGTTCTTCATTGAAAAAAATCCCGACATTCTACTCCGTACGCATACATCATCGGTACAAACACGAGTAATGGAACACACGCAACCGCCAATCCGTTCGATTTTTCCTGGTCGCGTATTCCGTAACGAAGCAATTTCGGCACGTGCCCACTGCGTATTCCACCAAATTGAAGGTCTTTACGTAGACACAAACGTTTCTTTTGCCGATTTAAAACAAACATTGTTATATTTTGCAAAAGAAATGTTCGGCACAAGTACGCAGATACGTCTTCGTCCGTCATATTTCCCATTTACAGAACCGTCTGCCGAAATGGATATTTCTTGTTCCATTTGTGGCGGAAAAGGTTGTGCTGTTTGTAAAGGGACAGGCTGGCTCGAAATACTTGGATGCGGCATGGTAGACCCTAATGTACTTAAAAACTGTAACATCGACGCAGACAAATACACAGGCTTTGCTTTCGGCATGGGCGTTGAGCGAATAGCCATGTTAAAATACCAAGTAAAGGATATTCGCTTATTCTTCAAAAACGATACCCGATTCATTAAACAATTCGAAGCGGCAAAATAATTTCTTATATGTAGAGACGATGTTGCATATCGTCTCTACAATTATTCCACATCCAACAAACATTTTTCATTATAAAATTACGCAATTAAATGTTGCTTAATTTCATATAATATCTATTTTTGCGCCCGCTATGGTACGAGATCTAACAAAGGGGCGTCCTGCCAATGTTATACTGCTGTTTGCATTTCCAATAATATTGGGGAACGTGTTCCAACAAATATACAGCGTGGTTGATTCTATCATCGTCGGCAGGTACGTCAGTTATCAAGCATTGGCAGGTGTGGGAATCACCAACGGCCTAACTTTTTTCATCTTTGGCTTTGTAATTGGAATCACAAGTGGATTGGGCATCATGACTGCACAGTTTTTTGGTGCAAAAAACTTCAAACGAATGAGACAGTCGCTTGGAACAGGCTTCATTATTTGTTTAGGGCTTTCGTTCATACTTACACTCCTTGCCGCAGCAAGCATCCGCCCATCCTTACAATTTATAGGTGCTTCCGACGAAATCTACGATTATTCGTGTGACTATCTGAGAATCATTTATTTCGGTCTCATCACCCAAGTGGCATATAACATGGTTGCGTGCATCCTACGTGCTTTGGGCGACAGCAAAACACCTCTGTACTTCCTTATCTTCTCGTCGGTACTGAACATTGGATTAGACATACTTTTTGTAAAAACTTTCGGCTGGGGCGTGAAAGGTGTAGCATGGGCCACAGTCGTGTCGCAACTTGTTTCAGCAATATTTTGTTTTGGATACGTATTTACCCGTTATACAAATTTGAGACTTATCGGCGAAGATTTCCGAACCAGTTGGAGTTTTATCTGGGAACATTTGCGTGTGGGACTACCTATGGCGTTACAATTCAGCATCACAGCCTTCGGTGTAATTGTGCTATATTCTGCGCTGAACCACTTTCCTACCACATACATTGCAGGATTCACAACAGCCAGCAAAATCCAGAGTCTCGGCATGTTGGTGCCAATTTCATTGGGTGTGGCAATTGCGAACTATGTAGGACAGAATTATGGTGCGGGAAATTTAGTAAGAATGCGTGTCGGCGTGAATTCCGCACTGATTATGTCAATCGCTGTATGTGCCGTAGTGAGCATAGGCATGGCGTATCTTGCCCAACCACTTACATCGATGTTTCTTGACCCGAATATTTCTGGCGATTTATCGGAAATTTATGCCGCATCAACACAATATCTATACATTTCTGCCCTATTCTTCCCATTCCTTTTCGTGCTGTTTATTTACCGAAACGCATTGCAAGGCGTAGGAAAGACGTTTATGCCACTGATGGCCGGCGTAGCAGAACTATTGATACGTGTAGTCGCCTCGCTCGTATTGCCTAAATATTTTGGCTATCAAGGCGTAATTTTAGTCGATGTATTGGCATGGGTAGGCGCATGCACATTGCTTTTCATCTCTTATAGAATCCAAATGCCAAACTGGGACCACACATTGCACCAATATAAGTGGGGACGCACCCATTAGATTTTATAGCATGACGACTGAAATTTTTAAACTCTTTCGTCACATCTCCCCTATTTTGAAGTATTTTTGATATATTTGTATTGTTCTTTTGAAAAATAAATGTTTCACATCAAAATTGTACTAAAATGACGGTTAAGCAAATTTCAGTTTTTTTGGAAAACAAATATGGCAGACTAAACGAGATTTTGGCTATTCTGCGTGACGAAAGTGTAAAAGTTGTTGCTGCGACATTGGCTGACACCATTGACTACGGAATTCTTCGTATTCTTACCACCGACCAGCAAAAGGCTTACAGAATTTTGCTTGAACATGCTGTTTCGGCAAATATGAGCGAAGTGCTTGCCGTGTCGTTTAATTCACAATTAGACACATTGTCGAACACGGTTGAGAAATTTACTCAGGCTGGCATCACTATTGAATACATGTACTGTTTTTCGTTGTGCGGAAAATCAATTTTGGTATTGAGAACCAACAACATGACGGCAGCTATCGACGTTGTACGCAAAAATAATCTTACCGTTCTGTCGGAAACCGACCTGATGAACCTTTAATTACTGAGTAATGTTCAACACCAAATGAGCAGGGAAAATTCATAAAATAATCACAAATTTCTTACATTTGTGATTATTTTGTTTCTATTAATATGAAAAAAGCATTGTTTATCGGCGGAACAGGAACTATCAGCACCGCCATCTCCAAACGAATTGCACAGTCCGACGAATGGGAATTGTATGTATTGAACCGTGGTTCACGAAACAACATACTTCCCCCTAACGTGCACTCTATCGTGGTAAACGACGTGAACGACGAAGCCGAGGTGACCAAAGCCCTCAACGGACTGTCGTTCGACTGCGTTTGTGATTTCATTTGTTTCGTGCCGTCGCAGATTGAACGCGATTATCGCATATTCAAAGGAATAACGAAGCAATTTATGTTCATCAGCTCGGCATCGGCATATCAAAAACCGCTCGGAAATTATGTGATAAACGAAGGCACACCGCTTGCAAATCCATACTGGCAGTACTCCCGCGACAAAATTGCCTGCGAGGATTTTCTGATGAAAAAATATCGGGAAGAACAATTTCCTATAACAATCATCCGACCAAGCCACACCTACGACGAACGCTCGATTCCGCTTGGCGTACACGGCAAAAACGGCAGTTGGCAGGTTGTGAAACGAATGTTGGAAGGCAAACCTGTCATTATCCATGGTGACGGCACTTCACTGTGGACATTCACCCACAACAGCGACTTTGCAAAAGGTTTCGTCGATTTGATGGGAAATCCACACGCCATTGGCGAAGCGTTCCAAATCACGTCAGATGAATCGGTTACGTGGAATCAGGCATATCAGAGCATTGCCGACGCTCTCGGCGTGGAATTTAAGCCCTATTATGTTTCTTCGGAATTTCTCGCCGCAATCAGCGACTACGATTTTACGGGCAGTTTGATTGGCGACAAGGCAAATTCCGTGGTATTCGACAACACTAAACTCAAACGCGCCGTTTCCGATTTCAAGGCAACCGTGCGTTTTGACCAAGGTGTTCGGAAAACTATCGAATTTGTGCTTGCACATCCCGAATACCAGAAAGAAGACAAAGAGTTTGATGCTTGGTGCGATGCCGTGATCAACGAATTGGAACAGGCAAAACAACGATTAAACGACAAAAAATAATGCTATGAAACGATACTTGTTCATCATTCCATTCTTGTTGATCGCCCTCTTTTGTTCGGCACACGGTTACAGAAAACCTGTGATTTCGGGCATGGCTCCCGACCCGAGCGTGTGCCGCGTGGGCAACGATTATTACTTGGTGACAAGTTCGTTCATCCAAAACCCAGCTTTGCCGATTTATCACAGCAAAGACTTAATCAATTGGGAACTAATAAATTATGCCGTAACGAACGAAAATGGTCTTGACTTGAGCAAGGGCGAAGGAATGTATGCGCCTACAATACGCTACAATCCCCACGACAGTACATTTTATGTGATTTGCACCAACGTAGGCGGTGGTCAAAATTTCATAGTTCATTCCAAACATCCCGATTCCACGTGGAGCAAGCCGGTGTGGCTGACGAATCCACGAATGGGAATTGATCCGTCGCTATTTTTTGAGGAAGACGGGACATGTTATATGCAATGCACGGGCGACAACAATATTATTCAAATAATGATTGACCCGAAAACCGGCGAAGAAATTTCGTCGTTCCATTACCTGACCGACGGACTTGGCGGCCGCTATCCCGAAGGACCACACATGTACAAGGTCGGCAATTATTATTATTTGATGATTTCCGAAGGCGGAACCGAGTTTGGACATCACGTGAATCTGTTCCGCAGCGACGACATTTGGGGGCCGTTTATGCCTGCACCGAATAATCCCATACTTTCGCACGTTGGGAAAAACGCACAATCAAACCCGATTCAATGTACGGGACACGCCGATTTGATTGAGGCACACGATGGTTCGTGGTGGATGGTTTTTCTTGCAACCCGACCTATTTTGTGGACGTTTTATCCACTCGGCCGCGAAACGTTCCTTGCTCCTGTGGAGTGGAAAAACGGCTGGCTCACAGTGAACGGCAACGGCACCGTTACGGAAGAAATGAACGTGAAACCCCTTCCGCAAGACTCGAAAAAATCAATCTCGCAACGAAAAAATTCGGTACGCGTAATATATGGATTCGAACACGGGATTTCGAACGATTGGAATGCGTATCGTGTTTCACCACAGACAGTTGCAACAAAAGTTTCCGAAGGAATTGAAATCAAAGCGAGCAACGAGTATGACGCATTTATTGGCATACGGCAATTGGACTATAATATGGATGCGGAAATAAAACTTGAAATCGCCGACTGGGAAGGCGAAGCAGGCATTTGCGTCCATCACGACGACGGCAAACGATACAATCTTGCTTTAGTTCGCGAAAACGGCAAAGCATTTATAAAATCGGAATGTTTGTTCAATAGCGTAAATCAAGTTCAAACAGTTGAAATTGATTCAAAGACGCACGTTGTATATTTGAAAATCAGTTCACAAAAAGAATTGTACAAATTCTATTGGAAGTACGACAATTCGTCAAAAGACAACGTTTGGCGGGAAATCGGACAAATGGATTCCTATTTTCTTGCAGGTGGATTTTCGGGATTGTTGGTCGGTCCGTATGTAAAAAAAGGCAAAGCAACGACTAATTGGTTCTGCGTTACCTACCATAAATAAGTTATGGGTTAATCCATATTAGATAGTCGATTGAATTCCGTCATCCATAATTCAGGTACGACGCCGTTTTCGAATGATTCATAATCCTTTCGGGAGCAAGGAATTATCCTTTTCCGTCCTGTTGAGCCAATTGGAACCTCTACCCACATTGTTTGTGCAATCAATGATTCGTAAAAACAAATATCTTGCGGAAACATAGGATGTTTTAGGTAGCGTTTCAAATACATATCATCATCGGAAAAATCGCACGACTCGTTTTTTCGCTGCGAAATACCGTCGAGTACATGCCACAATATCTGCCCCGCCAATTTCTCCGAAATCTCCGCATTATCTTTTGACGGATTATATTCCGAAAGATGAAATACATTCATTCGTGGTGAATATCCTGCATACCATGCAACTTGACAAATTTGCTCAGAATACAAACCGTTTACATTCGCGCCAGCAGGATTATCAGAGTATCTGACGGCATTCATATCGAGCGAAACAATCTGAGCGTCACGAACTAATGGCTCTAAATTGGAAATCAACGTATTACAATCACCAAGCCGTATATACGAATAGTTATTTTCCCTTATCAATTTATAGGCTTCGCGAGAAGAAAGATATTCTTGTATGCCGACAAAAATAACTCGTAACAGAGGGCACGCATCAACTATCTTTTGAATATATGTTTGATTGGTAAACACGTCGTCTTCCGCCCAATCAATTTGCGAATCGACAAGACAAACAGCAGGATACGCAACCCGTCCGATTCCAGCTTTGAGCACAGGAGACAATGCTTCCTGCGTTCCTCCGAAAACGATTATCGGCTTGCCGTACAACGCCAATTGATTGACACAGAATTCAAGATTTTTATACGAATCGTCAACCGATGCACCTTTTACGCAATTTCCCACATCTATTATCATCATCGGTTTCGATGTCTGAAACAAACGATACAGACTTCGGCGGATGGCATTCGTTCCAGCCGAAACACCTACGTTATTTGAATTTCTGTCTTCAGAATAACCAATTAAAAAAGCATCGGCAGAAACCAGCAACGAATCATCGTACGACGAAACCGTCTGCACATTAAAATGAACATCATCATAATCGTTCAAAACAACGGGTTCGAGTACTTCAGACAAATCCATTATTTTGTCTTTTTAACTTCGGCAATTTCGTAACATTGCTGCAATGTCAAATTTTCTGGTTTGACATTCTTTGAAATTCGGAAATATTTCTTTTTGTAATATACGCATGGATGTCCCCAACGGTCAAGCATGACTTTTACATTTGCATCTTCTGGAAAATCCTTTATACTTCGCTTTTCGTCGCTTTCACGTTTACGGAGAATAATTTGCTCTGCCTCTTCTATTGTCACAGAGAAAACATCCGGGTCGTTTTTCTTTAACGAAATAAATTTGCCTTTATGAGCCAAGAACGGTCCGAAACGCCCATTGTTCGCCATAACAGGTTCTCCCTCGAATTCGCCGACTTTACGAGGCAGCACGAACATCGTCAATGCTTCCTGTAACGTAATTGTATCGGGATTTTGTCCTTTCAGCAGGCTCACGCTTTTTTTATCGTCGTCGGTCGATTCTCCCAATTGTAAAAACTGACTGAAACGACCATTACGTACGTATACGTTTTTACCAGTTGCAGGGTCCACGCCGAGAAGTCTGCCTTCGTTGCCTTGTTTCAACATCTTAAGTGCATCGTTCAGCGTAACTGTTTCAATTTTATATTTCTTATTGAGAGCGACGTAGATAGGTTTTTCCTCATCGTCTTGTTTACCAAGCTGAACCATGGAACCGAAACGTCCAATACGCACAGAAACCTGTCGACCTGTTTCGGGGTCAACACCCAAAACACGTTCACCGTTTCCTCTCTCCGATGTTTCCATAGTTTCTTCGACACGAGAATGGAACGGTCCGTAGAATTTCGACAACATTTGAACCCAACCGATTTTTCCAACAGCGATTTCGTCAAATTCCTGTTCTACCGAAGCCGTGAAGTTGTAATCCATAATTTCGTCGAAATATTTCATCAAGAAATCGTTCACAACCATGCCGATGTCTGTCGGAAATAACTTATTTTTTTCTGTATCATAGTTCTCAGTTGCGACAGAAGCGGAAACCACTCCATTTTTCAACGTCAATTTATTATATTGACGTTTTTGTCCCGAACGGTCTTCTTTTACAATATAGCCACGTTTTTGTATGGTTGAAATTGTCGGAGCGTAGGTTGACGGACGGCCGATGCCGAGTTCTTCCAACTTACGCACCAACGTTGCTTCCGTGTAACGCGGAGGATGTTGCGTAAAACGTTCCGTAGCTTCAATCGAGGCATTTTTCACAGGTGCACCGACATTCAGCGACGGCAATACAACTGCTTCGTCTTCAACCGTATCATCATCAGAAGACTCGATATACATTTTCAAAAATCCGTCGAATGTGATTGTTTCGCCCTTTGCTACAAAAGCCACATTTTTCAAATCTGGACTTGTAATGTTCAAAATGGTACTTTCTATTTGAGCATCAACCATTTGCGAAGCAAGAGTACGTTTACGTATCAAATCATACAGACGTTGTTCGTCGGCATTTGACGAAACAACTTCCGTGTCGATGAACGTCGGGCGAATGGCTTCGTGAGCTTCCTGTGCACCCTTCGACTTAGTTTCGTACTTTCTTACCTTTGAATAATTTGCCCCGAAATTTTCGGTGATATATTTCTTTGCCGTTCCAATTGCCAAGGCAGACAAGTTAACGGAATCCGTACGCATATATGTAATTCGTCCCGATTCGTACAACTGTTGTGCTATTTGCATTGTTTTTGCAACTGGGAATGAGAATTTTCGGCTTGCTTCCTGTTGTAACGTAGACGTTGTAAACGGCGGTGCCGGATGTTTTACCGATGGTTTTTTCTCACATGACGAAACAGAAAACGATGCTGTTTTTGCTTTTTCCAAGAATGACTCGGCATCTTTTTTCGACGTGAAGCGTTTATTTAATTCGGCGGTAAACTTATATTTTTTGCCGCCTTCTTCGCTAACGAAATCAGCAACCACACGATATGAAGACTCTGTTTTGAAAGCATTGATTTCGCGTTCGCGTTCAACAATAATACGGACAGCAACAGACTGAACACGACCGGCAGAAAGTTGCGGCTTAACTTTTTTCCAAAGAATTGGCGACAATTCAAAACCAACCAATCTATCGAGAACGCGGCGAGCTTGTTGAGCATCAACAAGTTTCAAATTAATAGTACGTGGCGATTTGAGTGATTCCACAATTGCGTCCTTTGTAATTTCATGAAACACAATACGTTTTGTGGTTTTTACAGGAAGTTTCAGCACTTCTGCCAAATGCCACGCAATAGCTTCTCCCTCGCGGTCCTCATCGGATGCAAGCCATACGGTCTTAGTTTCTTTCACAGCCTTCCGCAGTTCCGCAACTAGTTTCTTTTTATCAGAAGAAATTTCGTATAACGGAGCAAACGAGTTCTCCACGTCAATTCCTAAACCTTTCTTCTCCAAATCGCGGATATGCCCATAACTCGACATCACCGTAAAATCTTTTCCCAAGAATTTTCCGATAGTCTTTGCTTTTGCAGGAGACTCGACAATCACCAAATTTTCCGTCATTTCGTTTCTTTCCTTTTTAGATTCAATTTTTAAAAACCGACATGCATACATTATAATCGGTTCAAATTCGGCTACAAAAATACATTTTTTTTGAAACATGAAAGTTGAAATGAAAAAATAGGAGCATTTCATCTCGAAATTCTACAGTTTTATGTCTTCAATCCGACACTCTTTTCAATAAAAATAAAATATGGTCTACAATAATTATTTACGAACCACAAAGAAGACTTATTCTTAATGAATAAGCTTAAATGACAATTCCGATTTTTCAAGAACACTTTCTTATATTTTTATCTCTTTTTCCAATAATCATTGTATTTTTGCGACACAATTACAAAAACAATGGAAAAAATCATCATTTTAGACTTCGGCTCGCAGACGACACAGCTCATAGGTCGCCGTGTCCGCGAATTAGACATGTTCTGCGAAATCGTTCCCTACAACAAGTTTCCGAAAGACGACAAGGACGTTATCGGTGTCATTTTAAGCGGTTCTCCCTTCAGCGTATATGACGAAAAAGCGTTCAAAGTTGACCTAACCGACATTCGTGGCAAATACCCAATCCTCGGCATTTGCTATGGTGCACAATTTATGGCTCAAACCTACGGTGGAAAGGTTGAATCGGCTGGAACTCGCGAATATGGTCGTGCAAATCTTTCATCGTTCGACAAGTCTAATCCATTGTTACAAGGTTTCGACGAAAATTCTCAGGTTTGGATGTCACACGGTGACACAATTACCAAACTACCAGATAATTGCAAAAAGATTGCATCAACAAGCAAGGTTGAATTTGCCGCATATCAGTTCGAAGGTGAAAAAGTCTGGGGCGTACAGTTCCATCCCGAAGTGTTCCACTCGGTGCAAGGTTCTTTGTTATTGAAAAACTTCGTAGTAAATATATGTGGCGGTCATCAGACGTGGAGCCCTGCTTCGTTCGTAGAAACTACCGTTGCCGAATTAAAGGCACAAATTGGTAACGACCGTGTGATTCTTGGTTTGAGCGGCGGTGTGGATTCTTCTGTTGCCGCAGTTTTGCTTAACAAGGCCATTGGTAAAAATCTGACGTGTATTTTCGTTGACCACGGAATGTTGCGTAAAAATGAGTTCAAAAACGTGCTCCACGACTACGAATGTCTTGGTTTGAACGTGATTGGCGTTGACGCAAGCGAGAAATTTTTCAAAGAACTTGAAGGCGTGACGGAACCA